>P_A23_Liq_2_FmtDRAFT_1000167_pt1 | contig 14906 bp, 12 predicted proteins | sample PonA232FremontCA_FD_10599 | JGI IMG/M metagenome (IMG submission 10599) | reverse complement strand
ACCGCGGGGCCGCGTCGCTTGAGGCCTTCGGGGAACTGGAGGCCGACCTTTTCGGCGTCCCGTTCCTCGATATCGTCGACAATGCGTTCGAGTTCGTAATCCCACTCGCGGTCGTGGCGGAGATCCATCCCCGTGTTCCGGAGGTCACCCTCGGAGTAGCCCTCGTCGCTAGCGTCGTGGCTCATTGGCGATTCTTTCCGCCCGAGCCGTATAACCGCGGCGTTATCCCCGAACTGTCACGATTGTGCCGCGAGGAATGTAATCATGTTCGGTTCCGCGTCGGCGGCGGTCACCGGGAGGAGGGCCTGGTTAGTCGTCAGCGGGTGGCGTTGCCGGCTCGGCTGGGTCGGTTGCCTCGGCCGGCCCGTCGACAGCGACAGGTTCGGCGTCGGCCTCGGCGTCGGCCGTCCACGACAGTTCGCCGTCGTACTGGAACGCCTCATGATCCTGTTCGGGGTCGACGACCGTCAGCGACAGCCAGCCGTTGTCGAGCAGCGTCTGGACGGCCTCGCTGTCGGCGATGATCTCGGTCACTCGGTCGAGTGGTGCGTGGACAACCGCCGAGAGACGGAGCGGCTGGTGGTAGGGTTCGTCGGCCGCCGTCTTGAGCGACTGCATCGGCAGCCCAGCGAGGAGGTCGCCGCCGTTGCCCTGATAGACGCCGACGTTGCCGACGGGGTTGTGGGTGATCTTCGAGCCGCTGCCGTAGACGCCCGAATCGACCGTCGAGAAGTAGTACTGGTTGTTGATCCACTGGGTGACCACGAGCGGGCCGGCGAAGATCGCTTCCAGCGCGTCGCCGTCGGGATCGGTCGCGTGATCGTAGGAGTGGAGGAACGCACGCCCGTCGAGATCGAGATCGGCGGTGAGTTCGCGCGGCCCGATGACGAAGGCGGCGTTGCCAGCTAATCCCCACTCGGGGCGGGTTTCGGCCCAGTCGGCCGCGCGGCGTTCGGTCTCGCCGACTCCGTCAGCGGTTTCGGCTCCCATCTCGCCGGCGCGCTCGGCGGTCGCGGCTTTGCGAGCGGTGTCGAGATCCGCGCGGAGCTGCTGGAGGTCGTCGGCGTGGCTTGCGGGAACGTCGTCGGCGTAGAGGTCGATCTCGTCGGTTGTGGTGTTGTGTTCGCCGGAAACGAAGACGGTGTCCTTGGGGATCTCGTGGCCTCGCTCGCGGAGTTCGGCGCGGACATCCTCATCGTTGCAGATCGCCGCCAGCACACGGGCGTTCGGCCCGCCGGGGTTGCCGGCACAGGCCCCACAGTCAAGGCTCGAATCGTAGGGGTTGTTGGCGGTTTCGCTGGCGTGGCCGACCACAGCGAACAGACGGCCGAACGCCTCGATGCCCATGAGGTCGAATGCCGTGGCGGCGTACTCTACCTTTTCATCAGTCGTGAGTCCGACCGGGAGGTCGTCAGCGTAGGTGTGTTGATGATGGACGAGTGTCTCACAGAACTCGTGGCTGTCGGGTTCGGCGTTGTCGACGGCGTCGAACAGATCGTGGACGCGGCCGGGCAGGAGCGTTCGGGCCGCCAAGGCGAGCCCGTAGCCGCTGCCCGCGCTTTCGACAAAGCCGTACGCGCTCGCCGCGTTGGCCTGTAGCGTCTCGATGACCTCACCGGTCGCCTCACGAACGCCCGCCAAGCGGTCGTGGCTCACCTGCGTCTCCTCGTCGGTCGGCAGCTCGGTGATCCGGTGTTGTGGGTCAAGGATCGGCGGGCAGGCGTCGACCGACACCTCGGCGTCGTAGCCGGTGTACTCGATCGGGACGCCGAAAAAGCCCGCGTAGCCATGGGTCTCGTACGCGCCGGTGGCCTCGATATGGCGGCGGATGATCTCCGAGCGCGTGTCGATACAGAAGACCAGTTGGGCGTCCGGCCGGCCGGAGCCATCACTCTCGGTCGCTTCCGCGCGTTCGCTCTCGGTCGCGACCGCATCGACCAGTTCCTCACGGTAGGTCGCCTCCCACGCCCCCAGGAACGCGGCGGCGATCTCGTCGGCGTCGGCGGGCGTGGGATCGGCGTCCGTTTTGGGTTCGAGGTCGACGCCAACCCCGTCCAGCAGCGACAGCCTGACCGCGAGATACCCCTCGATGGTGATCGGGTGTTCGGACTGCCACGCGCCGTTGTCGGCGGCGCGCTGTTTGATGAAGCCCGTCCAGCCGGGTAGGGCGGTCAGCTGTTCTTCGAAGATCGCCTCCCACTGGTCTTTGGGGTGTGACTCAACGACGGCCCTGATGGCCGCCGTCGGCGAGGCCGGCAGGTCGGCAACGACGCCGCGATCGGGGATCTCGCTGTCGTAGGGGGCCAGCGCGCGGAAGGCGTCGTAGAAGCCGTCTTCGCGGTTGGGCATCGACCAGTGAGAACGCCCCTCATCGAGGAAGGCTGCCAGCCATTTACAGAGGATGGCGTCGACGCGGTCGACCGCGCTGTCGGCGTCGCTTTCCGCGGTGTCGACGGTGTCGGCCGTGGCGAGGCGGCCGAGTAGCGTCTCGGGATCAGCATCGTAGCCACGGGATTCGAGTTCCGCGGCGAGAATCTCGGTGTCGATCTGTCCGCGCCCCAGTGCCTTCTCGAAGGTTGCCGCGCTGGGATAGCCGCGGCCACCCAGCAGCTCGGTGGCCTGTGATACCGCCTCCTCGAAAGGCTGCTCCTCAAAGCCTGAAAGCGGGTTCGCCGTCACAAACGAGTGGATCGGCCAGACGGAGCCGACCGTGGTTGTTGCCGCGTCGATACTGTCGTCGAGTGTGGATTCAGTACTCATTGTAGTCCTCCGTTGTCGTCAGCAGCGTGTCCGCATCCGGTTGACTCAGGTTCAACAGCGTCACGTAGAGTCGGCCGCTGCCCTCGTGGAATCCGGTCTCGATGGCGAGGTAGACGCCGACGAAGACGACGGCGATAACGCCATGCAGCAGGGTCAACTCCGTCGAAGCCGTAACCACCGGAAGATCAGCCAGCAACAGCGAGATCGCCTCGTAGACGGCGGCGTAGATCGTGATCGCCGGGAAGAAGACAAGCGGGACGGCCGCGTAGCGAACGGTCGCCGAGAGGGTTGTGTGTTGTACCGCGCTGCGGGTCGCGTGCAGCGTGGCGACCGTGATGAAGAACGTCAACAACAGCCCGCCGTTGACGATCGTTCCCTTCCCCGTCAGCACCGCAAACAGCGCGCCGCCGAGAAGTCCCGTTAGGAGGGTTACGACGAGGCTACCGATCCCGTTGAAGCCGACCGTGTGATCGCTCACCGCCTCCGGACTCGTGTGTTCGACCGCATCACCGGCCGAGAGGAACTGGTAGGCCTTGTAGAAGCCATGGAGAATGAGGTGGGTGATCGCCGCGCCAAAGAAGCCCAGCCCGGCCTGCATGATCATAAACCCCATCTGGCCGACCGTCGAGCAGCCGAGCTGGCCCTTGATGTCGGCCTGAACCGATTTCAGGAGCTTCCCACCGAGCGCGCTGGCCGCGCCGACAGCGACGATGGCAAGCATGACCGTCGGCTCGACGGTGACGACCGGCGCGAACCGCGCGAGCAACACGCCGCCGGCGTTGACGAAGCCGGCGTGCATCAGCGCGGAGGCGGGCGTCGGCGCGGTCATCGACGAGAGGATCCATGTGTGGAACGGGATCAACGCCGACTGGATCATCGCCGCGACGACGAGCCCGCCCGCAGCAAGAACAGCAGTCGTCGTTGAGAGGCCGCCGACAGCATCGAGAATCCCGGTGATCGTGGTCGCGTCTGTCGCCGACCACAGGAGGGTGAGGCTGAGAGCGACCAACNCCGTGCTNCCGACAAAGTACCGACGCGCGGTGCGGCCGGCCGCCTGTGCNTGNGGCCANCCCTCAACGTGGCCGATCANNGCGGCCATGAGCAGCCCCATCGCCAGCCACGCCGCCACAAACAGCGCGATGTGGTCGGCGGCGACAACGACCATCACCGCCAGCGTGAACGCAAAGATGCGGGCGAAAAAGCCGTTTTTGTCGGGATTGCCGGCTAGATACCGGCGCGCGTAGCTGTGGACGATCCCGCTGAAGAAGGCGACGACCGTCCACATCACCACGGTGAGACCATCAACCGCGACGAGCCCGTTGACACCCCACGCGGGTGTATCCCGAGCGAAGGCGGCCACCACAGCAAGGCTGCCGATCCACATCGCCCACACAAGCCGGGTGAGGGCGGCCGGCAACGGCGACGAGTGGTTCCCCACCTCGGGGAGCGATCCGACCGATCTGCGCTGATCCGTGTCTGTCATGTGTTAGCGACGCCAGCGATCGGTGGTTCCGCACCGCGTGGAATCCGTCACTGGTCGCATTCACTCCGTTATAGAACAAACTGTGCATTAAATTCTTCTATTTTACCAGTTTGTTCTTCAGAGTAGAATTATAGAACATTATGTTTCCTTCCACACCTAATACGGGCCCCGACGCCGGTAGTAACACCTATCGGAGTCCAACCGATGGGCTGAGCTATGCAACAGTACGCGGGGACGATCCTCGCCGGGCGGTCGTTCGAGCCGGTTCGCGGGCGGGTCGTTGTCGACGACGGCCGGATCGACGCCGTTGAGGAGGCCACAACCGAGTCGACCGATATCGTGCTGCCGGCCTTTGTCAACGCCCACACCCACATCGGCGATTCGGTCGCCAAGGAGGCTGGCATCGGGCTCGGGCTTGAGGCGGCGGTCGCGCCACCCGATAGTGAAAAACACCGCCGGCTGGCCGCCGCGAGCCGCGAGGAGCTCGTCACCGCCATGCGGCGGACGCTCCGGTTTATGAAACAGATGGGGACAGCGGCACATCTCGACTTCCGGGAGTCCGGCGAGACAGGAGCCGAGGCACTCCGCACCGCAGCAAGCGAGACAGCCACCGACGCGTTCATCCTCGGAAGCGGCCCCAAATCTGTCCTGGAGATCGCTGACGGCTACGGAGCCAGCGGGGCCAACGACGACGAGTTCGGCGAGGAGCGCGCCGCGGCACAGGAGGCGGACAAACCGTTCGCCATCCACGCCGGCGAGCCGGATGCGACCGACATCCACCCCGCCCTTGACTACGAGCCGGAGCTGCTCGTCCATATGATACACGCCGAAGCCGAGCATCTGGAGCGAGTCGGCGATCAAGAGGTGCCGGTCGCGGTCTGTCCGCGCGCCAACGCCGTCCTCGGTGTCGGCCGGCCGCCGATCAGCGAGCTGCTCGATCAAACAACCGTCGCGCTCGGCACCGACAACGTGATGCTCAATCAGCCGTCGATGCTCCGCGAGATGGCCTACACGGCGAAAAACTTCGACGTATCCGACACGGAGGTGCTCCGGATGGCGACAGCGGCGGGTGCTGAGATCGCCGATCTTGACTGCGGGGTTATCGAGTCCGACCGTCGGGCGGCACTACTCGTCCTCGACGGCGACTCCGACAACATGGCCGGCAGCGTTGACCCGGTGTCGGCCGTCGTCCGCCGGGCGACCGGCCTCGATGTGAAAGAGGTCGTGTTGTAGCCGCGTGTCGCCGGCTGGTGCTACTCCGGGGCGAACTCGCTAAACGGGGTCGCCTCGTGGCTCCGAACGAGCACCTCGTCGGCGACGGTCAACCCCATATCCAGCAGGGCCTGTGCCACGGGTGTGATGTCGCTGTCGGTCTCGCCGACCGCGGTGACAAGCAGGTTCTGATCGCCGGTGACGAGCTCTTGGACGGAGACAACGCCGTCGATCGCGAGGATATCGGAGATGAGCTCACCGCGCTCCGGGATCGACGCCGTACAGTACAGCAACATCCGTAGCGGATAGCCGGACTGCTGGTAGTCGACATCCGCGCTATACCCCTTGATGATGCCGTCGGCCTCCAGCCGCTGAATCCGTTTGCGAACCGTGCTGTCGGAGGTGCCGGTTCGCTCGGCGATGTCGGCCGACGAGCGGTTGCGGGCGTCCTCCTGTAAGGCGTGGAGAATCGCCTGATCGACCTCGTCGATGTCGGTGTTGTTCATAGCGGGTGTTGTGGGAGTATCATCAAAGAACTTCGGCCGGCTGGTGACGACGGTGTTACGCCCTGCTTAATGTGGGTCGCCCGCCTATCGTGGGTATGAGCGAGCTTCCATTGGAACACAGCCACATCGGCCCGGACAGCGCGGGCGAGGACAACGCCCCCGCGGTCGTCGTCCTCCACGGCCGCGGTGCCAACGAGGACGATCTTCTCCCCATCGCCCGATCACTACCGGATCACCTCCACGTCCTGAGCCTTCGCGCTCCAGACCGCCTCCAGGGAGGGTATACGTGGTATGAGCTGGATCTCTCCGGTGGCGGGCTCCACCAGAGCCAACCCGACACAGCCGACTTTGATCGTAGCCGACAGCTGGTCACCGAAAGCATCGACGCCGCCGTCGACGAATACGGGATCGATCCGGATCACATCGGCCTGCTCGGGTTCAGCCAAGGCGCGATCACCAGCCTCTCGTTGCTGCTTGATTCCCCGGATCGATACCGCTGGGTCGTCGCCCTCCATGGCTACCTGCCCGACTCACACAGCGATGTTGACCCCGCGGGGATCGCGGATAAACCGGTGTTCATCGCAGCCGGCGAGGCCGACGAGATCATCCCCGCCGCTCGCACCGAGGCCGCCGCCGACCGGTTTGAAACAATCGGCGCGGCCGTCGAGTACACGGCCTACCCCGGCGGCCACGGGATCGGGCCAGCCGAACACGAGGCGCTTGTTGAGTTTGTCGCCGAACAGGTGGCGTAGGTGGCCGGAGCATTCGATCGGCAAAGCGTCGGCGGCAACACGGCCACCGTGCGATGGTCGACCGCGCCAGCAGTGTTGGTGCACAACCGGGCGAGAACTATACCACAGCGCGGTCACCGTTCTGACAGATGACCATCGAACTCACCCCGGCGTTTCTCGGGCTCCTCGCGGTCGTCGTCGCCGTCTCGGGGGTCGTCAACGGGCTGGCCGGCTTCGGCTTTGCGATCGTCGGCACGATGGCACTCGCAACGATTGTCCCGCCGGCCACGGCGGTTGTGCTCATGCTCGTGCCGATGGTTGCGGCGAACGTGACGCTGCTCAGCGAGCTCTCGATGGCTGATTTTAAATCCTGCAGCGCGCGGTTTTGGCCGCTGATCGTCGCCACGCTGGCCGGAACGCTGCTCGGGATGGTCGTTATCGACCGACTCCCGACGGCTCCGGTTCGTGTGGGTCTGGGGCTCATCACGCTCGGCTTTGTCGCCAGCCGCCAATCGGTTGTTCCACTCCCGTCGTTCGGGAATGGGCGGCGGCTCGATCAAACGGGGGTGATGGCCGCGATCGGGGTGGTCTCCGGCGTGCTGTTCGGTGGCACCAACGTCGGCGTCCAGCTTGTCGCCTATCTTCGAAGCTTCGAGCTCTCTCATGGCCTGTTTGTCAGTGTCGTCGCGCTCGTGTTTGTCGGGATCAATGGACTCCGCGTCGCCGCCGCGGGCGTCCTTGGACTGTATCCGAGCCGGCTCGTCTTTGGACTCTCGGTGGCGGCGGTCGCGCCGACAGTTATCGGCGTTGGCGGCGGTCAGTGGCTTCGCTCACGGGTCGGGAGTCGACACCGCCAACTGGCCGTCTTAGGGCTCTTGGCGGTGATCGGCTTCCGGCTCATCGCTGGCGGGCTTGGGGTTATCTGATATGGTGACCGGTCGATGGGATAAACTGTGGCCATCCGTCCGGCAGATTGAAGCAAGTCGATCACCAACAGTCGTGTATGAGTGCTGAAACTGCGACACTGGAAGATCTGGGTCAAGAGCTTGGCGAGAAGATCGCCGACAGTCCCGAACACAAAGCGTTCCGCGAGGCCAGCGAGGCCGTCGAGAACGATGCTGAAACCCAGGAAGCCATCAAGGAGTTCGAGGAGCTCCGCCACCAGTTCATGCTCGATCAGGAGGCCGGCACCGCCGACCGTCAGTCGATGCGGGAGGTACAAGAGGCACAGGAAGAACTCCACAGCATGCCGCTGATGGCTGAGTATCTCGACGCCAAAGAGGAGCTACAAACAAAGCTCGAAGCGATCAACATAGCGATCTCGGAACCGTTGGCGGTTGATTTCGGCGGCGAGGCCGGCGGCTGCTGTCAGGATTAACTCGTTTATCGGCTCACCGAAGCGGTCTGGCGGTGAGAACCGGTATCGATACTCGTAGCTGACCGAGTCTCAGTCACAGTGTTAGCGACGGGGTTGAACGGGCAGGTGGCACGTCCAACAGTTTAGATACCAAGCCGTGGCCAGACGCGGTATGCATCTCGCTGTTGCCACCCCCGGTGTAGCTGCGTCGGCTGCTAGAGCGGCGGTGTCCGATACTAACGATCCGACGGTCGTGCGAGCAACGCGGTGCGGACGGATTCCGTTAGCCCGACACCGACGGCTACTCGTGGTGTGTGTCCGGTTGTGTACTGTCTCTATTCATTCGGCCCAGTTGGTGGTAGACTCACTACCTCCCGGAGCAACCCCAACGATCTGTGTTGTCGACACCGCCACCGTGCCGCGGTGGCTCCGCCGACAGTTCGACTGTCCGGTGCGTGCGCTGCCGTCCAACGATCACCGAAGGGCGACCCTCACAGCGGAGAACGGAGATTAATAGGCTCATCGGCTCAACGGCGAGAACGAGCTCGAACACCGGCGAGAGTGTGACCGTCGCGCCGGCAGCCGCCAAGGCCGCGAGTACCTCCTGCCGAAACGAGTCGGTCTCCCTTGCAAAATAGCCGCGGGACGTCAGTTATTCGTCGAGACTCTCGGCGAGCTCGTCGGCATCAAGATCGACATCATCGAGATCGACATCGTCGAGGGCCTCCTCAACATCGCCGCCACCCATGCCGCCGCCCATCATGCCGCCCATCCCGCCCATCATGCCGCCGCCGTCGAGGATCTCTTGGACGATCACGCGGTCGAGACCGAGTTTGTCGGTGATCTCCTGAGCGATCTGGGATTTCCCCATCATCCACTGCTGGTTCATCGTCAGCTGTGGGGTCGCCTCGATGTACAGCGTCTCCTTCTCGACGGTCTGGATCTCGGTCTCGGGTTCGGCGTCCTCATCATCGTCGTCGGGCTCAACGGTAACCTCCTCTTCGACCTCGTCGGTCTCGATCCAGAGATCGGGCACCTCCTGAAGCTGCATGCCGAGAATACCCTCGGCCTGCTGTTCGCGGTCGTCAACAACCGAGGCGATCTCGTAGTCGTATTCAAGCTCCTCGCCGGCCAGTGGGTGATTGAAGTTGACGCGCGCACGGCCGCCGATGATCGTCTCGATGTGGCCCTGCTGGCGGTCGATCTGGACTGTCGCGCCGGGGTAGCGGTCGTCCTCGGGGATCTTCTCGGCACTGACCGTCCGCACCTCCTCGGGATCGTACTCGCCGAAGCCCTCCTCGGGGGTAACGATCACGCTATCGCCGTCGCCAACCTCGCTGCCGCGCAGTGAGTCGTCGACGGACTCGAAGACATGACCGTCGCCGATAATGATCGTTCGCGGGGTGAAATCGCGGTTGTCCTCGTCGGCGATGCCGGCCTCCTCGGCAACCGACTCGTGTGTCGTATCGATAACCTCGTCGTCGTCGGTCGTCCGAAGCGTGTAGTCGAGTTCGACGAAATCGCCGTCTTGCAGTCCCTCGGCGGCAGACTCGGCGTCGTCGGCGTCGGCTGCCTCGGCCTCGTTTTCACTCATACCCCGATACACTGCCGAGGTACCCTTAAGAAGCACGGTTCGACCCCGCACCGAAAGCCACCAGTGTTTTTTCGGCCCGCAGCGGTGTGTGGGTATGTACGAGGTCGAACTCAAACTTCGGGCCGACCACGACTCCCTTCAGGAACAGCTCACCGAGGTGGGGGCCGAACGCGTCGACAGCCGCCGACAGGTCGACACCTACTACGACGCCCCACACCGCTCGTTTGCCGAGACCGACGAGGCCCTTCGCATCCGCCGGGAGGAGCCCGCCGACGGCGACGGTGTCACAAAGCTCACCTACAAGGGGCCGCTTATCGAGACAGCCTCAAAAACACGGGAGGAACACGAGACGGCTGTCGACGACGACGACGCACTACAAGGTGTGCTTGCGGGGCTTGGATTTGAGCCCGCGGCGACCGTGGAAAAAGACCGGACATACTACGAATTTGGGGGGTACACCCTCGTCCTCGATACGGTCGATGGGCTCGGGGAGTTCGTCGAGATCGAACGCGAGGTGCCCGAAGCCGAGGTCGAGGCTGCCCGCACGGAGGCGGTCGAGCGACTGAAACAGCTCGGGCTCACCCCCGACGACCAGATCAGAACCTCGTATCTCGGACTGCTACTGGCGGCCGACAGCTGATACCGCGTCGATAGCCGTCGGATAATACCTGACAGTTATTTTCCGACGAAAAGAAGTTTCCGCAAGTTATAGCACGGCCGATAGCAAAGGGCCGCCAATGAGTCGGAATATTCAGGTCAGCGAACTTGACCGACAGGCGGTTGAGGATCAGTCCGTCGAGATCGTCGAACGCAAAGGTGTCGGCCACCCCGATTCGATCAGCGACGGGATCGCCGAGGCGGTTTCGCGTGCGCTCTCGGAGCTGTATCTCGACCGCGTGGGCAAGGTGCTTCACTACAACACCGACGAGACCCAGCTTGTCGCCGGCCGGGCGGCCCCGGCGTTCGGCGGCGGCGAGGTGATCGAGCCGATCTATCTGCTGATCGTTGGCCGCGCAACAAAGGAGTACGACGGCCACCAGCTTCCGGTTGATGCGGCCGCGCTGACGGCGGCTCGTGACTACCTCGATGAGACGATCCCGGAGCTCGATCCCGAAACCGATGTGATCGTCGACGTCAAGCTTGGCGCGGGCTCCGGTGATCTTCAGGAGGTCTTCGGCGAGGATGGCGCGACCGTTCCGATGGCCAACGACACCTCCTTCGGCGTCGGCCACGCGCCGCTGACCGAAACCGAGGCGATCGTCCACACGGCCGAGCGCAAGCTCAACACCGAGTACGTTGCCGACAACCCGGAGATCGGCCCCGACGTGAAGATCATGGGAAAACGCGAGGACGACCACATCAACATCACCGTCGCCGCCGCCATGGTCGATAGCTATATCGCCGATCTCGACGCCTACATCGACGCGGTCGAACGCGTCCGGGAGTACGTCACCGACCTCGCCGCGGAGATCACCGACCGCGAGGTGACCGTCGATGTCAACACGGCCGACGACTACGATGAAGGCTCGATCTATCTCACCGTCACCGGCACCTCGGCCGAACAGGGCGACGACGGCTCTGTGGGCCGTGGCAACCGCGCAAACGGGCTTATCACCCCGAACCGACCGATGAGTATGGAGGCGACAAGCGGCAAAAACCCGGTCAACCACATCGGGAAGATCTACAATCTCCTCTCGACTGAGATCGCCGAAAGCGTTGTGAGCGAGGTTGACGGCATCCGGGATCTCCAGCTGCGGCTGTTGAGCCAGATCGGCCAGCCGATCGACCAACCCCACGTTGCCGACGCTCAGGTCGTCACCGACGACGGTGTCGATCTGGCCGACCGAAAACCCGAGATCGAAGCGATCATCGACCGTGAACTCGCTGACGTGACCGAGATCACCCGACAGGTCATCGACGGCGAGCTGTCGACGTTCTAAAAAGCAGTACCGTTTTATTACTGCCGGCAGGTGAGTGAGGCATGCGCCGACAACTGGGAATCGGGGTGATCGCCGGGATCGGCGTTGCAACCGGCCAGATCACTATCGCGCTGATTATCGGTACGTACACCGACCTCATCCCGGTTCTTGACGGTGCATACGCCGGCACGGTTGGGCTTGCCACCGATGGAATCCAGACCATTGCGTTTTCACTTCTCGTGATCGGTGCCGGTTACTGGGCCCAAACAACAGACCGAGAGGACAATGATATCGTCCGATTGGCCGGCTGGTGTGTGGTTGGGAGCGTAATAATTGGGGGCTTTGAGCTGCTAAACGTAAATCTGCTGTTGGAAGGTCAAGAACGGTTTTCGGTGATAATTCGGGTTCTCAATACGGCTGCCGCCCGGGGAGCCGCCCTTGGGATCGGCTTCGGCCTGTTCGATATCGAGCGACGGCGCACCAAACGCCGCGGCGCGGAGCTCGAACGACAGGTCGATCGCTTAGAGGAGTTTGCCTCCGTCGTCTCTCATGACCTCCGAAGCCCACTCACCGTTGCAAAGGGGAACATGGAACTGATCGGCGACAACGACGCTGTTGACGAGGAACTGATCGCCCACATCGAGTTTGCCCACGACCGGATGTCGGAGATCATCGAGGATTCGCTGGCCTTGGCCCGCGGCGGCAACGAGGTGACAGACCCAGAGCCGGTCGATCTCGCCGAGATCGCCACCCAGGCGTGGCAGACGGTCGGCGGTGACGACGAGACACTTACCCTCACCACCGGGATGCGGCTGGATGCCGATCCGGAGCGACTTCTCCGGCTGTTAGAAAACCTGTTTCGCAACGCGATCGAACACGGGGGCGGCGACAGCGACGAGAGCGGTGATCCGGTTGCCGCCGGGCTGCCGGACGACTACGGGAACGACGAGCCATCCGCGTCGGTGTTGACCGATCTCTCGATTACGGTCGGCGAACTCACCGACGAACCAGGATTCTATGTCGCCGACAACGGCCCCGGGATTCCGGAGGACGAACGGGAGGAGGTCTTCGAGGCCGGCGTCTCCGGAGCCAAGATGGGCAGCGGCCTCGGGTTGGCGATCGTTCGCCGGATCGCCCAAGCCCACGGCTGGACGGTGAGCGTCACCGACGGCGAGGCCGGCGGCGCGCGCTTCGAGTTCAGCACCGACCGCACGTAGCGAAACCACTATGCGCCGGGATTGATTCTCCCCGACTGTGACGCGTGTCTGTCTCATCGGGAGCGACGAAAGCGACCTCCGGTACGAACTCCTCTCCCGGGAGACCGCTCGCGCCGCGCTGTCGACCTACGATCTCAGCCAGCCGTTCGACAACTCGGTCGCGCTTGAAACCGTCAGCCTCGGTGCAGCCGTCGCCCTGTTGAACGATCTCAACTGGTATCTGGTGCGGTTTGTCGACCACGCCCTGATCAAAGAGCCCAGTATCAGCACAAGCGAGTGGCTTTCACGAGCACTTGCCACCCAGGTTCGGGATCGCGAGCTTCCACCCGAGGAAACCGACCAACGGCTCCAGGTCTTCGGTGTCGATGGCGACAAACTCGTCGAGCCGATGTACGTCACCCGCGTCGACGGCGAGATTCCCGGCTACGATCTGCGAGATGTCGAGGAAACAATCGTGGTTCGCGTGAGCAACGACGAGTTTCGCGGTTAGTCCGGGTGAGGTCTTATAAACCGGCTGAATGGCTTATCGAGTTCATCAGTTACAGACGCTGAAACGCCAATTTGGTCGAATTCCGAACGAAATTTGGAAAATACCTTTTGCCGATGTTGGTGGAATCTGTTCCTGTATGAACACAACTCGAGCGACCCGTCTGCGAACTACCGATAGAGGTGAGAACCGATGTTAGCGACGATGCTTGCCGGTCGGCTTGAAATGGGTGGGGTCGGCATCGCGCTGCTGGGAACGGGGTTCTGGATCGCCCGTCGACGTGAGACGGGTGCCCTGCGACCCTTTGGGCTGTTCGTCGGGGTCGTCGGGACGCTGGCGACGGCTGACGCGCTGGCCGCAGGGAATATCACGTCGCTGTCGGTGGTCTGGCTGGCAACGTTCCTCGCGATCCCGTGTGCGTTCACGTGGTTCGTCATCGAGTACTACGGCCTGCCGTATCTCGCGTCGCCGCTCCGGAAGGCGGCGTTTCTCGCCCCGGTTGCGATAGCACTGGTTGGCGGAACCGCGCTGATCCTCGCCCCGGAGAGTTCGGGATCGATGACCGGCGGCGGGCCGACCGCCCCCGCGTTGCCCTCGATGCTCGGGTTCGCCGCGCTTGCCGAGCAGATCGGCCTCTACTACGCAGGCGGCGTCATGTTCGCCGGGATCGGGCTGCTCATCCGGATCGTCGACGACTACGAGTATCTCGACCGGCGGCTCGCGGCCGTCCTCTCGTTTGTCGCCGTCTGGCCGTGGCTGGCCTACATGGTGACGCCGGCGATCGCCGGCCGTGTCGGCCTCAGCTCTATCATCGGACTCAACGCGACCGGCTACACGCTGAGTCTCGCGGCCGTCGGGTTCGCGGTCACGCGTGGCGGCATCTTCGATGCAGCCCCGGCGGCGGGAACGCTCGGCCCCGAGACGGTGCTGGCCGACCTCGACGACGCCGTGGTCGTTGTCGACCGTGACCACCGGGTCGTTTCGCTGAACAACGCGGCCGCCGACACGTTCGGCGTCGAATCGGAGACGGCGCAGACCACCCCGCTCTCGGAGTGTGTCGGCTTCGACCTCGACACACTGCGGGGAACTGAGACGGTCGAACTGAACAGCCCGGATGGAACCCGGCAGTTCGAGGCGACCGTCTCGCCCGTCAGCGACCGCTTCGACCGACAGCCTGGGCACGCCATCGTCTTCACCGATGTCACGCAAGAACGCGTCCGGTCACAGCGGCTTTCGGTGCTCAACCGCGTGCTGCGGCACAACCTCCGCAACGAGATGACCGTCATCCGCGGGCGGGCGGAGTTGATCGCCGACGGCGGCCACGGGGACACTGACCACGCCGAGACGATCGTCTCCTCGGCCGACGATCTCATATCGAAAGGCGACCGCGCACGACAGGTCGAGGAGATGATGTCGACGACGGCCGCGACCGAAGCGACCGTCTCGCTGGCCGCACTCGCCGACACCGTCGTCGACGAGTATCGGGAGGCGTATCCCGAGGCCACCGTCTCGGTCGATATCGACGACTCACTGGAGGTCTCGGTCAACGATGGAGCACTAACGACCGTTCTGGATAACCTCGTCGAGAACGCTGTGGAGCACAACGACGCACCGACACCGGTGGTCACAGTCGGCGCACG
>P_A23_Liq_2_FmtDRAFT_1000165_pt1 | contig 14951 bp, 13 predicted proteins | sample PonA232FremontCA_FD_10599 | JGI IMG/M metagenome (IMG submission 10599) | reverse complement strand
GGCGGGAGCCTCATCCTCGTGGGTGCAGACCGGACGGACACCTCGAACCCCGACCCGCGGGGGCTGCTCGACGACGTGGCTGCCGGCGTCGGGACTGACCTCCGGCTCAACGGGGACAGTGTCTCCGACAGCACCAACAACGCGAACGGCGACCCCGGCTACCTGACGACGGCGAACTTCGACACGTCGTTCCCGTTGTTCGACAAGTTCGCCTGACCCGCTCGTCGTCTCGGTACCCTACCTGTTCTCTCGGGCTGTGCGTTTCGGATTCGTGACCGTGCGACGACACGAGCGACTCACTCGCGCGAGTCGTCGCGCACGCCCGGCTCGAACACGGACGGATCGACGGCGTCACGGAGACACCGGAGCGACTGTCCGTCACCGTCGTGTCGTCGGAGCCTGACCGTCGAGACGGACAGGAGTCGGTCTAGGGTGCCCGTCCGATCGACCACGTCCGCGATCGTTCGGCGGTCGAGCCGCCACTGAGACGCGCCGAGGAGTCGGTCCCGGCAGACGATACACTCCGGGTAGACCTCGTACACGAGGTGGCCACGCGCGAGATCACGCTCGATCACGTCGCCGGCGACACTCCCCGTCAGGACGGTCACACCGACACCACCGCCCCACACCGGTCCGAAGACGAGTCCGACGAGGACGGTCGGCAGGACGACCGCTGCGAACCGCCGCGGGTTGAACAGCCCGACGAGACCACCGACGACCGTCTGTACACAGACGGCACGTCGATCCGTCCGGACGACAGTCGTCGGATCGCCGGACGGTGACGACACACCACTGGGGTCGTCGGTCGCCGTCTCGGGGTCGGTGTCTGTGGGCCCGTCGGCGACGACCCCCAATACGTCGACTGCGACACGGCCAGACAGTACCAGTAGAAACACCACCCGTGTCTGTATCTCCGGGGGAGCGAGCGCCGTTCCCCAGATACTGAACACACCGAACAGGAAGACACCCAACACCGACTGTCCGTCGAGGATGGCCTGCGGGGCGAGTGTCTCGTAGGGACGTGATCGGAGGTGGTCGAGGAACGTCCCACCCTCGCGAGCGACCGTGCTCAGACTCGCCAGCGCCAGGCTCTCGCCGAGGACACTCGGCGGGAGAGTCACCGAGAGCGCGACTCCCGCGGCGACCGAGATGCCGAGTCCAGCCCGTCCGAGATCGAACACACGCGGGAACGAACGCGGATACACCGTCGGGAGTGACGAGTGTGGTCGCACCCCGCCGCGTTTCTCACGGAGTGACCGGAAGGGGGAACGCCACCCCCACCGCGTGTCGACGACTGCCCACTCGCCGGCGCGTCGACCGGCGAAGGTCCCCTCCAGTGTCTGCCGACAGACACCGACGGTCACCTCCAGCCAGTAGACGACCAACAGGTGTGAGACACCCCAGTCGAACACCAGCAGACCGACGAGCGGGAGGCTGTGGGCCGCGGCGACTCCGACCACTGTCGCTCGTCTATCACGCATCCTCTGTCTGTGTACTCGGTCGTCGGGCGGTGAATCTCACGGAGTACAGATCGGCGGGATCGGACCTCCGTGGAATGAGTGTGCGTCCGGCGACGAGAGTGTCGCGTGCACGGTGTCCGACCCGGTCGCCGGTTCGTCTACACCCGCCGATCAGGCGAGCTCCCCCTCCCGAATCGCGCGTTCGGCGTCCGCCAACGCCGCCTCGGGGTCGAACCCCTCGGTGATCGCCCGGAGTTCCTCGTCGGTCGCGTCGGTCAGTGCGCGGGCGTGGTCGGTGATCCGCGGCACCGCCCGGAGGACGTTGTCGACGATCGGGACCGCCGCGGTCTGTGCCGACCGCGACAACGGGTTGAGGTCGATCACGATCTCCGTCTTCCCCATCTCACCGAGTGCGGCCGCGCGGTCACCGTCCTCCAAGGGGACGACCACCGTGTCCGCGGCGGCGATTCCGTCGGCGTCGACCCGGCCACGGTCGTGTGAGAGGCCCGGAATGCGCCCGTCCGGGTCTACCCCCAACACGTCTTCGGCACCGTTCTCCCGGAGGTGGGCGGCGATCCGTTCCACGCGCTCGTCGGTGCGGTCGAACAGGTTCACCTCGACTGCGGCGTCGGTTGCGTCGGCCAGTTCGACCGTCGCCTCGGGGACGAGCGCGGCGACGTTGCCGTTCACCGACAGAACTGGGTGGTCCGCAGACAGGAGGTGGGCGGCGGCGGCGCGGGCCGCCCGGTCGGCGCTGTCGAGCGTCTCCTCGCCCAGCAGGTAGTCGAACGCCTCGCCGCGCCCCTCGGCGATCAACCCCTGTCGTGAGGTGATTCCCCGTTCGACGCCCGCCTCGATCCGGTGACGCGTCCGGAGTGACTGTGCTCTGGGGTGGTCGTCGGGAACCTCCGCGTGGTCGTCGCTCACGCTCGGCCGTTGGCCCGCGAGCGTGTTAGCGCCGTCGAAGCCGCCGGCCGGTCCTCGCCTCACTCCAGCCGTGCGCCGGTGGGGTCGATCTGCGTCACCGACGGCTCGTAGCCGGCGTCGGACAACCCCGTCCCGCGAGCGATCACCGTCCGGCCGAGCATCGCCATCGTGGCGTCGCCGCCGGTCGCTCGAACGGCGTCGACGGCTTCCCGCACGTCCGGGACGAACAGGTCGGCAGCAGTCGCGAACTCACGGGCGGCCGCGAACAGTTCCGCGAGCGTCGGGGTCACACGCAGTCGGTCGAGTGCGGCAGTTCCCGCGGTCGTCACTGTCTGTGTGTCGTCTGCCAACACCGCGGCTGTCGACAGTTCTCCGAAGGAGACGTACTCGATCCGTTCGCGGGCCGGGAGCCGGTCGAGACGACCGTTGTCTGGGTCGCCGGCGGCGAGCCGGATGGGCACACCGCCGCGGGCCGCAGCGACCACGTCACCCAACCCGGTGTCGGCGACGACCTCGGCGGCGTGTGCGACAGCGACCAGCTCCCGACGAGTCCGGGGGAGACCGAAACAGTCGGCGGCCGCCAGCGCGGTTCCGAGCGCCGCGCCGCCGGAGACGCCGAAGCCGGCCGCCACCGGCACGTCGGTGGTCACCCGGATGTCTGCGGCCGGGACACCGAGTCGAGAGAGCACACCCTCGACGGCCTCGACAGACGCCGGCTCACCGTCGAGCGTGACTCGGTGAGCCGGCGACGCCGTGTCGCCCTCGCTCGGCTCCGCGTCGCCCCCGCGGGGTTCCACGAGCGTCTCGATCCCGTCCGCCAGCGCGATACCGGCACCGGTCGCCCCGTTCTCGGCCGGCTCGTCTGCCCGCCGTGGTGCGAAGAAGGCGGTGACGTGTGCCGGCACCACCGCTCGTGATCCGTCACTGCCGGTCGTGTCGTCGGCCGCGTCACCGTCGCCCGGGGTGTTCGCCGGGGTCTCGGCTGGATCGTCGCTCACGCCCCGTACCGACGCGAGCCAGGCTCAAGGCCGCGTCGGTCAGAACTCCGCCCAGTCGGAGGCGGGGCCGCGGCCGTCACGGACACGGAGTTCGCGGCGGCCGTCCCCTTCGCGAGTGTCGATCACCGTGTCGAACGGCTCGTACATCGTGTGTAGCGTCTGTTCGTCGTGCATCGTCGAGCCGAGCGTGGCGACGGTGAACCACCCCTCGCTGCCGGCCTGCCGAGTGAGCACGCGAGTGAACTTGTACGCGTCCTGTGGGTCGAGATACACCAACAGCTCCGACAACGAGTGGAGCCCGACGCCGACCTGGTCGTCGTACTCCCGGAACCGCTCGAACTGGTCGGTGAACTTCATCCCGATCTCGGTGACGTTCTTCGGCGAGGAGACGTACCGAGTCAGCTCGTCGTCGGCGACGTCGGACCCCTGCTGGCGGCTCACACAGTCGACGACGGCCACGTCGTCGGGATCACAGTCGGCGGCGGCGACGAAGTCTGCCCGCACCGCGTCGGCCGGCTCTCCGGTGGAGACGACGATCCCGCGGTCGGCGGCCCTACCGAGAATCTCGAAGAGGAGTTGGTACTTCCCCGTCATCGGCGGCCCGGCTACCAAGACGCTCTGGCCCGCTCGGATCTCCGCTAGAGAGACAGGGGTGTCGCCGAGCATGCTAGCTATCAGGTTACGTAGCCTCAAAATCTTTGTCCACGCGGTGATCTCCCGACCTGGAAGATACGCACTCAGAGGTGCTCCAGCGGCCAAATTTCGAGATCGGGGTTCGAGACTGCGTCACACGACGGCCACCCTGCCGTCGCACGCTCACACCGTCCTCGGAGAGTTGACCGACACCCCGGCCCCGACACCCACGGGACTGTCCCCACCGACTGTACACTGTTCGGTCACTGTCGCAGGCTGGACGGAGACGAGAGATAAACGTTCGGACACTAGAATCAACGCTGATACTCGGGGGTCGGGCACGATCACCCGGTGACGGGTTCGACCCAGACGACGAACCGGTCGTCGTCTTTCACGATGCCGCGGACGGCGTCCTCGGCGGTCGTGGTCGCGTCGTCCACCTGGTCGGGGGTCACGTCCCGGACCTGGTACACCTCGTCGACCGTCCACCCGACGGTGCCGCCGTCGTCGACGGCGTCCGGGTCGAACACGACGATCCGCTCGCTCTCGGTGGCCCCCTCGACGCCGAGTAACGTCTTGGGGTCGATGATCGTCGTCGTCTGTCCACGGAGATCCATCACACCCTCGACGTGCCGCGGGGAGTTCGGGATCGCGGTGAGATCGCCCGCGTCGACGATCTCGTCGATGAAGGCGATGTCGAGACAGTACGTCTCGTCGCCGAGCCCGAACTCCAACACCTGTGTCGACTCGCCGGCCCCACCGTCTCCCGTCTCGCGCTGTCGGCTGGCCATGTCGGTGGCGTCGACCGCGACGATATTAACGCTGTTCCCTGAGTTATCGGGGGTGAAAATCGGACCAGAGAGTTGAAGAGAACGTTTCCGGTATGTACGCGTATGAGACGGCAGAACCCGCCGCGAGCCGGAGGTGGGTGTCCGTGACGATCGGGCGGTCCCCGGAAGTCGTCGTCGTCGACGACTCCCGGTTCATGCGTGGGTTGATCACGGACACCTTGGAGTCCGGCGACGTGGAGGTAGTCGGCGAGGCGGAGGACGGCGAGGAGGCCGTCGCGGTCGTCGAGGAACTGCGTCCGGACGTAGTGACGATGGACGTGAACATGCCCCGCGTCGACGGGATCGAGGCGACCGAGCGGATCATGTCGTCGACACCGACGCCGATCCTGATGTTGTCGGCGTACACGGAAGACGGGGCCGACGAGACGTTCGCCGCGTTGGACGCCGGCGCGGTCGACTTCATCGCCAAGCCCGGTGGGGAGGTGTCCGCGGCCGTGACCGATCTCGAAGAACAGCTCGTCGAACTGGTGCGGTCGGTCGCCGACGCGGACGTCTCCGACCGGGGGCCAGCAGCCGGAGCCGACACGGAGTCGGAGCCGGCAGACCGACGGCCCGAGGCGGTGGAAGTCGAGCCGGAGACGACCGTGTTGATCGGCTCCTCGACGGGTGGGCCGGACGCGGTCGAGCAGGTAGTGAGCGCGCTGCCGGGCGAGGCCGACGTTCGGGTGTTGATCGTCCAACACATGCCGTCGGCGTTCACCGGGCGGTTCGCCGACCGACTCGACGAGTCGACGGAGCTGGACGTTCGAGAGGCCGAAGACGGCGCTCGGATCGGGCAGGGAGAGGCGTTGGTCGCCGCCGGCGGGGAACACCTGGAGGTGTCGAGCTACCGGAACGGGCGGCTCCGGGTGAAGACGGTCGACGAGGACCGCGGTCAGGGGGTCCGCCCGTCGGTGAACGTCACCTTCGAGTCGGCCGCCGAGACGGTCGACGGGCCGACGATCGGCGTCGTGTTGACCGGGATGGGTGCCGACGGCTCGGAGGGTGTGAAGGCGTTGAAGCGCGCCGGTGCTCGCGTGATCGCACAGGACGAGGACACGTCGGTGGTGTACGGGATGCCCAAGCGGGCGGCCGCCACCGGCTGTGTCGACGAGATACTGCCGCTCGGTGAGGTTGCCAGCGGGATCGTTGGAGGCCCAGTCGATGTCTGACGCACACAAGACGTTCGTCCGCGAGAGTGAGGAGGGAATCACCGACCTGAACAACGCGTTGCTGGATCTGGAGGCCGATCCGGACGATCCGGAGGCGATGGACCTGATCTTCCGGACGGCACACACCCTGAAGGGGAACGCCGCCGCGATGGGGTTCGAGCAGTTCTCCGGGTTGGCCCACGCGATGGAGGACCTGTTGGACGAGGTCCGCGACGGAGAGATCGGGGTGACGACGGAGCTGATGGACATGTTGTTCGAGGCCGTCGACATCCTCGACGCGATGCTGGGGGAGATCGACGAGACCGGCGACACGACCACCGAGACGGCGGGGTTGGAGGAACGGCTCCGTGCGGTCGCCGACGGCGAGGTCGAACTCGGCGGGGACGACACCGCGACCGAGACAGACGCAGCCGCCGGGGACGGAGCCGACGAGTCGGACGCGGCCGACGCCGACGCGAGCGACGACGGCGCGAGCGACCCCGAGACGTACGCTCACGGGTTGGAGGCGGCCGACGACGAGGGGGTGTACCTGGCGAGCGTCGACGTCGGCGACACGGGGATGCCGGGTGTCGACGCGATGTTCGTGTTGGAGGCCGTCGAGGAGTCGTTCCCGGCCGTCGAGACGCTACAGGGCCGCGACGCGATCGAGGACGGGGAGTTCGACGAGACGTTCGAGCTGTACGTCCGCGACGAGGACGCAGAGACCGTGTCGGCGGGGCTGTCGGCCGTCAGTCAGGTGGCGGCACTGGACGTGACGACACTGGAGCCGTCGCCGGCGGACGACGCGGCCGGAGCCGACGACGCGACGGAGTCGGCAGACACAGAGACGACGGGCGACGAGGAGACGGTGACCGACGAGACGGACACCGAAGCCGACGGTGACGAGACCGGCGGGTCGGGAACGACGGACACCGGGAGCACGACGAGTAGCTCCGAGAGTATCTCCTCGATCCGGGTGGACGTCGAGCAGTTGGACGACCTCTACGGGTTGGTCGAACAGTTGGTGACGAGCCGGATCAAGCTCCGCCGGGAGATGGAGGAGGCGGGGATCGACTCCGAGAACCTGGACGAACTCGACAAGATCTCGTCGAACCTCCAGAACACGGTGATGGACATGCGGCTGATCCCGTTGTCGTCGGTCGTCGACACGTTCCCGCGACTGGTGCGGGATCTGGCCCGCGACCAGGACAAACAGGTCGACTTCGAGATCGACGGCCGGGACATCGAGTTGGACCGGACGATCCTGACGGAGATCCGGGACCCGTTGGTCCACATCCTGCGGAACGCGGTCGACCACGGGGTCGAGTCGCCGGCCGAACGAGAGGCAGCCGGGAAGGACCCGACCGGGCAGATCGAACTGCGGGCGAGTCGGGAACGCGACCACGTCAACATCGTCGTCGAGGACGACGGTGCCGGGATCGAGGCGGACGATCTCCGGGAGATGGCCGTCGAGGAGGGCGTGAAGACGGCCGCAGAGGCGGAGGCGATGGACGACAGCGAGGCCAGAGAGCTGATCTTCCACCCCGGGTTGTCGACGAACGAGGAGGTGACGGACGTGAGCGGCCGTGGCGTCGGGATGGACGTGGTGCGGACGACGGTCAAACAGCTCGACGGCACCGTGTCGCTGGAGTCGACACCGGGCGAGGGGAGCCGGTTCGAACTCCGGCTGCCGGTGACGGTCGCCATCGTCCGGGTGATGTTCGTCGAGGTGAACGGGACGGAGTACGGCATCCCGATCAAGAACATCGCGGAGGTGTCCCGGGCTGGCAACATCGAGACCGTGAACGACGAGGAGGTCGTCCGCCACGACGGGGACATCTACCCGGTGATCCACCTCCGGGAGGTGCTCCAGGACGACGCGGCGGGCGGCAGCCCGACCCCGGCGGCGGCCGACGGCGGCCACCCGGAGGAGAGTGTGGACGCGCCCGCCGAGACGGTGACGGACACCGACGAGGCGGGGCGAGACGACATCTTCGACGGGGACGGCGACGGCGGGATGCTCGTCCGGGTCCGCGAGGAGACCCGGCCGGTGGCGTTGCACTGTGACGAGGTCCTCCACCAGGAGGAGGTCGTCGTCAAGCCGTTAGAGGGGATTCTCAGCGGGATTCCGGGACTGTCCGGGACGGCAGTGTTGGGCGACGGGGACGTGGTGACCATCCTCGACGTGGAGACGCTGGGGGAGGCGTACTGATGTCGTCTCGGGGCAGCGAGCGGCGGGGGAGACCACACACGCGGGGGGTCGAGACTGTGAGTGTCGGCGACACCGGCGTCTGCACGCGGGCCCCCCGAGACAGGCGATACACACAAGCCGTCGCACTCGCAAGCGTACAGACGATGTCTGTGTCGACGGACGGGGGGCCGACCGGGGGGGTCTCGGGATGAGCGGGTCGCGCTCGGGCGACGAGGCGTTCGACCGGGTCGTCCGACACATCGAGGACGAGGTCCCCTTCGAGCCGGGGTACTACAACGAGGCGTACCTCGGCCGTCGCATCTCCGCACGGATGCAGCGTCGGGACGCCGACGACCACTCGGAGTACCTCCAGATTCTCCAGTCGGACGAGTCGGAACGAGACGAACTGTTGGACGCGCTGACGATCAACGTCACCGAGTTCTTTCGCGACCCGGACATGTGGGAGAACCTCCTGCCGGTGTTGCGGGAGCTGACCGACGAGCGTCGGCGGGTCGAGGCGTGGAGCGCGCCGTGTGCGGACGGCCGGGAGCCGTACTCGCTACGGATGGTCGCCGCCGACGACCCGGAGGTGACCGAGCGCCGGTTGGACGTGTTGGCGACGGACATCAGCGAGGACGCCGTCGACGCGGCGCGTGCCGGGGTGTACGAGACCACTCGGACGACCGACATCGCAGACGAACTCGGGCCGTTGGACAGCTACGAGCCGTACGTCGAGCAGGACGGCGACACGTTCCGGGTCCGCGACCGAGTGCGCGACCAGGTGACGTTCGGCACCCACGACCTGATCCGCGACGAGCCCGAGTCGGAGAAGGACCTCCTGTTGTGCCGAAACCTGCTGATCTACATCGACGCGGCGTACAAGACGCCGTTGTTCGAGACGCTGCAGGCGTCGCTGCGCGAGGGCGGCTACCTCGTGTTGGGGAAGACAGAGAGCGTCCCACCGGAGTGTCGCGACGCGTTCGAGCCGGTGGCGAAACGGAGTCGGATCTACAGACACGTCGGAGGGGAGTGAGGCGATGTCGCTGTACCAGCTCGCCAGGGACAACGAAATCGAGAAACTGTCCGACCGCGCGCAGTCCAGCGACAGCGACGCGGTCAGACGGCGGGCCGCGGAGATGCTGGGCGACGTCGGCGACGCCGACGACACGCAGGTGACGGACACGCTGGCCGGGCTGGCGTTGGACGACGACGACCCGGAGGTGCGGGCGATGGCGGTCGACGCGTTGAGCGATCTGGGGCAGGAGGCGTTGGAACAGTTGATCGTCAAGGACGCCGACGCGGACATCGACCCCGGTGCAGCGGACTGGACGGCCGTCCGTGCGTTCGGGGAGGCGTTGGACGCCGACCGGGCGGAGTTTCGGATGGCGGCCGCCAGCGCACTGGGGCGGATCGGCGACGGCGACGGGGTACGGCCGCTCGTCGACCGGTTGGGCGACGGCGACCCGCGGGTCCGAGAACGGGTGTGTTACGCGCTCGGACAGATCGGCCACCCAGGTGGGGTAGACCCGTTGATCGAACGGTTGGACGACGACCACGAACGGGTCCGGTCGGCCGCGGCAGACGCGTTGGGGACGATCGCCACCGGGTCGGCGTTGGCAGCGTTACTGGCGATGCTCGACGACGACAACGCCGCGATCCGGCGGGTGGCCGCCAGCGCGCTCGGGAACGCCGGGAGCGCGGAGCCGGTGCCGGATCTGGTCGCGGCGTTGGACGACTCACACGACGCCGTCCGGCAGGCGGCGGTGTTCTCCGTCATCCAGTTGTTGTCGACCGCGCCGACGGACCAGAGCCACCAGGTCAGAGAGGCAGTCGTCGAGGAGTTGGAGAAGGTGGACGACGAGACGATCGTCGACCCGTTGTTGGAGGTGATGGAGGAGGCGTCGGAGGCGAGCCAGCGTCGCAACGCGGTGTGGTTCCTGGGGCGGGTGACGGACCAGGAGGACCCGCCCCAACAGGTGGTCGACGCGCTGATCGAGACGTTCGCGGACGACGACCGGATGACCGCACAGTTCGCCTCGACGAGTGTGACGGAACTGGGCGGGTTGTACGTGGAGTCGTCGCTGATCGACCTGTTGCAGGAGGACAACGAGCCGTCGACGGCACGGGCCCGGGCGGCGTACGCACTCGGCGAGGTCGGGGGGGAGCGCGCCCGGGAGGTGCTGGACAGGATGACAGACGAAGACGTCGAACCGGACGTTCGGAAACGGGCGTTCTCGGCACTCTCGAAGCTCGGAGGGATTCGATAATGGCAGCACAAGACGATCAAGAGGAGTACATGCTCGCGGACACCAAAGGGCGGTTCGCCCAGGCGGTCAAGGGGGGCCGACCGGTCAACGACGTGTCGTGGACACCCGGCCGGGTCGTCCTGTCGAACCGCCGGCTGGTGCTCGTCGGCAACGACGGGAAACGGACGATTCCGTTGTCGGACGTGAGCAAGATCGGCGGCCGACACGACGTGAGCCAGGAGGTCCAGCGCGTCTCGAACTACGTCAGCCTCCGACTCGGCGAGGACGTGTTGCTCGTGGCCGCACAGAACCACGAGGAGTTCAAGACGAACGTCTACCAGGCGTTTCTGGACCGGCGGGTGGTGTACGCCCGCCACCCGGCGGTCGCCGGCGGAGTCGTCCAGGACACGGAGTGGGAGAAGGCCCGGCTGAAGGTGGAGGCCGACGGGGTCTCCGTCGCCCTGGAGTCGGGTGACTTCGTCCGGTTGGAGCTGGACGACATCGGCACACTCGACACCGCAGAACGGACCGTCTTCGACGAGAAACGGCAGGTGATCGAGGCGGAACACACCAACGACGAGGGCGGGAGCGTCCAGACGTACCTCTCCGGCGAGGGGTGGCGGATGGCCGTCCTGAAGTCGTACCTGGGCCAGAACCAGGAACGTACCAGCGGTGCCGTCGAGCTGTCGGAGTCGGAACGGGAGGTGTTGATGGCGCTCTACTCGGGGGTGTCCTCGTTCGACGTGCCGCAGTTCCTCGACATGGAGGTGGATCGGGTCGAGGAGATCTTCGAGCGACTGATCGAGGTGAACGTGCTAGAGGAGGTGCGTCGCCGTCGCGAGGTGAACCTCAAGCCGCGCGGGCGCAACATCGCCAGCGAGGCGATGAACGAGCAGTGACGGTGTGGCGGTAGATCTCTCCTAGCGACTCTCGTCGGTTTCGGAACTGTCGTCTCTCGTAGTGGCGACTAACCCGCCGTCTTCTGAGTCTGTCGTGGACGAGTCCCGACTGACCTCACTGGACGTGTCCGACCCATCACCTTCCGGACGTGTGCTAGCCACCTTTCGAACCTCATCTGTCAGCCTCGAATCCCCTACTACCTCCGCAGCAGTCTCGGTCTCGGGCTCACTCGACGTTCCGACCCGTGGGTCGTCGACGGCCGTCTCGGGGCTCTGTGTCCAAGTCTGCCGTTTCAACTGCTCGATCCGATCGATCCGTTCCGTTCGCCCCATCTGCTCGTACATCTCGGCCCAGAGCTCCGACTCCGCCAGCAGGTTCGCCTGTTCTAAGATCGCCTCACCGTAGTCGGTGACACGGAAGAACGTGGTCGGGAGGTCACGAACGCGCCGTCCGCTCGGCACTTTCTCCTTCGAGACGATGTCTCGCTCGTCCATCTCGCGGAGGTGGTATCTGATGTTCTCCTCGTTGATGTCGTCTTCACCGCGGTTTCGGTAGACGAGTTCTGCGACGCTGAGCAGTCCCGTGTCTGCTGTGAGGATCTGTTGCAAGAGCAGCGTGCGCACTTCTTGGAGCGCAAACTGAATATCGCCCGGTGACGGAGTGGTGTCGTGGGACATACTGGTCTCTCTAGTCTAGAGTTTAGCTGCTAGAGCGTATAACCGTTGTGGTGACGACTACGACGGTTGCTCCCCCGGTGTGCTTCTGGATATCCACAGTTCGAGAACCGAACAGGCACTCCTGTCAGCATCGCAATCACTTTACCTCGTCCAAATACCAAAGCTAGTGGATTTACCAAGCTAGATCCAAATCGGAGTGACATGACTAGTTTCGACGACACAGCACTCGTCGACGACATGGACTCGTTGTATCCGAACGGGACACCACCAGAGGTGATCACCGCCGTCCTCAGGAGCAGTCTCGACGAACTCGACAGACTCAGAGAGACTCAGAACAACTTCTTCGTGCTCGGGAGCTACAACGAGCCCGAGAAACACCGACTCGCCGCGCTCTGTCGAATTCTCTCCGTGCCGGATGGTGACGAACCGTTCACCCTCGAAGAGATCGATCCCGGTGTCGACGTCTGGGAGAACTTCTACGTCAAGTTTCGTGTGTTCCTCCTCCGTGCAGACCACGTCGTCGCCGTCTTCGAGAGCAACGACGGCGGACACGAACTAGAGATCGGAGAGGTGGACATCGATCGGGTTCACGTCCTCAAACGAGACTACGAGTCGGTCTCGGTCGATCACGACGTAGAGTACGAGAAGTACGACGCGATGTTGGGGACGCTGTTCGACCTCCTCGACCGCCGTGATCGACTCTACGAGTGGGAGACGAAACGAGAGTTCTACGCAGCGGCTGCAGAACTCTCGGCGGCACGCGGGAACGGAGACGCTCCCTGACCAGCCGCGGCCCACACCCGACTAGTGGCAACGTTTGCGACAGTTCTATGCCCCACCCCCACACAGATCCGACTATGCTCGACTACGTCGGACTCGGTGCCGACCTCAGTGAGGAGGAGAAGCTGCTCCGCGACAACGCCCGGGAGTTCGTCCGCGAGAAGGTCCAACCCGACATCGCAGACCACTACCAGGCGGGGACGTTCCCGACGGAGCTGATCCCGGAGATGGGCGAACTCGGCTTCTACGCGCCGAACCTGGAGGGGTACGGCTCGCCGAACGTCTCGGAGCGCGCCTACGGCGTGTTGATGCAGGAGTTGGAGGCGTGTGACTCCGGACTGCGGTCGATGGCGTCCGTCCAGGGAGCGCTGGCGATGTACCCGATCCACGCGTTCGGCAGCGAGGCCCAGAGAGAGGAGTGGCTCCCGGCGCTCGGGCGGGGTGAGGCGGTCGGCTCGTTCGCGCTGACGGAGCCGGACCACGGCTCGAACCCCGCGGGGATGGAGACGACCGCCGAGCGAGACACCGACGGGTTCGTCCTTGACGGCTCAAAGCGGTGGGTGACGAACGGGCCCATCGCGGACGTGGTGGTCGTCTGGGCGCGGCTCACTTCCGCCGAGGGGTCGCCGGTGCGCGGGTTCCTCGTGGAGACGGACCGCGACGGCGTCGAGATCGACCGGATCGAGGACAAACTGTCGATGCGGGCGTCGATCTCCGGGGAGATGGCACTCGACGGGGTGCAGATTCCGGAGGCGAACGTCCTGCCGGACGTCGAGGGGATGAAGGGGCCGTTGTCCTGTCTCACGCAGGCCCGCTACGGGATCGCGTGGGGTGCCGTCGGCGCGGCGCGTGACTGCTTCGAGACGGCGCGGGAGTACGCGACGGAGCGGGAACAGTTCGGTGGGCCGATCGCCCGGTTCCAGCTCCAACAGGACAAGCTCGCGGAGATGGCGACGCAGATCACGCTCGGGCAGCTGCTCGTCCACCGGCTCGCCGACCTGAAGGAGCGCGGCGACCTGCGACCCCAGCAGGTGTCGATGGCGAAACGCCACAACGTCCGGATGGCGCGCGACCAGTCGAAGGTGGCCCGGGAGATGCTGGGCGGCAACGGGATCACGGCCGACTACTCCCCGATGCGGCACATGGCGAACATGGAGACGGTGTACACCTACGAGGGGACCCACGACATCCACTCGCTGATCTTGGGTGAGGATCTGACCGGAATCGCGGCCTTCGAGTAGCACGGGGACGAGAGTCTCCCGCGAGTCCGGTCAGGAGGCCGGAATCGCGGCCTTCGAGTGAGGCACAGTCGCGACTCCGACTACGGGGTGCCGCCTCGGTTCGTCGCTGGCTTGAACACCGACGAGTCCGACGTACGGTCGTGATGGGCGCGCCACGCCGGGGGACGAGAAGGTGAGTCTCGTCGTGGACGCCGCGTACGTCACAACAGCGTTCGCAGGAGTCGGTCTAGTCGGCGTGGCGGCTCACGTGTCGCGGCAACGGGACGTGCTCGGGAGGCAGGCACTAGCGTGGTTCTTCGGGCTCCTCGGTGTCGGCAGTCTGCTGGTGGGGACGGCAGCCGTAGCCGGCGTCGTGCCGCCACCACCGGGAACGGGGGTTCCCGGCGTGATCTTCTGCACTGGGGCGATCGTCGGGGTGACGGCAGTTCCGATGACGGTCTTCGCGCTCCAGTACACCGGTCGGGTGACGCGGCCGAGTCGCCGTCTCGTCGCCGCGTTCGGGGTGATAGTGGCCGGAGTCGTCGCGTGGTTCGCCGTCGTCTGGACGCGGCCGGGCAGTGGACTCCGGATAGTCACGAACGTGTGGTGGACGGTCCCGAGTTTCGCTCTCACGGCAGTCACGGTGTACGCCGTCGGGGGGACGGCCGGCGGGCGGGCGTCAGACTCGTTGGAAGTTGTCGGGTTGTTGACCCCCGTCGTCGCCGTCAACACCGTCTGGCGGTTCGTCGTCCTCGTGTTCGTTCTCGTCGGCCAGCCGGCCGTCGCGGTCTGTGTCGCGGTCGTCCCGGTCGTCAGTCTCCTGTCGGCCGTAGCCGTCTTCGCCCGCCGCGATCCGTTCGCGACGGTGCCGGCGGCCCGACAGATCGGACGGCAGGCGGCGATCCGAGAGACGGACGATCTGCTCGTCGTCGCGGACG
>P_A23_Liq_2_FmtDRAFT_1000163_pt1 | contig 15089 bp, 8 predicted proteins | sample PonA232FremontCA_FD_10599 | JGI IMG/M metagenome (IMG submission 10599) | reverse complement strand
CTCCCGAGCAGAAGAAGATCTTCTTTTACTCGATCAAGAGGGGGCGACGACTGATCTCTCACTAGGCTATACTGAACAAAAAGATCCTCTAACAGAGAGTTGGTTCACAGGAGCCAGGGAAATCGAATCCGCTGATGATTTCCTCAACCTGGTAGGTGGAAGTGTTGGTTCCCACAGTGACACTGGACTGAAGCGCAGGTATAGTATTACCGGTGATGTGCTGGCCTACCGGCGGTGCAAACGCCAGTATGGATATTACAACGAACTCGATTTTGCACCCAACCATGTCACACAACTCTTCTTTGGGCGTGTGGTTCACGAAACGCTAGATCGAGCACACCGACACTATGCCGGGGAAATCGAAAACATCGAAGAAGGAACTGTTCCTACTGACGACGAAATTGCCACGTACTTCCGTGAGGTCGCTGAAGCACTGAAAACAAGGAATATCTATCCGATGAGCCAAGAAGCCGAAGACACTGCGCTCTCGTACATTCAACGTTTCAACAGGAATGAAGGTGAGCGACTCTATCCAAGAGTCGTTGATACCGAACACCGGCTTCAGAGCAACCGAGATGACTTTGTTTTGGAAGGTGTCGTTGACGTTCTCGCTGGGGATGACATAGACGGGTACGAGATTTGGGATTACAAGGCAGGACAACGACCGGACGAGAGTCGGGAGCTAAATGACTACCAAGCCCAGTTGAACACCTATGCGGAACTATATCGCTATCAAACGGGTGAATATCCTGAGAGAGGGGTTATCTACTTCTTAGGAGAAGATAATCGAAATGACTCCGTATTTGAACTTACATTCCAAGAAGGGTCAGTAGAGAGTTCACTTTCTGCCTTCGAAGAGACTGTGGATGATATCGAACAGGATCGAAAAGGTGGCAATTGGTTCAATATCTCTCCCGCAGACGCGCCGTCTGAGGGAACTTGTACCGAATGTGACCTGCGGTGGAATTGCCCTGCCCGTCCCGAGTACCATGGATCGCAATAATATACGAATGGCTCTTACCGAGTTCAGCGAAACAGTCGAGCCAGTGATATTGTCAGTGACTAGCTTGCAAGATGGACAGCCAGACAGCCACAGCGCACAGCGCGAAGCCAGCTTCCAGTATATGAGATCACATCTTAGCTACATCAAGAGGCTCTAATTGGAGAGCAATTGCGGCTATTTTTTCATCGATGTTTCTAAGTCTCCGTCGAAGTCTTGATGCTGAGAGGGATGAAGCGGTGGGTTCGTTTAGCTCCGGAAGCCTGCCCGGAGTCACCTGTTGGGATAATGTATGGTACTGTTCGATGATTACATCCAATGGTGTGTCAGCGGCGATTAATTCGTGAATNCTTTTTGCGGTGTCAAGAATTTTCTCCATACGTAATTCTTCGACTTTGGATTCAATTTCGTCCGGGTGAATCAGCTGTTCTGTACTATGTTGTAGAAGATGCTGTATGGTTGAGCGGAGTTCGTCTCTGATATGTTGATAACGCAAAATTGCCTCTTTGTACTCGTGACCATGTCCTGATGCCAGTATATATTCTTCATAAATTTCTATCCACCTATCAGCCAACTCTGATATAATATCACACAATGATTCAAAATCTTCAATATCAACCCGGGATGGCAGCAGATTTTTATTGTAATAAGCATAAAAAATATCTTCAGTGTACTCTTTTGTTGGGTAATATGTCAGTCGGCATTTGAGAATGTTGGCAATCGTTTCTATTGACTGTGTTGTTGTCAGCTTAATTGACAATTCGCTTGCGACTTCTTGTTTCAATTGCTCCAATTTATACTCAAATTTGGCGCGGGGTATGACTGCCTCTCTCTCATGTTGTTCAATACTTCGTATAAGATCTCCAATTCGGGCAAGAGCATCTATAGTTGCATGTTTGATCATTCGTACATGTTCGTCCAGACTTGATGTAGAGGGGACTGATGGGCGGTTTTTTTCAGGCAATCGTATACTTCGGAGTGTTCGACCTACCGTTGAGGTGGAACAATTACAATCATCAGCGATTTGTTTGTAAGTGTAATCAGGGTGTTCGGTTGCAGTGTGTATAACAGAGGACTGTAGATCAGTCAAATCGACTTTCTGAAAATCCATCTTTTTATAACTAATCTGATTTTAACACGATAGTACGTACTTGAAAATTGGTTCAGTTCAATATTAATCTTCGCTCTTACCGAAGATAGTGAAACAGCGCAATTTATCAGGAGCTTGGTTAGTCGGCCAGTGCAAGATAGATCGCGCATATCTTTTCGATGGGAGAAAGTTNATTATCAAATTACAATTTTTAATATATATCCTCTTCAATGTACTGAAGATATTCGATAATTGTCCTTTGCTTATTATGTATCTCGTCAAGTCTATCCATTATCGCCTCAGCACTCACTTCGCCGTCTTCAGCGAGTTCATCAGTGGTTTTATTAATAAGTTGTCTCTGATTTTCAATGGCGTCTCGTGCGCGCTCTGCCTCCCTAAGTGATACATGTGACCATCGAACTACGGGATCTTTTGTATCCGTATGGTCAGCGATGATCAGGCGCAGCAACTCCCCCTTGTCGGTCGCTATTGAACTTTTTTTTATCAACTGCTCCAGCAACCGATCTTGTTCAATTGGTACCTCAAAAGTAAGTTGTTTTGTTTTTTCAGGTTGCACAAAATGTTGTATTTATCCAAGTTCAAAACTCCTTTCATCACTCTTACCCGCCGCTGCACTCACCCTCTATATTCATGACTCCAAGTTTTCCAGTGTCTGATTTCAGGTAGTTGTTTCACCAGATTAGGCAAGAGACTTAATCTTTACTGCTGAAAGCCTCTGTAACCGCTATATGCTTGTGTCTTACTCATAAGTATGGGATGTTCCAGAGCAGCGTTTCAAGCGTCTCAGTGCAGATCAGGAAACAGTCTGGAAGCATCCGATACAAGAACGGCTACAGACTCTGAGAGATAATTGAATCCACCAGTAAGCACAGATGGAATCACGACTCTATCCGTCTGATACCGCTGGAGGCTGACGATTCCATCCGCTCTCGGTGCTGAGCATGTCCTTACCTGGCGACTCAACCTGTGGGTGAGAGACAGCCCCAGATCTGAGTTCTATATCTTCCACAGACATACCTGCCAATTCTCAAATAGATACCGTTGTTTCACCATTTTCGGTAAGAGCCATACGAATATATAACCCCCCAATACACTTATATGATGACCGTGGCTTGTCGTGACATGTGGCATCAGGTCTCCGCTCGCTAACCGGTCAAACGCATGCGAAACTTATCGTCATTAGGGATCCATACGTCGGAGAACACACTCACGAGCAGAGAGCTCAATTGCGCAGTCTCCCACTTCTCGTAAATCACGGGTACGACCGGGTCATACACACAGACCTTTGGGACAACGATTTCAAGCCAGTTTCATATACCTACTTTGATCCCGATGATGTAGATCCCTCTGAGATAGACTTCCCCTTGGTTCACGTCGTGAGCCAAGATGGACTGACCGAATACAACGAGCAACATCTCGTCCGGTCACTCCTAAAACAACGATCAGAAGATGATACCTATATCATCGTCTGTGATACGAACGCACCACGGACGCCAGCATATACGACCGAGCGTTCGTTTGTAGATGAGTTCATGCCAAACAAGGGAATTGATTACGAATCTCGGGTAACGAATTACATCCGGAACAACCTCAATTCGGCGTTGCCTGTTTCGACCAATCGAGGGTCAAAAAATCTCTATTATCATCAGATTTCGGACTGTCACAATTCTGTTGGTGCACCAGCTAGTACCCTCCCTGAGTTATTTGATTACGAGACAGCACCTCCGAACAGTCCGGCCTGGGATCCATTATATTACTTCATCAACCACGATCTGCAAGAGATTCTCGACAAATATACGGAACGAATTCGTGAAGCATTACGCTCGTGGACTGAACGGGGGGATGTACAAAAGATAGCAAATAACATGGATTCGATGCTCACACAGTGCCAATTCAGAACGGATCGCCTCGATGAACGTCGCCAACAAAACGCAAAAATGTACGCCGATGTCTGAATACGAATACAACACATCAAAACCAGAAAAGCTTCTGACTGGATATGGAACGGTTCGCGGAGCCGAGCTCAAATCAATTTATACTGATATTGAGCCAATGACTCCGCTTTCACAAATCGAGAAACGGTATGGCCGTCCACGTCCGTCAGGTCTCGAAACAGATCATATCGACAGCTGTCTTCGTTTTTTACGGACTATTGATATGATAGAACAGACAGGAGAAGATGTACTTAATCTGATGAACAAAGACATATTCTCTGAATTTGAACTCTCATTTGAACCGAAACTGCTCTATCATATACAGCAGCAGACGGGGAGGCAATCTCATCTCACTGCTGTTTACGAGGTCGCTGTTCAGGAAATCTCATCGGACACGGATCACTATGGGGTTCGTCGGGTTTCTGTGGACGAACTTAATACTAAGATTCAACGGGAGACGGACTACGATCTTGAGTGGAGAGAAGAGAAAATCCTGATGTGGGCGAATCTCTTCGCCCCTCTCGGAGCAATCTCTTTTTCCTCTGATTACGATGAAATACTATTATCTCCGAGTAGAGCTATTGTTCATGAGCTTCTATCACATCATCAACGCCACCATGCTGACGGAGAGAGCATTTTAGCTGCTCTAGAATGGATAGAAGAAAATTTCTTCCCGGTTTTCAGTCGGACGGGAGGACAACCGGCAGTCCACGTCGGAGTTGCCGACGTTTTAGAGAGTCTTGTTGCGGACGACGCCTTGACACTTACAGGCATGTCTGACCGAAGTGAAGTTGTTGATCTTCCGACAAGCATTGATGACAGTCAGACGCCAGCCGACTACACAGTTGAAGCCACACCAGACAGGCCTTCATACTGGTACCCACTCGACAGTTCGGAACGGAGGTACGAAGCATGACTCAAATGATTCGCAACTGGGATCGAGAGGTCGTGGAGGAGTTTATTAAGCCGGAGTCACAGCAGAAGACTCCTGAAGTTTTCCGAGAAACTCACGTCGAAATAGACAAAATACGGGCGGAGATCCTACGGCCTCACAGCGGTGATGACGCCTTCGTGACGGAGTCTCATTTCCGGGAGGCAGTTTTGGATTCAGATCTAAAAGATGACAACCGTATCTTCATCGTAAAAGGTGAGGTCGGAAGTGGGAAGAGTCACCTTTGCCAATGGCTCGAATATGAAATCAATGGATACGACGAGGGTGATGGAACTAACGATGAACATGTTGCAATCCATATTTCACGGAGCAACACCAGGCTAGACGAAATTTTAGAGATCCTTCACGACCCAATCGATAAGGAATACGAAGAAGTTAACGACATTTCATCGCTCGATCCAGAAGATGTTGCAGACTTCATCATACAGGGGCTCCAAACGTTCTACAAAGGACAGGGTGCGCTCAGGAGCTTCGACATGGAGGAGTTCCTCAAATCCCGTCCGGATGCGGACGATTTCAGAACGATTCTCGTCAAGAATATCAAGGAGTATCAAGAGTCCGTTGAAAATGAAGGCCAAGAGCAGAACATCAAGGAGTATTTGCTGTCTCGTGAGGACTACGGACATATCTGTTTCAGCGCGTTCGGAGAAACAAAGCGAGAGGACGATGTATATCCTGTAGTTCGCCGCGCTGTCCACGACCTGCTCACCCGGAACATCGGTATTGAAGACTTCAAAAGCGAGTTGGAGGATATCTCGGAAGCGTATGTTCAGGAAGGCAAGCGTCCAGTTCTAATCTGCGAGGATTTGACTACGTTCAGCGTACTCAAGGACGATCTATTAGATCACATCTTCGAGTTATCTAGCGGCCACTACGATGTCATCATGGGTTGGACGACAGGGTGGGAACGCGAGAACATTGATGATGCGTTATCGACAAGCGAAGACTCGCTAACCTACATGAAACAGCGAACGCAGGGATATCTCAGTATGACCGATGACAGCGGTCAGGCCTATTTCCTTGAAGGACGGAGTGCTCCAGTTGTCCTTATTCAAGCATATCTTGACGCCATTAAGGAACACTCCGAAACAAATGCTGAGATCCCAGAAGAAGCGTTCGACTCTATTTACCCGTTCAATGAGGCGTTCATTCGTCACGTCTATTCCAACCTTGTTCAGGACGGAAACCTCCAGCAGACACCGCGAATATTACTTGTTCACGTCATAGCTGAGTGCCTAACCTCTGACGTGCCTCCATTTGAGGCAGTCCAGAATAACTCCTATATTCGCCAACGCCCCTACCTCATCGGAATCAATGACCACTCACAGCCCTGTCTAGAGCTGACTCAATGGTACGCTCTGAAACATCAAGGTCAGCTCTGGTTACCGATGGAGGTGTTTGATGCATTTGGGGTTGATACACATGGGGCGGCAGAAAAAGACGGAAATGTATTCTTTAATACTAGCTTCGCAGCGGGAGATGTGACTGTTATCGAGCGTGAACCCGGAGGTGAGCCGACCCCTGAGGAGACAGACACTGATGACGAAGGCGAAACTGATGAGGAATCAGACGAAAAGAGATCAGACGAAAAAGAAGAGACGGACGACGAAGTTGATGATAAAGAAGAGGATGAAGAAGAACGTCCTGGTATAGAGCCGGAAGTTAACGTTCCGCCAGAAGATTACCGAGAGTTCCAGAGTTGGCTGATGGATGGTACTGAGTACGCATCCGCGGATCGGTTCCGAGACGGTGTGGTAGCCACGCTAGAGAGATGGCATGATCCAACAAGACTTGCAAACGAGAATTCCACGGCAAGGAACTCCACGGGAATCTATTTTGACAGGGGATCAGAGCCGCCTGTAGTCATACGAGGTGCCGACTCACCAGCATCAATGAGTTTCGAAATTCCCCACGGTACAAAAAATGAGGAACTGTACCGTCAGATGCTTCACCACGGATATGCGGACTCCTTTGAGGATGATGCCAATTTCGACAAACTCCGGGGATGGGCAACTGACAAAGTAGTTGAGTATCGGAGTCGGATGCGACAGGATATCGAGGGGCATCTACCTGAGCAGATGACTATAGAAGAGTTTGTTGTCCTCGCTCACTTCTTAATGATGAATATCGGTAAGGGCGAAACTGAGATTTCATCTGAGCTGATATTTGAGGACTACCAGATGGAAGAGACTTCGCCCCTCAGTCACAAATCTGATATCGGAATAAAACTCCCTCAAGGCCTTGAAAACGCGTTTGAGCGCGCGTCCGTTCATACTGGAGACATCGGGAGCCTCGCACGCGGCTTCTTCCTCTTGAAAAAGAATATAGTTGATTATGATCGTCTCAATGATGCAATAACTGGGGTCTCTGAAAATCTCGATAGGTACTTGAGCGGATTAAGTACGATTAGCATCGATGGTTTAGCAGATGCCTACAGAATCGGGACAACTCGGAATAACTCTCAGAAACGGCTCGGGAAAATATTGGAAGATTTCTCCGATCTAGCGGGAGAATTAGAAAAATTAGAGCAACAAGTAGATATCGAAGAGCTCCAGAAGAAAACTGACCGCTATCGGAGGTTCCACCATTTGAGTCATACTCAGGAGGACCTAGCCGAACTTTATGATGAAATCGAAGGTACATTGGGGCCGCTGAATGTCACCCACCGACAGCAATGGAGAGATATCGGGCAGTTGCTGAATGATTCAGAAAATGACCTGGGTCTTGGAGATTTCCGTTCAACTCTTAATGAAATCGAAGAGACGGAGGCAGATGATGCGCTCTCGTCTATCGCTCTTTTACACGAATACCAACGTAGTCAGAACGAGAGTGCAGCATGGAAGGTGTACGAAGTCTTTGCAGAGATGATCGAGGAGTTGGAAGACGCTGAGGGTAGCGAAGTCGGTGACTTCCGAAGTCAAGTAGAGTCCTCGAATGAGTTCGAGGAGTTCAGAAGCGCGCGTGACTCAGCCCAGCAGACTATCGGAGGAACCCAGTAATGAGCGAATCTCAGTTCCAGGACGAACTCGAACAGAAAATCGTTGAAATCAGCGAAAAAGCAGATCGTGCCGAACGGGCCAACGATCTGGAAGCGGAGATCCGGCGAGCGAAGGACAACATTGTCGATCTAGGGCGAGAACTCAACAGTCTCAATTCATCTGTCGAAGGTCTACTTTTTTATGATGGAGTACTGACATCCGTATTTGATGATGAACGCCTTGATGAAGTAGATAGAGCGATTCAGCGCGTTCGTGAAGTCTCTGATATCCCCGATGAAGAGGTGATCGAGGCAGCTGAAGACAGGCAGACGAATGAAATTCTCCGGAGCGTTGAGGATGCTCAGGAGATAGTGCGTAACGGTCGGAGTGAGACAATAGACACAATTCGGGAACACCAGCGGGAATGGGAAGATGAAATTGAATCTGCCCGTGATCTCAATCAGATTATCGGGGGAGCAGGAAGTGATTTTGATGAAGTGCTGTCGGACATGGATTCGTTCCTCAACACTTCGATCTGGGACGATGATAGAAGCCTATCATCTCTTGAGGCCCGGTGGGATAACCTAACGAACAAGTGGGAACAGAATGCCGGAAAGCACGGATGGGACTCGTTCCAGCAAGAACACGGACTGAGTGAAGATGCCATGGATATACTCAAGCGGTTTGCTGAGGAAGGTAGCGTCCGTTTGAATGAACTCTCTGTTGAGATCATCGAGGAAATGAAAAATATCGATGATCTAGAATCGGCAATCCGAATGGAGATTGATACTCGATGAATGATCCAGCTCGTCGCGCAGAACAGATCAAAGATGCCTACAAAGCGTACCTGTTCGGTGACCTAGGTAACGCTGCGCGGAACGTACATCATCGATTCCAAGCTACCGATTCGGATGAGCCGTTTGGTGGTTCTCGCGGACCCTATTTACAAGCTCTCGATATTCCGAACTGGAGTGAACGGTCATGGGAAGATTTTGCAGCCGACGCGGGTCTTCACCCCCGTATAATCGAGGCGTTCTCTTCACTGGGGTTCGAACGGCTTTACGATTTCCAAGAGCGCAGCGTTGAGACAATCACAGAGGGGGAGAACGCACTCATAACCGCTGCTACGGGTCGTGGGAAAACCGAGGCGTGGCTAATTCCTATTCTTGATTATATTTTACGTGCACGCGAAGGAGAAATCGAAGACTGCGATCCTGAGAGTGTCAAAGCACTTCTAATCTATCCAACGAAAGCACTCGCTCAGGATCAACTTAAACGGCTGATCGAGTATCTCTACAAGATCAACCATCATCTGCCGAAGCGAAAGCGCATCACGGTCGGGATCTATGATGGGGATACTCCGAGAGATACGAGCGAGAGTGGGGCAGAAGGATACCTTCGTTCGTCGTTCAAGTACTTCGAGTGTCCAGGATTCAACGAAGACCTCGATAAGTGCCAAACCTGCGGGAAAAGTCTCCGGGTGGAACCGGATCAAGGTCGATTCACCGTCAAACCAGAGAAGCCGAAGTGCGTTGACGATATCCCACTTGAATTTATCCACTTAACAAAAAACGACGTACTTCAGGGCGACGTAGATATTGTTCTCACAAATCCAGATACGATTAACCTCAAAGCCATTAACGTCAATGCTCCAGACGAACACGATACGTTCCTCTACGAACCGGACTACCTCGTATTTGATGAGGTGCACACGTATTCTGGTTTGTTCGGATCTTATACCTCGATGCTTGTCAAGCGTATGCGTGCTCTTCGTCAAGAGCGATTCGGAAAAGACGATCTACAAGTAATTGCCAGTAGTGCAACAGTCGGGAACCACGATGAACTATTCAGGAAGGTTAGTGGCGTCGGAAGTATCAAACACGTCGCAGAAAACTCCCGAGAATTGACTTACGAATCGCCTACCTCCCTTCCTAATGACCTCATCAATTCCGATATTTCTGAAGAGAAACTGATCAAGATGGGTCGCAAGCCTGGGGCAACGCCTAACGCTTTTGACGATACTAACTTCGTCGTTGAGAATTATCAGAATCTTAGTAATAAACAACTTGCAGACGCAGTTAGCGAACAATTATTTGACTATCTAACTCAAGAGGATCCAAGTAGCCCTGTTGTGAGAACTATTCAGGAGTTACACTCAAATCTCCACGATGAGCCACGCACGCGGGATAGTCTACTGTCAGATATTCAAACAGAATACGAGTTGGATGAAACCAACGCAAAAATACTTCTTGACAATTTTCGTACAATCGGTGAGTTCTCTGGCCTCCTAGAAAATCGAAGCCATCTGTTCTCGTGGCCGATGGACGGATTCTATAGCTGCGTGATTTGCGATGCTGTCTATCGGTCTCCACGGGATACATGTGGTGAATGTAGCAGTAACTTCGTCACGAGGGCTACCTACTGTAATCACTGTGATGAAGAATCACTGGTGAGTTGGTACTGCCCTGAGTGTGGACAGTTAGAATCGTATATGCCTACCGAGCATGGTAGAATTGAGCAATCATCCCGAGAGTGTCAGCGGTGTTCCGCTGCTAGGGGTCGAGAGGTGGGAATGCTTCGTGTTACTTTCCGNCCCTATCTCGAATGTGANTCATGCGGCNACATTGAAAAACGTAGTACAACGGATGATTGTCCNACGTGCCACGCACCTACTGTTCGGACTAATGATAATATNGCAGTTTGTACGAATCCGAATTGCGAACGAGAGTTGACCATCTCCTCAGGTTGTTCAAACTGTGGCGAAGAAAGTCAACATCTCAAGACTCGGCCTGGGAGAGGTGATTGCCAGTCGTGTGGACGCTCATATGAACGTATCCCCTCGGACGGAATTGAGTGTGAATGCGGTGGGACAGTGTTGAATACGCATCTCTTCCCCTGGGTGTGCAAAAATGACGACTGTAACGAACTCCATTTTGAAGGCCAGCCTCCGGCGACGTGTGACTGCGGCTCTAGGACATTTGCTCAAGCCGGACTCTACGAGGTATTAGAACAATCTGAGTGTCAGAACTGCCAATCAACACTAATTCCGGGGCACAGTTGCGATTGCGACAATCCAGATTTGACTACCCGAACCTTCGATCCGGATAATTATCACATGTTCGACCGAACGGGGGGGTTACGCAGTCCAACAGACTTCCGAACCGGAGTTCCCTGCTACCATACAGGTACGTCCTATAGTATCAGTGGGCGCGGACAGCGTTACTCGGAACTCATGCGCAGTCCGAACAACCTTGCCGTAACGACATCCCAATATCTTTTGCGAGGAGTAGCCGCTGAAGAGGGATTTGAATCGGCCAAGATGTTGTCCTTCTCGGATTCACACCGCGACATGAACGAGTTGAGTCGAGATTTCGGGGATCCCGAAGTTGAGACAATCCTCGACCAGCTCCTCTACGACGGAGTCGTCTCAAATCAGGACAAGAACTCTTGGGTACCACTAGAGGAGGTAATTAATACGGCAAATAATCGCCTCGATCAGCTTGAAGAAAAACTATCAGAGATAAAGGATGTTTCCGACGGACAAGTATCTCTACGGAACCAATTGAAAGGTAGGGCCCGCCGCCGGTGGAACCCAAAAGAAGCCTTGCGCGACCGGTTACTCCGTCGAGCAATTCCACACAGCTACAGTGGTCGCTTCAACGAACGAGATCCCCCCCTTGTTCACAGTGGCGTCCTCGATGTCAAACTGCAAGAAACAAGTGACCTGTCTTCCGATGAGCGGGCAGTCCTCAGAACGCTTGCAGACGAAGGCAATGATCTCGGAATCGATAATCTTCGTGAAAATAGTGGGGCAGACAACGCTACTCGTGCGGTTGATACACTCACAGAAAAGAATATTCTTGCCTATGACGCTGAAGACGGTTACGTGTCATTCGACCCCGCCGCTCTTAAACTCACTATCTCTGGTCAAGATGATGGCCTCCAGTATCATCCACATGATCAAGTGACATACTCCTCTTTAGAACGAAGGTTTGGTATCGTACCCACTGAGGCTGTAGAATTCAATACCCCATTTTATGAACAATGTGATATGAATCATCCAAGATTCAATTATCGCGCATATCGGATTGGCTATGTTCCGCCTATGTATCTCTTGAGTGAAACATATCTCGGGACAACACCGAAACAAAAGCGGAGAAACATAGAGTACCTATTCAAGGAAGGAAAACACCCTCATTTCCTCTCTTCAGGGCCTACAATGGAGGTAGGAGTTGATATTGGAGCACTTGATTCACTCCTGCTGTTTGGTACCCCACCAAACATGAATGCGTACCTGCAACGCGTCGGACGAGCAGGGCGACAGTCAAAATCAGCTCTGGTTCACAGTGTCAGTCAGCGGAACCCTATCGACTACTACTATTACGAGCAGCCAATCGATTTGATCGATACGTCACCGAAAGACGTTCCACTTAATGAACATAACGAGGAAGTTCTCCGGGTATCGTTGAGTTGGGCGGTTTTAGATTACATCGCTGCGAACTTCGCCATAGATTGGGATGTTCAACATGAAGGACAGAACGCCCGTATTGAAGGAGGCGATAATTTTGTTAGAGATGCTGAAAAGGGCGAGCAGTACAGCAAATTCACTCATCTGATGGTTCTCGAAAACGGGACACTCCAGTTGGAAACACAACGACCAAAATTTCAGATATTGGGGACATTACTCCATGACCACGAGGACGACATCAGAAAATATCTCGAAAGTCTGCTTGACTACGACTACTGCGTATCTTGTGGTGCAAAATATAACCAAACGCCCAGTCCAGGCAGTTGCTCAGAACCCGATTGTGGAGGGAAAATTGAGTCAGCGTCAGACGAGTACAGCCATCTAGTTGAGGATGCAATTTCATCTTTCACCGAGCGGTTCATCAAACACTATCGAGAGTATACTGACGAATTATACAACACTGTTGATGAGCTATCTGGTCAAGAAAGCGAACTAAATCGGGAATTGCGGGGGGCCGCTGACGATGAGGAGATAACACGAATCCGATCAGAACTTGATAACGTTCGAGATCGTCAACAGGTGATTCAGGATCATCTCGCAGAAGTTCGTTCAGAGAGTTATGTGGACTTTCTCCGCGGATCAAGACAGAGTAAGTACGCATTCAATATGCGAAGTATCTCTACGTCTGTTGGCCTGACTCTTATTGAGGAAAACTACGAACGACGGCGTCTTGGCGGTGGAGACGAGGGACGAGAGATGCGGATGGCGATGAAAGAGCTACATCCCGCAGCTGCGTACCTCCACAACGGGGAGACATACATAGTATCCAGAGTGAACTATGACGAATACGCATCGGAAACACTCGAAGAAGAGATCACAGAAAATGAAACTGTGGACTACGGAGAACAATTCGTTTGCCCCGCATGCCATACCACTCACCAAGAGTTCCAGTCAAAATGTGAGGAATGCGATTCCAAAGTATCGTTGAAACGACGAAAATTAGCAGTTATGGACTCAGTTGAAGCTTTTCGAGAAGATCTAGCTGTCTCCACAGATGACGGCCTCACAGCACAAGATATTCACTCTGAAAGTGATGCTGAGATACAGAGCACGTTCTCGGATCGAGACACGAGCATTCTCTCCTTTGATTCAGACCGCGAATTCAATCTCGAAGATGGTGAGGGAAATCAAATAGGCACTCTTCGATACGGTGAATTAGAAGTGCTCATTCACGCAACAGGGTATCGTGCGCGCTATACAAATGGGGCAATTGATGCACAAGAGTCTCTCTTCGAACGTTGCGGAGTTGAACGGTGTTCTGGGGTAGTTGTTAGAGATGAGGATTCTGCAAGGTGCACTGTTGATTCCGAACATGATCCAGATGACTTTGATTCCCCCTCTGAATTCGTCCGACTAGGACACAAATACACCACCGAAGGTATAGAGGTGAACCTGAAATCAGACGTGGCAGAACACACATTCGCCCATGGACTTCGTGTAAGTCTTCAGTACCTTGGCGGTGTGAGCATACGAGAGGTTAGCGAGAGCGTTGAAGATGATGTTGTCTACGTGTTCGACTCGCAAGAAGGCGGAGCAGAAATCTCTCGTATTCTCGTTGAGGAAGACGAAGGAAGCTTCACCCAGTTCCAAGAAGCCATGGAATTGATTCAGGAGCACTTCGGGTGTGACTGCGACAGCGGGTGCCCATTGTGCGTGTATCAATACGGCTGTGATCGTCGGAATGCCCCCGATACACTTGACAGAAAAAGCATTAGTGACATATCTGAACCTATTCAGTTGAGTAAGAGCGAGTAGATTGTGAAAGCATGCAATCAGCACCCACCGTGTGCCCGATGAAACACCCCACAGTGTGAATGGTCACTCCGCTATCGAAGTGTAGTGGCCTCTACCAACTGTCGAGGTGAGTTGTCGATCAGCAGTCACCAACGAGTATCAACCATTATGTGCCGGACAGACGGATTTTAGCGTGGAATGACTGACCTAATCGTCAAATCAGCCGTGAAGGAAGCACTGGAGAACCACCCCATCTCAGCCGATTTCTACAATGCCCTCGATCAAGAGGTAGCAGCACTCGTTGATGAGGCCGCCGAGCGTGCCGACGCCAACGACCGGAAGACAGTCCAGGCCCGCGACCTCTAGTCGAAGCGGAACGATACCCCCTCCGTTCCAAGTGTAAACGACTCAAGCGAGATCGGGACAGGCACATCTTGTTGCCACCGGTGGAGATTGGCCTGCGCCCACATTCGACGATCTTCTTACCTAACGAATGTGGTTGGACAGTGATGTGCCGTTAGGTAAGATTTTAGAAGCTACATCCCTCCGCTTGCCTCTCGCACTCTGATATCCCGCCTGTGCTGGGCGATAACTCTCCAGACATGGTAGGGTGTTCAGCATCAGAATAAGAGAGCAATTTGCTACTGTGTGGGAAGTCGTTCTGCCTCCCACTCTTGGCGTTCAGCAAGTAGTTGCCGACCCTCAGCAGTCAGTTCGTAGCTCTTTTTTCGACCATTGAGACTCCTCTTCACAACATACCCGTTATCAACGAGTGTGTTCAGATTTGAATAGAGACGGGCGTGGTTGACTTCGATCTCTCTGTACGATTTGAGGTCTTCCTTGATCCCAAGA
>P_A23_Liq_2_FmtDRAFT_1000161_pt1 | contig 15124 bp, 12 predicted proteins | sample PonA232FremontCA_FD_10599 | JGI IMG/M metagenome (IMG submission 10599) | reverse complement strand
TCGGCCAGCCCGCAGTGACGCTGTTTGCGGCCGACGAGGACGTGTTTGCCGCGCCGCCGGCAACCGAGAGGGTGACCGTGACCGCAGAGCACGGCGAGACACACGAGCTAGACGCCCGGAGTCGGCGACTCCCGACCGGCGGCGATGAGCTAATGACGGGCGTGTTTTTGACGCCGACGGCCGAGGCCGCCCACAGCTCGATCGGCACGGTTGACGACCGGTTCCGCCGGCTCTTTGCGTCGGTCAACGACGCCATCGTTGTCATCGATACCGACGACAACCGGATCACAGAGTGTAACGCCCGCGCCTGCGAGCTGTTTGGCTACAGCCGCGAGGAGCTGCTCTCGATGACGCCCCGGGAGATCCATCCCCACGACTACGATGCCTTCACCGAGTTTGTCGAGGAGGTGACCGAACACGGCCAGGGGTGGACGGACGGGCTGTCCTGTTATACCCGCGACGATGAGATCATCCCCGCGGAGATCTCGGCGACGGTTGTAACTCTCGATGGCACCGAACAGCTGCTGGCGAGCATCCGGGATATCTCGACGCGGGTCGAACAAGAGGAGTTGTTGAGCCGGCAGTCGGCAGCGATGCAGGCGGCGACCGACGGGATCGCCATCTACGACGAGGGGGCGGTGAGCTACGCCAACGCCGCCTACGTCGAGCTGTTCGGCTACGAGGCAACCGAGGTGATCAGCGACTGTACGTGGGGTGATCTCCACGCCGAGGCAGATCGGTTCGCCCTGGATATCGAGCCCGCACTCACGACCGAGGGGGAGTGGCGCGGCGAGCTCACCGCAACCGGCAACCGGGAGACACCGCTGCCGATCAAGNCCTCGCTGACACGGCTGCCGACGGGCGAAACGCTCTGTGTCGCCCACGACAGAAGCGACCAACAGCAACACGAACAGCGACTGACCGGGTTGGCGACCGCAAGCCGTGAGCTGCTGGCGGCAGCCGACCCAGACGCTGTCGCCGCGGCCACTATCGATACCATCGACGAGGTGCTTGGCTACGAGCTGGCGTGTCTGTGGTGGTACGACAGCGACGACAACACCCTCGAACGAACCGTCAGCTCCGAGGGGATCACGCAGCTTCTCGAACAGGAGGTCGCCTACGACTGCAATCGCTCCCGTGCCGGCACCGCCTATCGTCACGACCAGACAATCCGCAACGAGCCGGGTGAGGACGCCTACGCCGGCGGCGAACGCGCCGACCTGCATGTGCCGCTCGGTGGCTACGGCGTTCTAACGGTGATCGCCCCGGAGGGATCGTTCACCGACCAAACCGTCCAACTCGTCGAGCTGTTTGCGGAATCCGTCCGGGCGGCGTTCATCCGTGCCGACCGGGAACAGCAGCTCCGGGAACGGCGGAGTGAACTCGAACGCCGCACCGACGAGCTGACCGTTGCGACACAGTTCAACAGCCTTGTGAGCGATCTCATTCGGTCGCTGTTGACCGCCCCGCGCGGCGATATTGAAACCCTTGTCTGTGATCGGCTGGCGGACTCCCCGCTGTATGAGGGGGCATGGATCGCTACGGCCGACGACGACCGCGAGCGGAGGGCTGTTGCTGACGACGCTGACACCCGACAGGGAGCAGACGCCGAGGAAACAACAACCGTTGCTGTCTCGGCGGCAACGATCAACACCGATCCGTTCCCCGATTCGTCGGCGGAAGCCGTCGCAACCTCGCCGTTTGGAACCACCCTTGTCGCCGACACCGAGGCGGCCGGCAGGTACGTGATGACACGCCGGGCGTTGGATACGGGTGGCGATGGAACCGACACCGAAACGTTTGCCGGGGCCGTGCCGATCACCGCTGGGCCGCGGCAGTTCGGCGTGTTGGCCGTCATCGGCACCGACGAGCGCGGGTTTGACGAGCCTGTCGGTGAGGGGTTACGGCTGCTCGGCGACGCGCTCGGGTTTGCGTTCAGCGCGGAGCTGGCCCGCTCGACGCTGATCGCCGACGACGCGATCGAGGTTGAGTTTGCCGTCGGCGGCCCGTTTGCCGCGCTGTCTGAATCGCTTGATTGTCGGTGTTGCTACCGAGGATCGGTCGGTGACAGCGAGAACGGAACCTACCGCATCGAGTTTATTGGTGCTGATGCCGCAAGCGTCCAAGCCGAACTCACAGCACGCTCGGGCGTCAGCGACCACCGCCTCCTCCGGGAGTCGGCAGAGGGGTGTCTGTTCGCGCTACGCGTCGAAACCCCCTCGCCGGCGTTGCTTGCGGAGGCCGGCGTCAACCTGCGGTCGCTGGTCGCTGACGACGGGACGGTGCGACTCGTCGTTGAAGCCCCGGAGGACACCGATCTTGCCGGGCTGCAAGCGACGCTTGCAGAGCAGTACGAGTTTGCCGAGCTCGTCTCGAAACAACACGGTCGTAGCGGTCAGCTGGCGGCAGGGTACGACGAGCTGCTTGCGGCGAGTCTGACAGACCGACAACGAGAGGTGATCGAGCGCGCCGACGAGTTGGGCTACTTTGCGTGGCCGCGGGAAGCCACCGCCGAGGCGGTCGCCGACGACCTCGGGGTCTCATCGGCGACATTCCACCAACACCTCCGGGCTGCCGAGCGGAAACTCGTGTCCGCGTTTCTTTCCGCGGACACCTAATGGCTCACAGGGCAAAAACAAGATCGCCGTGCTGTCAGTCGATTTTGTGCTCGAAACCAAGATACATAACAACGCGCTGTTGGTAGCCTGCGGTCAGTGCCTATGTCTCTTGGTGTAGCGAGCTAATGTGGGTAGGGTTGGATGTCAAGTAGGTATCGCACCTGTGTATAGATGAACACCGATGTCATCCAACCAGGCCGAAACCGGTCGACTCCACACGTCGTACAGTCACACCCAACGGGTACTGATCGAGATGTCCGATCTGCTGGGCCACAAGTGGCATCCGGTCATCCTCCAGCAGTTGGTCGCAACCGAGGAGTGTGGGTTCAGCGATCTCCACGCCGCTATCGACGACATCTCCAACAAGATGCTCTCCGATAGCCTCACCACGCTCGAAGAGAAGGGCCTTGTCGAGCGCGTCGTTGTCAGCGAAAAGCCGATCCGGGTGCGGTACAGTCTCACCAACCGCGGTCAGGATCTTGAGGCGGCTCTTGATGCGATGGTTGATTGGGGGCGACAACACCTCTCGGTGACCGAGCCGATACCCTCCCAACCCACAGCGACCCCAACGCAGGCTGCCAGTGTTGCCGCAGATTCCGGGGGGATCGATCAATGGGGGCGAACCGATGAGTAGTAACGTTGACCGCGACCCCGCCGAGTGGGCGACAGGCGGTAAGCCGACCGAGTGGGCAACCGACAGCGAGCCGAGCACGCCCTATCCAACCCCGGAAGCACCGACGACGCCGGAGCCGACAACGCCGTCGGTGGCGACCGTCTTAGAGACGGTGTTGGATCTGCGCTCTCAGGAGTTGGCGGTTTACGATGCGATCACCGACGATCCCGGTGTGGCAACAAAGGCACTCGCCGAAACGCTTGATCGTGACCGAAGCAACGTTAACAGATCGCTCACAAAGCTGGAAACAGCAGGGTTGGTGACCCGACACCGACGCATCCTCGACACCGGCGGCTACTACTACGCCAACTACGCCGCCCCAAGCGATGTCGTCGATGAGATCGTTTCGACAGCCCTCGACCAGTGGGCGACAGCGGCTCGGTCACTGTTCACGGAACAACAGTTGGAGCCACCACTGGCTGGCGACGACACATAACCGAATACGGTAACACACTCGGTAGAACGGACGCGTTAGAGAGGCACGTTACACTCGTTTGTCAGATTTCTCGTGACCGCTAACCGTTTCGGACTCACAATACTGTGCGGCTACCAGATTGTATTTTTTCGACGTGAGCGGAGATCACACATGGGTTACCATCCGACGAACACCGTTATGCCGCTCACGAACCAGTATGTATCCGGATGGTCACCCAGCGCGACGGCAACGAGGTTGATCTGCTTACCTCATCGATTCAGACAACGGGCGGCGCGCTGGTGACAACCTCACTCTACACGGTGAGTGGCCTCGTCTACGCGTTTGTTACCTCGCCGTCGGTGACCGGTCAGTATTTTTTCGCGGTGTTAACGATCGCATTGGTGTTGCGGCCGATCAGAGGCATCACCCAGACACTCCACAAGATCGGAACCGAACCCGGTGAGGCTGTGGAGGCTTATCTTGGTGTCGCGGTGATCTTTGCGGTTGCCTATCTGTCGGTACTTGGTGGTGTGGCGGTTGCAACCGGTGGATATCTCGCCAGTGCGACGGTGTTCGATCAGACGCTGCTCCGTATTTCAGGGGTGTATGCGGTGACGACAGCGGTCGTGATGACAGTCGAGAGTCTCATCAGTGCGGTTGGCTACCCAAGTGCTGTCACGTGGATCAACAGCGTCAGGAGTAGTCTGGAACTGGGGGTATTGCTCGTATTGAATCAGTCGATAGCCACGGTCACGGAGCTCATGGCGGTCATGATCGGTGTCCGCTTGGCCGTGTTTGGGCTTGTGGCAGCAGGCCTCCGTGTCATCCCAGCACCCCCTGATCGGCATGAACTCTCCCGTGGGTGGGCTTACGCGAAATGGAGTATCCCGGATCAGGTGCTTGACCGGGTCTCCTACAACATGCCAGTCTACGTGTTAGGTATCGTTGCGACCCCGCTCGCTGTGGGCATCTATGAGGCTGCTGATCGATTTGGTGATTTCGGAGCCACAATCGCCTGGCAGTTGTCGAATCCGTTGTTGACCAAGGTGAGTGGGGATAACGCCGCCGGCGTCGACGTGAGCAGATATATCGATACCGCCGTCACCGGCGGGAGTGGGTTCTCCTTTGTTGTGTTTGGGTATCTGCTCTCGACACATGAGCTTATCGCGGAGTTGGCGTTTTCATCCGCGCCGGCACAGTTTTCAACGACCGTGATCGTCGTCGGTGGGATCAACATCTTCCGTGGGTTTTGGACGCTGTCCTCACACGTTCTTGAGGGGATGGGCCACCCGGGAATGAGCTTTCGAACAAAGCTGTATGGGCTAGTCGTCAGCGTCCCGTTGACGATGGTGCTTGGGACTCGCTTTGGGGCGTTGGCTGGGGCCGCTGGGTATGTGGTGATGAACCTCGTTGTTGGGGGGTATGTCATCTACTATAGCCGCCAGGTGCTTGACTCAACGTTGATCGATACGACCGTTGGAAGGCATTTTGTTGGGGCCCTCGCTGCTGAGTCGGCGGTGGTGTATGCAACAGTTTGGGGGCTGCTGGAAGCCGGCGGTGGGCCGGTCGTGGCCGCACTCACAGGAGCCGCAGCCGCCTGTATCGGGTTTGGATTGTCGCTGTGGGTTGTTTCGGAGCCCGCACGGGCCGTTTTCCGGCGGACATACGAGGTTTCAACAGGTCGTTTACCGCACTGAGCGTCCCGGTTCCTTGGGGTTGTTTGTCGCCGTGATCACCCGTTTTCATGTAATCTCGGCTCTACACGGGTAACAAGGATCGAGCCACAGCGAGTGTTGACAGCTGATGGTGCCGATCACGAAGCTCCGCTCCGAGGGTCACCGATACTGGTACAGAGTCGCGTATGACAGCAAGCTCGGCGTCTCAAGACCGGAAAAACGAGCGGGTGGTTGAAGAACAACGAGCGGTTGTTTTGCGTATGGATCGAATCCTGCGATGACGGCTGCATCCGAATCGGACGACGATTATCTCACAGAGATTGTCCGGAAATCGTCGGTCGGCATTGCGGCTTTTACCGCCGAGCGGATCATCCTCGCCGGCGTCGCGTACGTCATAACGGCCACATTAGGCGCGGCATCGTACGGGTTTTTTGCGGTGTTCACACGGGGGGAGGTGATCTCACGGAATCTGGTTGCGGGTATCGGTGATGGGTACACCCGGACGATCCCACAGCTATCAACATCAGCACGGCGAACGATACTGAGTGTTGGCACGATCGGGTTTGTGACCGTGTGGGTCGTCGTTGCGGCAGTTGCGGTCATATCCCGAGATATGCTCGTCGACGTAACGCTGCTTAAACCACGTCATGAGGGCGTCGTTGTGTTGTTCGCGGTCGGCCTGTTGCCGTTTGTGCTGCTGCGGAACCTCAGAGATATGTTCCGCGCACTTCGGCGGATCAAGATCGCGATGTTGGTGTCCCGGATATCTGTCCCACTGGCATTGCTGGCCGGAGCCGTGTTTGTTGTTCTCGCTGGAGGACGGTCGTTGTTTGTCGTCTGGGCTGGCGTTGTCGGCGTCGCCTTTGTACTGCTGACAGCCGGAGTCGTGATACTGAGACGGTACACCGAGGTGGGGTTTGGATCGGTTCGGTCACATCGGCCGGTGGTTCGACGCTTTCTCCGGTATTCGGCCGACACAACCGGTGTCGCGGTGTTAGAACTCATCCAGCGACGCGCTGTGTTCGCTGTGATGGCACTGTATCTCTCGCCGGTGGCCGCCGGTGCGTTCAGCCTCTCGATCGTCATTGGCCTTGTCGTGAGGTGGCCACTGAGTGGGGTTAACAGTATTTTGCCACCGATAGCCGCAGCACTGTACGGGGACGATCAAAAACGGACACTCCAGAGGCTGTATCAACAGACAAGCCGCATAGCGACTGTCGCTACGACACCTGTCTTCGCGCTCGGGTACGCGTACGCACCGGATCTACTTGCGGTGTTCAATGAGGCCTACGCACAGCAGGCGGCCGTTCTCCGGCTGGTGCTTACCGCACAGTACGGTGCGACCATATTCGGTAGCGTTGGCCTGTTGTTGTTGATGACAGACAACGAGCGTGAGAGTCTGCGTGTCCAGGTCATCAACGCCGGTATCGCGCTGCCACTGCTGGTCGGGCTTACCGTTCAGTTCGGCCCACTCGGGTTGGGAGCCGCGTATCTACTGTCGCTGCTGGTAAACAACACAACTGAACTGCTCTTGCTGTATGCCTACGACGGGTTCACGCCGTTCAGCCGCGAGCAGGCTGCCGCGGTGGGACTAGGGGTGGTACTCGTTTCCGGTATCATTCTGAGTAGATCGGTCGTTGGTGTTGCGGGGAGTGGGATAGCCGTCGCGCTTGGGATCGGGAGCTACGCTCTGATCGGGTGGCGAGTTCTGCTTCGAACAACCGACACAGCCGCGATCAGCGCACTGCTGGCGTGACCCGCTGTCTCGGATTGTTGCACAGCAGTGACGCAGTCAGCCACAGTCACTCACCGAAGGCGGCTGCGTGGAGGCGGTGTGAATCAACGGTCACGCCCGTTATTAGCGGCAACAAAACACCCGTCAGACGCTTCGATATGCGTTTTCAGACCGTGCCGGTCGGGGGAGAGAACTAACACCAGTCGCAACTTGGCAGTCATGTGGCGTCCCCACGCTCAAGATGCGAATCAGGGAGTCTCGATGTTCCGAACAGCTGCTCTCTCAGCGTCTGCTGTTGGCGCTCGCCGGCGCGTCCTTCGGGGGGAGGTGCCCACGTGCGCGCAGTTCTGGTACGAGCTTCGCACACACCCCGCGGAAGGTGCGTGGAACCGCGGGAGCCATGAATATGAATCCGTCCGCGCCGGCGTCGTTCCACCGCTCCAGCTTGTTGGCGACCGTAGTGGGGGTTCCAACCAGTTCGGCGGTTGGATATCGGGCGTATCGGATGGCCGCCTCACCAACTGTCCAACTCCGATCATCGTTCATAAACGCCTGAATTGCCCCTCTGATCCCGTCCGCGTCGATTGCCTCCAAGCGAGCGTCGGTGTCATACTGGCTGTAATCGTGATTGAGATGGTTCGATAACCGCACGAGTCCTGTTTCGGGGGCGATCGTCTCGATAATCTCTTGGTGGAACTGCTCGGCGGCAGCAGTCGTTGACGCGACGTACGGCGTCACCGCTGGGTAGAGCCGATACTGATCGCGATCCCGGTTGTTGGCACGCATCTCCTTCCGTACGTCACTAGCGTACGACCGGAACGCATCACAGGAGAGATGAAACGAGAATACTGCCTCGGCGTGACGGGTCGCAAACGCACGGCCGCTATCTGACTGTCCGGCCTGAAACAGCACAGGTGTCCGCTGTGGGGTCGGAGCACACATATGTGGGCCGGGAACACTGTATGTCGGCCCGTCGTGATCGATAAACGACACCGCGTTTGGATCAGCGAACGTCCCGGTCTCCGCATCCTGCAAGACAGCCCCTTCCTCCCAAGACTCCTCCCACAGCCCATAACAGATCTGCATGAACTCATCGGCTTGCTCATACCGCTCGTCGTGAGAGATGTACTCCCCGACGACATTTTCAAATTCAAGCTGTCCGGCGGAGGTGACAATGTTCCACCCGAGACGGCCATCGGTCAGGTCATCAATCGTGGAAAGCTTCTTTGCGAGCAGATACGGTGGGTACAGCGAGGTTGACGCCGTTGCTACCAATCCAATCCGTTCGGTGACCGCCGCTAACGCCGATAACAGCGGCAACGGATCGTTTTCGGGGAGTTGCTCACCGTGTCGAACGGTTGGGGCGATCTCTCCTTGATAGTTGTTTGCGACGTTGTACGCGTCTGCAAAGAACATCCCCCTGAACCCGCCGTCTTCCAGTAGCTCCGCCAACTCCGTCCAGAACGCGATGTCGGTGTAACCGTCGGGCTGTGTGTGACCGGAGAGCTGCCACGCGTCCTCAACCGTTGGAGAGTGGCTACAGTTGAGATACGCAAAAAGATCAAGCATACAACTGAAAGGGGGTGACGCTGATTATACCTCACGCTCTCTGTGACCTACTTCACAAAGAAGCGATCCAGGCTCGCTCATCGCGATCCAGTGAGACCGGCGAACACCGATCGTCCCACCTGCGACCGCACGCTTGAATCGGCGTTTGGCTTCGCTGTTCAACTGCCCGGTTGCCGAACCCCGGCCCGATGCCCGGACAGTGACCGACTGGCTCTCAGCCGCCGTGTTTCCGGTACCAGACACGCTCACCTTCCGGGGACTCCGCATCGTCGATATCCAACCGGCTGAGGAACAGATCCCGAATAGCAAATGTCACAACGAGTTCTACGGGTTCACGGTCATCCTCAACGACGGTGACGACACAGTGGCCGTCACGCTGCGCAATCGAATCGATCGTTCCGGTTGACCAGCGTGCAATATCATGTGTCGGTTTCCGGGCGTGGATGCGGTCGTGGTTCATATCAAAACAGCATGTGGCCCTAAACCCATCTCACACATATACTGACTCCTTTCGACTGAATGTGGAGAAATAGGGAGGCTTGAGAGTATACTGATAAATCTGCACCGCAGCAGCGATACACCCNACCTCCCGGGTGAAAAACTCCNGAAATGGTGGGGTGATAACCCCGGTATTTCCTGGACAGGGAGCTGAATTGTGGCGTGGACATCCTGGTGGACACACTATCATAAACGCACAGAACAGCGTTGTGGTGGTAGTACCCAAATCGAGAATCGGTCGTTATAACTGCACTAACGCACCCTGCAGAGCAGCATCCTCATACGGCCCGGGGGGTTAGAATAGGTGATGGCAACAGCCACTGAGTCTGAGTTAACTGGAGAGGTAGCGATCGTGACCGGCGCGTCATCTGGAATCGGGGAAGCGACCGCCGAGTCGTTAGCGTCCCACGGCGCACGTGTTGTTCTCGCCGCACGCCGTGCAGACGAACTCGAAGCGGTGGCCGAACGCATTAGATCGGATGGGGGTACCGCACTCGTCGTGCCCACAGATGTCACCGAAGACGACGATATCGATACACTCGTGACAGAGACGGTCGATGAGTTCGGTGCGGTCGATATTCTCGTAAACAATGCCGGAGTGATGCTACTCGAACCGCTTGACGAAGCCGATCGTGAAAATCTCCGACAGATGATCGAGGTCAATCTACTGGGGTTGATGAACCTCACTCATGCCGCACTGCCGATCATGCAAGAACAGGACGCCGGTCACATCGTTAATATCTCGTCGACGGCCGGCCGACGGGCCGGGGCGAAAAGCTCCGGCTACAACGCGACAAAGTTCGGTGTCAACGCGTTCACCGAGGCCGTCCGGCAGGAGGTCACAACCGAGGGTATCCGGACGACGATCGTTGAGCCTGGGGCGGTCGATACCGAACTTCAGGATCACATCCCCGACGAGGAGATCAAACAACAGATCGAGGACGGTATGATCGAATCGATGACGCCGCTCGAAAGCGAAGATATCGCCCGTGCGGTCGCCTACGCTGTAACCCAACCACAGCATGTCAACGTCAACGAGATGCTTATCCGACCAACCGATCAACAGCGGTAATCCGCNCGGTGTTCCAACTGAAGAACTCGGTCGCNACACACCGTCCGGACGAGTCGTTCGCNGCAATCCGCGANCGGTCGCGCGAGTAACCGAACGAATCGAGAGGACAGCGTGACAGTTGGGTCANNACGAGTCAGAAGGCCACGCGGTAGCTCTATGCTCCAGCGATCAAAACAGCAATGAGCTGTGGCCTCTCAGTTGAGAGCACCAAAGACTGGCTCTTAGGGGTTTTGCGATGCAGCTACCGGTGGACTAGCCGATAGGATTGTTAGCCGTTCTGTGGCGGTTCGGTAGCGTGATTTCGACGGTCGTCCCGTTGTTCACGCTAAAGGATAGCTCGCCGTTAAGCTTGTTCACACCCCATCTGAGCTGCCACAATCCGAGCCCCGTGCCATGCTGTAGCATTGTCTCCTCTCCCGCCTCGATCGGAGCCAATGAATCCGCTTCGATCCCCGATCCGTCGTCTGAGATCGTGATCACACACTCTCGTTGGGTCGGTTCAACCGTAATCTCCACCAGAGATGAGGCGTGTTCAATCGCGTTTTCGAGCGCGGACGCAAGTGCCAGTGATAGGACTTCCTCGTCCGTCCACAGATCGTGATTTTCCGGGAGATCGGTTTGTATCTCCACATCGTCATCTATCGAATCGGTCGTATCGATTATCTCGTGTAGCATCTCGATCACATCGGTCTCCGCCAGAATCTCGTCTCTCGACATGAGGTGATCGATTTGTCGCGCTTGGCGACCTAATGAGGCCAGCTCCGAGACCGCTGTCAGTATTTGAGAGGCGTTGGTGGTCTCGGCCGAGGCCGCCAGCTCCTCGGCGTGACTACGGATGATGTCGAGTCGGTTGCGCAGGTTGTGGCGTAAGATCCGGTTGAATACCTCCAACCGCTGCTCACGACGTTCGCGCTCGGTGATATCCCGGGAGACGTTGATGAGTCGCTTTTCACCACCGATCTTGGCTCTTGTTGCGGCGACCTCTGTCATCCGACGCTCTCCGTCTTTTGTCTGTATCTTCCACCTGTAGCTCTTCTGGCCCCGATTCATCACCTCCTCAAAGATCTCCTCGGCGTACGCTTCGGTGTAGCCTTCGGCCGTGACACTGAGCTCGATTCCATCCATTTCAAGCAGGTGCTCGCGGTCGTATCCGACCAGCTCACAGTATGCATCGTTGGCATCGACGATCTCGCCGGTTTCCGCATCGTGAACCGTGATCGCATCCTGAACAGCGTTGAATATCTCCTTGAACTCCTGTTTGCGGCGCTTGCGCTCGGTGATGTCCCGACTGATCGAGATAACACGGTTCTCGCCGTCGATCTCAGCCCTTGAGGCGACAACGTCAGCGATCCGACACTCACCGTTCTTCGTCTGTATCATCCATTCGTAGCTTTTCTGGCCCTTTTCGAGCACCTCTTCGAAGATCTCCTCGGCGTACTCTTCGGTATACCCCTCTGCTGGGACGCTCATCTCCATTGGATCTGTCGCAAGAACCTCCGCACGTTCACACCCAACCAGCTCACAGTATGCGTCGTTGACATCGACGATCTCGCCGGTTTCCGCATCATGAACCGTGATCGCATCCTGGACGGTGTCGAACAGGTCGTACGTGCTCTCGGTGAGAAGCTGCTCGGTCACAAGTTCGTACTGCGCGTTTGCGGTTGTTCGGGGAAAGATATCCGTCGCCCCTGCCCGAATAACTCTGTCGACAACCTCACTCCTCGTATCGTTTGTCACCGCCACGACCGAGAGCTGAACCGCTGAACTGAGACGCTCGACGACAGACACTGGGTCAGGTAGTTCGGTGTCGACGATAGCCCCGGCCACCGCGTCGGGAGACTCCGCTGTCACCCCATCGGTGGGTGGTTCAACACGCTCCGCGCTCGCCGCGACATTTAATTCCGCGATGGTATCGACGATCGCATCTCCGAACGACTGATCATCTGTTATCACCAGTAGTTTGGAGTCACCCGCCCCATTGCTGTGGCTCATTATTTATCACCTCTTTGTTGGGACTATCACTAATACCACATGGACGCATAATCGAGTCAGCATGGAGCAGCCCGATCAGGGTGGTGGTTCATCTGGTCACGACGAGTGTATCCCGGTTATCGGTACCACGAGAGTGCCGATCCGATTAACAAAAACGCGCCGACAGTGATCAACGCTCCACCAGTCCGCAGCGAGTTGTCGATCATGACCACACCGGCTGCTGTCGCCGTAGCCCCGATCACGAACGCAAGAATCTTCCAGACGCTATCTGGAATACATTCCACGACGATATCAAGAAGCAACGCGAGTATGTCGTCGATCATTGTGAGGGTGTGTAGCGTGGGGTTTTGCCTCTCAATAAGAGGCAAACCACTGTTTCACGACGAGCAATTCAGGAGATGAACCACAATGGCAAATTCGGCGGCTTTGAGGAAGTGTTCGAAGCCTAGGCCGGAATTTGAATCCGGGGTCTCGTCCTTACCAAGGACGCGCTTTACCGCTAAGCTACCCAGGCGCGCATTCGATCGTAGTCCGGGTTTGTCTTTAGGCGTTTCGATTCGGCGGCCCCGCCCCGCGGTTTGCGGTCGGTCAGCGATCGCCGATCGACGACGCGACCGGATCATCGCTACCCCCACCAACCTCTGTTAATCGCCTCCGAACCGACTCGGTAACGACAGTCTCCGCCGGCGGTAACGTCTCGTAACACCGGGCGGCCTCGGCCGCAAACGCAAGCAGGGACTCCGAGGGATCGGTGCCGACAGCGGTGACGCCGGCCCGAACCGCCAGCACAAAGATATCGGCCTCAAGATTTCGGTCGCGCAGATCGGCGTCGGCGTCCGGCTCCTGGCGGTGGGTCTGGTCGCGACCAAAGGCCCGCACCGTTTCGACGGCTGCATCCGAGACCTCGGTGCGGGCCAACAGATAAAATCCCCGCGAGACGAGGATGTCGGCCGCGAGGATCTCCAGATCGGCGTCGATCTCGCTCTCGTCGACGGCCGTCCATGGCTCCGTGTGGGCGAGCGATCGTGTGAGGCGGAGCCCCTCGTAGATGAGCTGGACGCCGACCCCGCGGTCGATGACGGCCTCCGGCGCGAGCGACGGCTCCCGTCCGAGCGCGCTTTCGAGCACCAACACCCCGGGGGCCATCGACGCCTCCGCGAGCCGATCAAGCAGGACGGCGCGCAGCCGTGGTGGCTCGATATCCTCGACGGTCTCACGAGCCGCGGTTCGCGCTCGCACGGCAGCATCCATTAAAAAGTGTTAGACAAGCAAGTGGCAAAGACCTTTGGAACCATCGCCCCTCCCACATTCCGGGTGCGGTGTTGCCCCAACGAGGGTGGACGCCCGTTGATGTCGATAGGGGTTCGATAGCGGCTGACACGCGTCTGACGGTGGGCCACCACGAACGGTGTAATACCGGATTTTGCGGTGGTAACACGGCCGAAATACAGTATATTTTTAACATAGTATCATCATAATTGATTCCAGAGCTATCGTTTCGTATGTCACGTGACCAACTCTCGGATGACGGAGCACCAGCGGTCGATACGGATGCCCTCGGGGCGTGGGTCGCCGAAACCGCCGCAAAGAAGGATGTCTCCGAGCGGGAGCTCCTCGACGAGATTCTCTCGTCGTACTGGGTGCTCGAAGAGCTCTCCGATGTGGTTCTTACCAGCGAGGCAGATCCTGAAAGCGGCGACCACCCGGCAGCCCGCCGCGATTCCTACACAGAGCCGGTGAGAGGGGCCGCAGCCGGCCGCGACCGGCATCCACCCGACTCACGGGAGCAGCCATCGGTTGCGGGGTCAGACGCCGATAGAACGTCGCCCACGGATCAAGAGTCGTCGGCTGAGGCGTCACCGACCAACGACGAGTCGACACCCGATGAGGAGTCGCCAGCCGACGAGGAGTCGGCCGCGGAAACAGCAGAGCTATCGGAGATCGAACAGGAGCTTGCAAAGCTGCGAAGCGTTATCGACGAGTTGGCAACCGAGGGCTCGTTGCCGACACCCGAGGAGGCGACAGCCGACGACGACAGCGAGTCCGCCCCCGACACAGCAGCCACAACCGAGACCGACGAGTTCGCGGAACTCACCGCGGCGGTGACAGACACAGAGCCAAACAGCAGCGGTGTCATCGCCGAGTTGGATGACGAACTTGTCGAGATCAGAGAGCGGCTGTCGGAGCTTGAGGTCGATCTGAGCGAGCGGATCACCGCGGAATCCGANGCNCGNGANGAGCTNGANGCGTGGATCGAAACCGAGTTCGACAACGTCGAAGACGTGTTGGAGCATCTGTTGTCGACAACCGACAACCTCGAATACCGGCTCGGCTCGGCGACCGACTCCCACCGCGAGCGGTTTGAACCGCTGGAGGCCGCCCAGACCGAACGCGAGCAGCTGCGGGAGCTGAAAAACGAGGCGATCGAAAAAGGCGTCACAGCCGGCGAGTGTGACAACTGCGGCGAATCGATCGATCTGAGCCTGTTGCCGGCCCCGCACTGTCCGGAATGCGACCAGCGGTTTACCGGTATCACCGACAGCAGTTGGTGGCCGTTCGACAGTGCGACGCTCCGGACGGCACCCGTGCGGCGACCACAGACGGATCACTCGTGGGAGCCCACCGGGGAACAACAGTCAGGTCAAACGCCTAGTGGATCAAACCAGAAGGATCAATCACCCTCAGCCGCACAGACAGATCATCAACCGACGCCGGATGCCGACGCCGACACGCGCCCTGATACTGACACCCGTCCCGACGAGGGTGAGTCGGATTGGTTCAATGNGTAGTCCGGTCGCCANCGCTTCCGCGGTCATCCCACGACGTACCGAACAATCACCCCAGTTCAATGACTAACGACAGCCCACTCTCCGCTG
>P_A23_Liq_2_FmtDRAFT_1000158_pt1 | contig 15790 bp, 23 predicted proteins | sample PonA232FremontCA_FD_10599 | JGI IMG/M metagenome (IMG submission 10599) | reverse complement strand
AAGCGGGAACGAGCCGCGGAAGAACGCGAGCAGGCGGAGACGCTCGCGTCGAAACGCGACGAGGATCGGGAGCGGCTGACGGAACTGCGGGCGAAACGCGAGCAGGTGACGACGAGACGCGAACGTCTCCGCGAGACGTTCACCGACGCACCGGTCGCGGTCGGCGAGGCTGCCGAGTTCCGGGAGTCGGTCGCGGACGAGCAGTCGGCACTCGACGCGGAGATCGAGGACGTACGGACGGATCTGAAGGAGGCACGCAGCGCGGTCGACCGCGGCGAGGAACTGTTGGCGGCGGGCAACTGTCCGGAGTGTGGCCAGCCCGTCGCCGACTCGCCACACGTCGACGGCCTCGACGAGCGGCGCGAACGTGTCGAACGGCTGGAGACGGAACTGACGGAACTGCGGGCAGACCGCGAGCGACTGACCGAGCGCCGCGAACGGGCGGGGGAACTCCGCGAAGTCGAGCGCGACCTCGACGGGGTCGAAGACACACTGTCGTTGCTCGACGAACAGATCGAGGAGGCCGAGGCCCGGATCGAAGAACGCGGAGAGCAGATCCAGCGCCACCAGCGCCGGGCCGAAGATGCAGAGTCGGAGGCCGAGGCGGCGGCCACAGACGCCGAGGCGGCCGAGGAAGCGGCGGCGGCAGCCCGCGAACGGGTCGCGGACTGCAATCGGGAGTTGCAGTCGGTGTCGGCGGCGACCGAGCGGCTCGACCGGATCGACGACCACCGGACCGAGCGAGAACGGGCGGCCGCGGAGGTCGACCGGCTGAGCGAGCGGCGCGACGGGTTAGAGACGTTGAACGACCAACGGCGCGACAGCCTCGCGGAGAGACGGTCGCGGCGCGAGAAACTCGCCGCCGCGGTCGACGGGGCGGCCGTCGAGGCGGCACGCGAACGACTCGCGGATGCGGAGTCGTACATCGAACGCGTCGACGAGAAGCTGTCGGGCCTCCGCGAGCGACGCGACGAACTGACGAACCAGATCGGCGCGGTGACGAACGAACTCGACGAGCTAGAGAAGCTCCGGAGTGAACGGGAGACGGTCGCCGCGGACGTGTCGGCACTGGAGTCGCTGCGCGACGAGACCGCAGAGCTAGCCGACACCTACGGCGACCTCCGGGCGGAGTTGCGACAACGCAACGTCGACGCCCTGGAGACGCGGCTCAACGAGACGTTCGATCTGGTGTACGGGAACGACGCCTACTCGCACATCGAACTCGACGACCAGTACGAACTGACGGTGTACCAGAAGGACGGCGAGCCGTTGGAGCCGGCGCAGTTGTCGGGCGGCGAGCGGGCGTTGTTCAACCTCTCGTTGCGGTGTGGGATCTACCGCCTCCTCGCCGAGGGGGTAGAGGGCGCGGCACCGACGCCGCCGTTGATCCTCGACGAGCCGACCGTCTTCCTCGACGACGGTCACGTCGCACGCCTGGTGGATCTGGTCGAACAGATGCGCGGGTTCGGGGTCGCACAGATTTTAATCGTCTCTCACGACGACGAGTTGGTCGACGCGGCCGACGATCTCGTCCGGGTGGAGAAGGACCCGACGACCAACCGCTCGTCCGTCGAACGCATCGAGAACGCCTCGCTGACCGAGTTGCGCGAGCCCGCGGACGACTGATGTGAACTTCCTCAAGGGGCAAGCTCCGAGAGTCTATCTTTTACGATCTAAAACAAGCTTAATATTTAATTTCTAGGATAGAAGTAGTCAAGATTAACACTCGGATACTCACTGTACCAGTGAGGTCCGACGGCTCCACCCCGCCCGACAACACCTGTTTTACTCTCGGGGTCAAGCCCCAACCCACTCGCCTCGCTCGTCTGTAGAGACACCCCTGTCTGTCTCAGTCGTCGTGAGACAGACACCGAAAACTACCGAAGTGGCTACAGGCGAGAGAACTGCTCGACGGACGAACCGTGTCGCCGTGCTCCGGTGTGCACACGACGGGAGTTCGACTCGTCTCGGTACACGTAGCGGGTGCTTCTCGGGTCGTCGTCGACACTGGCGGTGATTCGCTCGATCTCCGTCCCGTCGGTGGGCACTCTCGAAAACACATATTGATAAAAATACGAATTGGCAACTTCGTAGCCAGCTTGCTCGACGTGTAGCTGAAGATGTGGATCTCCAACTCCGTCCACAGACAACAGCCGGAGCCACTCCCCACCGATCACGGCGTGTTGGACGACGACGACGGTCTCAGTCTGAAAGTCAGTTTCGTCGACAAACTCGTACGCGAAGGGGTCGACGCCCTCGCTCTCTGTTGCTCTAGTGACAATCCTCCGCCAGTGTTCGCGTGACCAAACCGGCTGGATCGCACCGTTTTCGGCTGCTAAATCGGCGTCGAGATCACCGATTAACGGATCGTCGTAGTCGAACCATCGCTGGAAACTATCTTCAGCCGATCCAATCCTCAGCGGTTGATCGGCGGGGTACGCACTTTGGTTTGTCACTACAGGCGTCTCCGTGTCGGAGGAGATCGGTGTGACCGTCTCCGTATCGGAGAGGTTCTCATCCGTATCGGAGGGTGCCTCTGTCGAGCTAGGAGGGTCTGTTCTCGGTGCTGTGGTTGGCGACTCGGTTTCGGGAGACTCTGTTGCTGAGCATCCACCCAGTAGTGTAGTGGTAGCTACTCCCGAAAGAACGTCGCGACGTCTCCAAGTAACGCGCTGTCTGTCTTCGGTAGCCATTGCGTGGGTCTGTTGACTGTGGTCTCGTAGTGGACAAAAATCACTGGGGTGAGTAAAGAAGCTGTCACTAAGATGGTAAGCTGGAAATTACCACAAGTGTGTACCACGTCTGGAGACGGAGCACCAGTGTCTGCTCAGCTATCCGTCCTGGAGTGTCTGCACGCACACGGCGGTGGGTGGTAGAGTAATTCGAGCCGGCGATCACCAGTCTTCAACCTTCCCTTGATGCGTTCCAGTTGCTCACTCGTCTTCGGGACTCGGAAGAATAAGTACTGCATCACTGGTCTGCGGCCTCGACCGACGCGCCGCCGCTCGGTGAGGAACTGAATCTCGTCAGTCTCTCGCCCGACCCACAGAAGCCGGATTAGAGTCCCGATAGGTCCTCGTGACTGGAGGAAAACGATCAGCTCGCGATCGAAATTACTCTGTGTGACGAACCTATAGTCGGTGAATACAGCTTGTGCTCGGTCGTTTGTTGTACTAAGCAATCGCTCCCACTCTGCTCTTGATCGAATCGGTTGAGTAATCTGGGTCTCACGGCCTCTCACCAGCGGAGGGAGGTCGTCCGCAAAACTCTCTCGGTGCCGTGGGCGATCAACTGGATACGCCGCTCGCCCGGTTTCTTTCGAGTCTGATGTAGTTGTCTCTACTGAAGAAACTGTGTCTCTTGCCGACAGTGAATCCGTTCTGTCAGTGTCTCCACCACGTTGCGTCGTCGTTGGTGTCGTGGACTGCGGGGTTACTGTTGTTTGTTCTCTGTTCGGCTTAGCACATCCACTAATTGCAAAGGTGGCAGCCGCGCACAACATCTCTCGCCGCCGATAGGTACTTTGGCTGCGATCAGTGTCTGTCACTGGTGATCACCTGATTGCAAATTAGATGAGGTTATGTAATCTGTCTCGTCATAGTGTGTGTTGTGGGACTCGTGACGTGTTCTAACGTCGGGTTGAGTTCGGGAGTTACTGTCCCAGTAAACATAGTGTTCGACCCGTGTGTCGGCCCAGCCACCCTGATAGCTCCCGTACCTAACTTCAGCAGTGATACGTTCGGCCTCTCTGATCTTTTCTGGTATTCTAACAAATACGTACCGTTCCACGGTAGCGGTGTGAGCTGCCTCCCCAGCATGGTGAATGTTAAACCAGAGGTGGGATGTCCCGATGCCTCTAACTGACTGAAGACGAATATGTTTACCACTGACAACAGTCTGTTGAATAACGACTATCGACTCACTGTCGAAGTCCGTTTGGGTAATGAATTCGTAATTCAGGAATTTGTCTACCGAGCCGTGTGTTGGCCCTTCGGTGACGAGTTGTTGCCACTCCGTTCGGGAGCCGACTGGACGAACACTCCCGTGCTCGTAGCTGATCAGTGGCCCGTAACGATTGTTCTCTCGTTCGTTCGGGTGATCAACCGGGTACTCTGTTTCGTTAGGTACTTCGGCGGTAGTTGGTGCCGGAGTATCCGTCTGTGTCGAGGTTCGTGTCTCGGCTGCGGACGAACTCGGCTCGGATCGCACTAGTGGAGAATTAGCTCTCTCTGCGGTCGCAAGGCATCCTCCGAGGAATGTTGAGGAGGCTACTGCCGAAACAACGCTCCGACGGCTCCGGGTAGTCTCACTGTCGTCGTTGCTGGTCATACTTGGAGGGCGAGATCCGTTTACGCTAGTCAGACTAGATCTGGGGTGCAAAAGGCTTCTCCCAACACCGAGGCTTCGTCCGGGTAGATGGGATACTGGCTCATACCGTGGTACCGCTCAAGTCTTGTCTGGTAACTGTCACCGGGATTAGCAGACAACTCAACTGCACTGCCAGCAGCAACTATCGGTGCTGCCATCGAGGTGTTTTGGAGTCTCGCACTCGTGTTGTACGTGGGAGAGAACTCCCCGTGAGCATAAACGTCCGGACAGAACTTTGTATCAGATACATAGTTGTGACACCACGGACAGTATGGTAGCCCCGTGTATTGGTTGAAGTAGTCAACAGAGACATGCTGCGAAGGGTTTTGACGATTGAAACCGTCTTGTTCTTCACCCTCGTACGCTCCGATGCCAACAGTGAAGTACGAACTCGCTGGGTCGTCAACGCTACTGTACTTACTTTGTGATCCGCAGGCGACCGACATCGTGTACCCCGCGCTAGCGTACGAGTCCAGCTCTGCACACACTGTACTCGGACAGGCGCTTATATTTTGTGTGATAATTAGAGAGCAGACGCTTGCCGCAACGTCGTTGATAATTGCAGCGTCAACCGTCGCCGAAAAGTCACTAGCCTTCGTAAGTTTGGATTTATCAGGATTATGCACCCGGAACGGAACCATTGGGTCGCTCGCGGTTGTAAACGGCTTGAGGAAGTACGCAGCCGTATTCAACACCTTCGTTCCGTGCGAAACGTAACCAGTGCCCAAACTATCGCGCCACCCTCCGGCATTCGAATAGTCACCTGCCAGACCAGTGTCAATCCCGACAGTTTCTGCCCAGTTCTGACTGTACACTTTGGGACCACCGTCGGTGTACCCTCCGACGAATCCACCCAACTTCACGTCGGTAGAGGCCGACACCGCGTCGAAGTTAGCGTGATCACTCGATCGGATGTCGTCGGCCGTCGGTGTCGACGAAGCCGTCACCTCGCTCGTCGTTTCTGAGCCTCTGGCTCCCTCGACCTCGGGGTCGTGGTTGAGTTGGAGGACGAACGGTAGGTCGGCAATCTCCGCGAGATCGTCGACAGCCACGCCCGCAACGGGCACCTTCGTCGACGCGACCTCTGGTGTCCGACCGACTTCGCCGTACTCTCCGAGCCGTTTGATCTCCGTCGCTGTCGGTCGCCAGCCGTTCAACTCCCGTCGAAGCGGGCCACGCGACTGGATCGGTGATCGTCGTCCAGTCGTCTGGATCTGCAGGTCGACCGTCTCACGGCCCTCGTCGAGTTCTCGTCGGAGCGCGGGCGTGACGAGTGCCTCCGTCGCGCCTGTCCGTTCGTACCGCCGAACACCCGCGCGGCCACCTGTCGTGTCGAGGAGGTGTCGGAAGTACGCCGGTGCATCTAGTGAGTCCCCCTGTGCTCCCTGTCGTTCGTACCGGTCCGGCCGGTCTTTCTCTGTCGGCTGTGCTCGCACCGCACGCGTTCCGACCGTCGAGAGCGCACCGAACCCTGCCAGAGAACCGACCACACTGCGTCTGCTGAAGTTCTTGTCTGACATCACCAGACGTTTTCGAAGATATGTAGTAAGTTTGTTTCGAATACTCTTAGATAATTACTAAACAAAGATATTCTTCTTCTGTTGTCATTAGAAGAGCGCTCACACCGGTGCGAAGCAGCGTCGACCGATCGCACGAGACACCGCAGTGCTCTACTGGGAACCGATCTAGCTTGCAGACAGTTCTCGTACACGTCGGTCGACTACCGACACACGAGACACAGCCACACGTAATCTGCCTCCGAGCTAGTCAACGCAGTCGCCCGACGGCCGCGTCGGCGTCGTCGGTCGGCGCGTACCCCGGCCGACCGGCGACAGTGGCTTCCCGGACGAGTCCAGCCGCACGGAACTCCGCGAGCAGGCCGTGGAGGTCGGACTCACAGAGGTCGTAAGCGGCGGTCAGCGTCTCGGCGGCCGTCGGCCCGCGGTCGACGAGTTCGACGAGCAGGCCGAGCGCGCGGTCGTCGGGACACGCCAGTACCGCGCGGCGGGCGGCGGCCGCGAGGCCGTCGGCGGCGGCCGTCAGCGGCGGGTCGTCGACGGCCGACAACGCCTCGTTCGGACGGTACGACTCCTCGCCGGTGTCGGGGTCGCGGACCAGACTCGACTCGCTCGACCGTTTGACGAGCAGGAGTCTGTGGCCGTCGTCGTCGGTGACGGTCTGCACGGGTGACGTTGGCGGCTGACGAGCAAACGACTGTCGGTCAGCGGTAGCGGAAGTCACTCTCGTCGCGACTCTCGTCGCCCGGCGCGTGTGGGAACACGTCGTCGTCGGGCGACTCCATCTCGATGCTGTCCGGAGGCTGGCCGGCTTCGCCGACCACTTCGTCCGTGACGGTGATCGGACACTCGAACCGGATCGCCAGCGCGATCGCGTCGGACGGGCGGGCGTCGAAGACGAACTCGCGGGGTTGGCCGGCGTCGTACGACTCCGCGTCGATCTTCGCGTAGAAGGTGCCGTCGGTGAGGTCGTCGATCCGGACCCCGTCGACTGCGCCGCCGAACTCCGTCACCATCTCCACGAACAGGTCGTGGGTGAGCGGGCGTTCGAACACCCGGTCGGACAGCCCCATGCGGATGGAGTTGGCCTGGTCACGAGTGATGAAGATCGGCAGCAGTTGCTCGTCCGCGCGGAGGATCACGGCCGGGATCTCGTCTCCGTCTGGTCCGACCCCGACGCCGATCCCCGCGATCGCTGCCTCGTGGCTCATAGGCTGCGTACGACGGCGGGGTACGAATAGGTGCCGCCGCCCGGCTACCTGCTGGATACACCGCCGGTGCGGTCGTCGGAAAGGACAGTCACTTGTATCGACCACGTGGAGATGTGGTATGTTGATAACGATCTCCGGACCGCCGGGGAGCGGGAAGTCGACGACGGCAACACACCTCGCGGAGGTGTTCGACCTCGATCACGTCTCTGGCGGCGACACGTTCCGCGAGATGGCCGCCGAACGCGGGCTCTCCCCCGTCGAGTTCAACGAACTCGCGGAAGACGACGACCAGATCGACCGGGATCTGGACCGGCGGCTCCGCGAGACTGCGGTCGAGCGCGACGACGTGGTGTTGGAGTCGCGACTCGCCGGCTGGCTCGCCGGCGAACACGCCGACATGCGGATCTGGCTGGACGCCCCGCTGGACGTCCGCGTCGAACGCATCGTCGACCGCGAACAGAAGGATCTCGCCGTCGCCCGCGAGGAGACCCGACGACGCGAGGAGAGTGAGGCCAAACGCTACGCCTCCTACTACGACATCGACATCGGCGACCGGTCGATCTACGATCTAGTCCTCAACACCGGTCGGTGGGAGGAGACGGTCGCCACCGACCTCCTCACCGACGCCGTCGAACGCTACGACCCGGCCGGCGACGAGGGGCAGGAACCGGTCGAGGGCGTCCGCTACGAGTTCTGATGTCGCTCCGCCCGTCCCCCGACGCGCGTCCCCCTCGCGACCGACTCGAGTTCGGCGTCGTCAACCTCGACAAGCCACCGGGCCCGTCGGCACACGAGGTGACCGGGTGGGTGCGCGACCTCGCGGGCGTCGACCGCGCGGCCCACGCCGGCACGCTCGACCCGAAGGTGACTGGCTGTCTCCCGATCCTGTTGGGTGACGCGACCCGGCTCGCACAGGTGTTTCTGGAGGGTGCCAAGGAGTACGTCGCCGTCCTCGAACTCCACCGCTCTGCACCCGCCGACACGCGGGCGATCCTCGACAGCTTCGAGACGGAACTGTACCAGAAGCCGCCCCGGAAGTCGGCCGTCCGGCGGCGACTCCGCACCCGGACGGTGTACGATCTGGAACTACTGGACGAACGAGACCGGCAGTTGTTGCTCCGGATTCAGTGCGAATCCGGGACCTACGTCCGGAAGCTGTGTCACGACCTCGGGTTGGCGCTGGGCACCGGGGGTCACATGGGGAACCTCCGTCGGAGCGGGACGGACCCGTTCGACGACCGTGATCTGGTGTCGTTGCACGACCTGGCGGACGCGCTGGCGTTCGACGAGGCGGGCGACTCGGAGCCGCTCGCGACGGCTGTTGCACCCGCCGAGCGCGCGCTGCGACACCTGCCGCGTGTGACGATCCCCGAGAACGCCGCCCGCGAGGTCGCGAAGGGTGCGCCAGTGTACGCGCCCGGCGTGTTGAGCGTCGATCCCGCGCCCGATCTGGTGACCGTTGGCGAGGATGGTGGCGAGACGGGCGACACAGCCCCTTCCGAGGGTGAGCTCGTCGTCTGTCTGACACCCGACGACACCGCGGTCTGTCTCGGGACGCTCGTCGCCGATCCGAGCGCGTCGTCGGGTGAGGTGGTGTCGTTGGAGCGCGTGTTGGTCTGAGAGGGGTGTCGCTTTACTGGGTCAGTACCAGTGAAAACCACACCCAGGCGTAAGTTTGAGTGACGAGAAACATAATTCGCCACGCTGTCTTCGATCCGCTGATCTCGATGCTCACGTCGATGTGTGTGTTGATGTCAACCATGCTGAGGTCAGCCAGGTTACCGCCGAGTTGACTAGCCAGTATCAACTCGGGGAGTCTCGCGCGGACGAGAGTTTAGAACTTTCAGCAGGTCGACTGGGCACGATTAGATTCGAGAGGGCTTTAGCTACCTTGCCAGAGCCTCTTTCAGTCAGGCAGGCCTTAACTCGCCATCTGTGACCTAACGAGCCTGTTTACTTATTTATAGCCAGATTTTGGCGTGTTAGTAACCAGGTATCAGCATCTCAATAGCACTTCTGTTGGGACTAATAAGAATCCTTCGGCTAGAAATCACCAATTTCTGTACAGCACTGCGCTGCTTAGCACTGGCCGATCAACGCAAAACGGGTAGTCATTTCCGTACTGTGTGGAGAGTAAACGTATGACCGACGAGATCGCGGTCGGGACGGCGACGGCCGAGTCGGGCGAGACGGACGACGGCTGGCTCTCTGTAACGGGACTCCCGACCGGCGGGACGGAACGACTACCGGTGACGGTCGCGAATGGTCCAGAGACGGGGCCCACGCTGTGGGTGACTGGCGGCGTCCACGGCGACGAGGCGACGGGTGTCGCGGTCGCACAGGACGCCGCCGAACTGGCTCGTGACCACGTTGGCGAGTTGGCCGGGGCGGTCGTGGTCGTCCCGGTCGTCAGCCCCGCGGGGCTCCGGCGGAGCGAGCGCACGACCTACTACGGCGACGACGACCCGAACCGGTACTTCCCGGACACGGAACGCGACGACGAGCGCCCGCCGGGGCCACAGGAACGGGTCGACACCGCGTTGTTCGAGGCGTTCGCCGACTCGGCGGACCTCCTCCTCGACTGTCACACCGCACAGGTGGGCTCCGTCCCGTTCGTCATCCGGGACCGGGTATTGTACGGCGACGCACGCGACGAGGCGGCCGCCGAGGCGATCGCGACGGATCTGGAACGGATCGTCGACAGCCTCGGGTTGCCGACGCTGACGGAGTACCCCGCCGCGGAGTATCTGGGCCAGTCACTCCAACGGTCGACCGCCGGCGCGGCGACGAACACCGCCGGGGTTCCGGCGGTCACGCTGGAGTTGGGTGGCCACAGCGTCGTCGAGGAGGCGGCTCGTCGAGCGGGGGTCGCGGGTGTCGCGGCCGTCGCGGTCGAGTTCGGACTGTTGTCGTCGCTGCCCGAGTCGGTCGTCGAACCGGGGGCGACGGTGCCGGACGCGCCCGTCGAGTTCCCGGTGCGGCGGTTCGTCGGCCCGCGCACGGAGACGGCTGGGCTGGTCCGCCACCACGTCCAACCGGGCGAGGTGTTCGACGCTGGCGACACGATCGCGACGGTGGTCGACCCGCACGGCGAGCCGTTGGAGACCGTGACCGCGGAGCGGGACGGCTACCTGTTGGCGCACAGCGAGGGGCTCGCGACCTACGAGGGCCAGCCCGTCGCGAGTGCGGCGGTTCGAGACGACGGCGAGCTGGTGGTACCGCGTGACGGTGGTAGTGGGACCGAAGAGGGTGGGGAGACGGACGCGAGGTAGTTCGCCGCGGGTGGCAAAACGACACCCTCAAGTCGGTCTCGTCGAATCGTGTAGATACGGGACCGTAGGGTAGCGGTATCCTCGGCGCATGGGGTGCGTCGGACCCGTGTTCGAATCACGGCGGTCCCACTTCGACTCTGAACCAGTCAGTCGCGACTCCCGTGGAACTCGAACCCTGTCACAGTGTAGAACTGTGTTTTGGGGTAACCCAGAGACGCGAGAGCGACCCAGCGAGGACGACGGTCAGACGAACGGATCGGTCGGCGCGTTGATTCGTATCGTACCTTCTACTCGGTCAAAGTTGTCGTCGAAGCTGTAGATGTATTCAACCTCCTCGCTCCGCATGAACGCCACCTGCATCGCGTCTCCCAACGAGAGTTCGGGATACTGCCGAAACACTGCACGTCCCCGTCCGACACTCGTCTTCGATCCAACCGGGAGGCGGTAGTGGGCGCTCTCCTCGAACAAGTCGAGTAACTGTGCGGCTTTCGCGTGTCCACTTCGTTCGTTGACGTAGTTCAGTGTCTCCACCAGCGCCTCGTGCGTGACGACGCCCGTGGGGAGGTTGCCGTGATCGATTCCGCTCACGATTTCGCGTCCCCGGTCGTGGTGTTCGTCGTCCGTGTCTGCGAAGGCGATGGTGACGCTCGCGTCGACGAGTGCTCGGGCCATCTACGATTCCCGTTCGGACCCGAGCAGGTCGTGAGCTGTCGCGCCGTCTCCCCCCATCGGCTCCGGTTCGAACTCGTCGAGAGCACCCTCTCGCTGACGAACAATCTCGACTTCCAGTTTGCCCGCTTCGGTCGCGCGCCACCGGAGTTTGTCACCCGGACGGACATCTAGCTGCTCGCGGACAGCCGCTGGGATCGTTGCCGCGTAGTTCTCCGTCAGTGTAGATTCGTCCGTCGACACACCCTCCGTTGAGTTCCAATTAGCAAAACAATTGGGTGGGGCTCTCTCCTCGAACCCACCGTGAGTCGACAGCCACGGTCGCTCAGATCCACGTCTCGACCGAGAACGTAGGACGTGTCGACGATCATCCGTCGCTCCGAGCGCGGTCTCGGAACTGCTCGACACGTTCGCCGTTGTCTGCCTCCGTACCCTCGACTGCCTCGCGGAAGGCGTCGGTCCTCTGCTCGGCACGTTTCCCGTACAGGTCGAGAGTGCTATCACCACCGAGGAGCCGCTCGACAGCGTCCGAGAACGACTCGTCGTCACGCCCCTCGGCTGCCAACCGCTCGTAGACGCCGTCGTCGAGTTGGATCGTCCGCGATTTCGTCACCGTGTGTACACACCAGACGTATCGATCCAAAAAACGCTCGGGTGGAGCGTAGGCAGGCTACTGGAGAGAACGGTCGACGATCCGTCGACGGAGTGAGGAAGGGCCAACTCGGCACTCGAAGTTGAGACCTAATTCTAGGTGGCGGCCAAAGAGATCATACCGCGTACTCGACTCGAAGACACTGTGTCACAGAGTGATTCGCCGTCGATAATGATCCGGGCGCTGTGGTTCGTGTTTATCGGAAGCTGGTTGAGCGGGGTCTGGCTCTCGGTCGCGTGGCTGCTGAACGTCACCGTGATCGGCACACCGTTCGGGCTGAAGATGATCAACAAGGTGCCGTGGGTCGTCTCGCTGAAGTCCCGGACCGTGGAGAACGAACTCGTCAGCGAGGGCGGGGAGGTGACAATACAGGAGTCGAAAGAGCAGGTATCGCTTCCGATCCGTGCGGTGTACTTCGTCTTCGTCGGGTGGTGGGCGAGTGGGGTCTGGATGGCGGGTGCGTGGGCCGTCTCAGTCACCATTGTCGGCCTCCCGCTGGCAATCTGGATGTACGGGAAGCTACCTGCTATCGTCTCGCTGTACCGGTACTGAACAACGAGGGCTGAGACCACGAGAGGGTATCGAAGCATTACACCGACAGATCTTGACAAGCACTCCGACGAACCTCACCGCCGACTCTCAGCGCGCCGGTCGCCTCTCGTACGATGTCGGCGAACGATCAGACAGTACGAGTCGACAACGAGCCGGTATCGTTCGAGAGGGACACGACGAGCCACACGTCGAAGGGAACCGGATCACCGTCCAGTGGATTCAGAGGCGCGTCGAAGAGCGTGGACTGGAGCCACAGACGGTCGCCGGCCGACACGATCTCGACGTTGCGGACGTGTACCGTGCGCTGACGTACTACCACGACCACTCAGCAGAGATGCAGGCGGTCGAGCAACGCCGTGAGCGGCTGATCGAGGAGAACCAGCACCTGACGACCGATATCGAAACGGTACGCGAGTGAGACGGGATGAGGTACCGGATTCTGTGTGACGAGAACATCGAACGAGCGACGGTGAATTACCTTCGACAGCTCGGTCACGACGTAGAACGCGTTCTGGAGGAGTTGAGTCCACCAGTGGCCGCATCATCGACGACCCCAGTCACAGCCAATTGTCGAGTTTCTGCTCGGCGAACGCCGTCCGCGAGCCGTATGCCTCGACGACATCGAGAATCGCGTTCGCGACTCGATACGCCGATGTTCGCTGTGCAAAGAGCATCAGCAGCCCAGCGTGTTTCGACGGCGAGACAGATCCAAATCCGTCACGTCGGCGGTGACAAGCACACAGTCGTGCCGAACTGCGTACGCCAACACGTCTTCGTCCGGAGTGCCTCTCGTGAGTGCGTCTCGGACGTGTTCGGCTTCGTACCCTTCTCTCTGAAGCAGTTGTCCAACCCGAGGCTCGATGTTCTCGTCGAGGAGAACCCGCCACTCGGCGTCCGTCATCCTCACTCCGAAGAGACGTGCTCGGGCGGATCGAGTCGCTCCTCGAACGACTCCATCGCCGCCGCCCGTTCACGTCGAACCTGTTCCATCTCGCGCGGATGGTCGTGGTAGTACGCCAACGCGTGGTACACGTCGGCGATATCGAGATCGTGTCGGTCGGCGACCGTCTGCGGCTCCAGCCCACGCCCTTCGACACGCTCGTGGACGAACAGGACGCCGATTCGGCTGTCGGCGATGCGTGGCTGTCCACCGAGGACGCCCTCACTCCTCACGATTCGTGACGGGTTGGAACCGTCGTCCGGGGACACGCTCTCACTCACACGCGTCGGTTGTCTGGAGAGGTGAATGAGCGTGTCGTCAACTCCGAGGAGGCGTGTTCACTGGCGTTACGACGGGACAGTCTGCAAACGGAACTGGTAGCTTCCCGCATCTGTGCTCCCGGAGTCAGTCAACCGCCGACAGACGTTGTCCGCGCTCGCTACTCGCGGACAGTGTCACGAGACGGCTCAGGTCGAAAACTGTCCGCTCCACAGAGGCCTACCGCTCGGCACCGAGCAGATCGTGGGCGGTTACTCCGTCACCACCCATCGGTTCCGGGTCGAACTCGTCGAGAGCAGCTTCTCGTTGGCGAACGATCCCGACCCACAGGTCTGCTCTACGAATCCGCTTCCTCTCCATATCTGTTCGATCTCAACACGGAGTCTAAAAGCCGATGACAACGTCACAACTCACAGTGTCTCGATAGCGAACACCGCAAACACGGGCTGATGCAAGTTCACATCTCTGGTGAGCTTCGCGTCACAGACGCCCGGACCGACGTACCCGAAGAAATCGAATGTCACGGACGGGCAGACCCCACCCGCGACAGCGCGTGTGACGTACCGTAACCTCTCGCTACGCCGCCCCGGTGTGCCCGCTGTCGGTGTCGACGGCGAGGAGGATCAGGTTGCTCAACACCGCGAGCGCCTCCTCACGCTCGGCGGTCGTGATCACGTACTCCTCGCTGGGGACGCCGACATCGTACTGCCGGTCGACCGGGAGATCCTCCTCGACCCCGACGGTCTTGGCCTCACGCACGTCGTCGATCGCCTCGGCGGCGACCGCGGTGACGACCAGCAGGTCGTCGGTCGCGACCGTCTGGTCGTCGGCGAGAAGCGCGTCCTGCACCGCGTTGCAGGCCCCAGCCAGCGCGTCCTGCCGCGACTCCGGGACACACGTCTCCCGCAACCGTTCGATGGCGGTCTCGTAGCTGGCGATGGTCTGTTGGCGTCGCTCTGCGTCCGTCGCGCCGCCACGTTTTTGTGGCGGAGAATCCTTCGAACTCATGTCGTGATCGCTGTCACGACACGGGGGAGGTGAGGGGCCCTAGCCCTCGCCACCCTTCGCGGTGACGAACCCTTCTCCCGTGCCGTACGCCCTGCTAGTAACTCCGCCAACTTAGTAGTATCGATTATTCTCCCGTAAGTTCATGCCTGGAGACACTGGACTGGAGTCGTCCAGCCGTCGTCGTCGACGCCGGGGTGGTCGGTTCCGGGGTGATCGACTCCGAGCGAACTAAGTGGGCTGCGGTCGGGGAGAGACGCGTGTCGACACCAGTCTCCGAGTACACGACAACACCCGTACTGACCGTCGAACCGGACGAGACGCTCGCGAGCGCGGTCGAGGCGATGGCCGCCAAGGAGATCCACTCGTTGGTCGTCATCACAGACGGCTGTCTCGCAGAGGGCGTGTTCACCTCGACGGATCTGCTCCAGGCAGTCGCGGACGACGTCGCCCTCGAGGCGGCGACGGTCGGCGACTACATGACCGCCGACGTGGTGACGGTCGATCCGGGCGACGACGTCGAGAACGTCGCCGCGGTGATGGAGGACTACGACATCGGTCACGTGCCGGTCGTGGACGAACAGGTGCGGGGGATCGTCACGGAGTCGGATCTCCGGCAGTACCTCGCGGACTGAGTCTACGGACGCTCTCGCTTCGAGTCGAACTGCGAGCTCTCAGCCGTCCAGTTCCGCCAACAGCGTCTCCGCGGCCGCGGCGCTGGACGCCGGGCCGCGAGCGGTGAGCAGATCGCCGTCGACGGTGACGCTCGTGTCCTCGTCCAACTCCGGGTCGAAGTCGGCACCGGCGGCGACGACCTCCCGTTCCGTCCAGTAGGGGAGCTTCCGCCCGTCCGGCAGCCGCTCGGCGTCGTCGACGATGCCGGTCTCCCAGGTGTCCGGGAACCCCGTGATCGACCGGTCGTCGACGAGGAACTCGCCGTCCGCGTCGCGGGTGAACGCCAGAATCCCGACCGCGTGACAGACGACCAGCGCGACTCCGTCGTCGTCCGCGACGGCCGTCCGTACTGCCGCTCGCGCGTGGTGATCCTGGTTCACGTCCCAGACGGCACCGTGACCGCCGGGGACGACGACCGCGTCGTACCCGCTCGGGTCGACTGCCGCCAACGGCTCTGGATCGTTCAGTCGCTCGTCCGTCTCGTGAATCTCGGTGATCCGCTCGGCGGCCGCCTCGCCGACCTCCTCCGGGTCGACGGACCGCTCGTCGATCACCGGCGCGCCGCCGGTCGGGGTGGCGACCTCGCAGTCGACCCCCGCCTCGTCGAGCGTCGTGAGCGGCTCGATACACTCCTCTCCCTAGTATCCCTC
>P_A23_Liq_2_FmtDRAFT_1000154_pt1 | contig 16122 bp, 19 predicted proteins | sample PonA232FremontCA_FD_10599 | JGI IMG/M metagenome (IMG submission 10599) | reverse complement strand
GCTCGTCCGCGCCCCGCCGTTCGCCTGTCTCGTCTCGTTCATCTGCTCGGCACAGATGCGCGTCTCGCGGATTCACGGGATGCAGATGCGGCTCGCGGAGTCGTTCGGCGACAAGGTCGCGTTCGACGGCGAGACCTACCACGCGTTCCCCACGCCCGAGCAGTTGGCCGCCCGCACCGAGTCCGAACTCCGCGACCTCTCGTTGGGCTACCGTGCGCCGTACGTCCAGCGCACCGCCGAACTGGTCGCCGACGGCGAGGCTCACCCCGCGGCGGCGACCGATCGGGAGTACGAGGCCGCCCGCGACTACCTCACCCAGTTCGTCGGCGTCGGCGACAAGGTCGCCGACTGCGTCCTCCTGTTCTCGCTCGGGTTCCTGGAGGCGGTCCCGCTGGACACCTGGATCCAGACCGCGATCGGCGACTACTTCCCCGACTGCGAGCGGGGGAACTACACCGACACCTCGCGAGCGATCCGCGAACAGTTCGGCGGCAGGGTCGCCGGCTACGCACAGACGTACGTGTTCTACTACCTCCGAACACGGAGTGAGTAGAGACGTGAACGAGTGACCGAGCGAGCGAGGAGCCAGACGGCGACACTCGGTCGGTACTCACCCCAACCGTTCGACGGCGAGCCCGTCACCGAACGCGGCGGCGTGGATCTCACAGTCGGTGCCGGTCCGGTCGCGGTAGCCGACACGGACCGTGTCGGCGACGCGGTCGGTCGCGGCCGGCTCGACCAACGCGACCACGCTACCACCCCAGCCGCCGCCGACCATCCGCGCGCCGAACACGCCGTCGGTGTCGTCCAACACGTCGACGACCGCGTTCAGCTCTCGACAGGACACCTCGTAGTCCTCGCGGAGGCTCCGGTGTGACTCCCGGAGGAGCGTCCCGACACGGTCGGGGTCCCCGTCGGCGAGCGCGTCGGCGGCTGTCCGGACGCGCTCGATCTCCGTCGTGACGTGCCGGGCGCGTCTCGACAACGGCTCACCGAGCGCGTCGGCGTGGGCCGCCACTTCCGCGGGCGTCACGTCACGCAGTGACCGCACCCGTTTGCCGAGACACCCGTCCAGCCGCGCGGTCGCCTCGTGACACTCCCGGACGCGGTCGTTGAACCCCGTCTCCGTCAGTTCGTGTGACACCGTCGTGTCGATAACCAACACTGCGGCCTCGTCGAACGGGATCGCTCGCACGTCTCGGGAGCGGCAGTCGATCCGGAGCGCGTGGCCGGCCCGTCCGAGCGCGCTGGCGAACTGGTCCATGATCCCACAGGCCATCCCCACCTCCTCGTTCTCCGCCCGCCAACAGGCGTCCGCGAGATCCTCCGGGGAGCAGTTCAACTCGTGGGTGGCGTCCAACGCCCCCGCGACCGCCACCTCCAACGACGCCGACGACGACACGCCCGCGCCGACGATCACGTCACCGCCGACGACGAGATCGGCACCGAGACCGTCGGCCGCGCTCGCGCCGGTGCCGTCGGCCAACACCGTCGCCGTGCCGACGACGTACGCGGCCCAGTCGTCGCGTGGTGTGCCGACCTGCGCAGTGACCGTCTCGTCCATCCGTGTGGAGTGGACGCGGATCGTCCCGTCCGTCCGCGGGCGGGCGGCGACGACCGTCGCACGGTCGATGGCAGCCGGCAGGACGATCCCGTCGTTGTAGTCGACGTGGCCGCCGACGAGGTTCACCCGGCCGGGAGCGCGCGACAACACAGTCGGCGACTCCGCGAACTCGCGTCGGAACGTCTCGACGACGCCGTGGGCAGTGTCCATCGTCCGCGGTTGGCGGCCGACCGATTTCAACACCCCGTCTCTGTCGGTGTCGGCGGAGACGGCTCGCGGGGTGAGCGGGGACTTTTACCGCCCGGCGGCGAGAAGTGGGGGTATGCGACAGGATCGCCGAGACGCGTTGCGCCTGGGGGCGGCGACGCTGGCGACGCTGGGGGCCGGCTGTGTCTCGCGTGAGGGCGGCCGCCGGCCGGAGCCGGACGACAGTCGCAGAGCGGCACCGACGGCGACCGGACACGCGGCAGACGAGGCGGAGACACCCGACGGGGACCACGAGGCGACCGAGTCCGCCGCGACACCGCCGGTGCCGGCGGTGAACCCCGCGTTGGCGGAGCGCACCACCCGAGCAGTCGAGGAGATCGACTGGCTCGCGACGCAGTACCCCGCCGCGATCGACACGACACAGGCGGCGATGGGACGCGCCAGAGAGTCGGTCCTCGGACTGCGCGAGGAGTCGGAGATCTCGCTGGGGGAAGCGGCGTTGCTCGGACGCCAACTCGATCGACGTGTCGACGAGGTGGAGCGGGCGCTCGCCCCACACTTCGGGTTCCACAACACGCTGCGTCGCCGTCTCTCCGGGTTCACCGCGACGGCAGTCCGGTTCGCGAGACGGGGTGACGACGACCGGACGAAGGAGGAACTCGACCGGTTGGCCACGTACCTCCAGGCGCTCACCGGCGACCGGTTCTACCAGGACTCACTGCCCCACCAACCGATCAACAACGTCGCGGTGCGACAGCTCCGCGCGGGGGAGTTCGACGAGGAACTGCCGATGGTGTTCCAGGTACGACACGTGCCGAGTGGGTACGACGCCTACGCCTACGAGACTCGGCCGGAGGTGCCGGCCCCGTACGACCTCTCGCGGCCCGCCGTCACTGCGGCCGACGAACGACAGATCCTCCGCGTGTTCACGCCGCTGCGGGTGCGGCGTGGCCGGACTCGCGAGACACTCGTCGCGTTCGGCGAGGGCAACTCGGCCAACCGACCGGTGTTCGGCACGCGCGACCCCTCCGTCGGCACGGATCGGACGGTGTACGTCCAGACGTACGAGGACGGACGGGCGGCCTGGCGGGCGGAGCGACTCGCGGCCGCCCGTGTCGCCGCCGACGAGTTCGACCAGCGGCAGACGGCTATCGGCGACTCCGCGTGGCGACGAGTGTACTACACCGGCGGCGGCGACGTGTGGTACGCCTACCTCGCGCGGGCCGGGTCACACCTCCTCGCGACCGGCGCGACCCGGACAGCCTGGGAGGAGCGTGTCGGCTGGGGCGCACTCCACGCCCGGACGTGGCTGGCAGCGGCCTGACGTGTGTGGTCGACGGCCCGTCGTCGGACCCGTCCCGTTCGCGAGGGCCGGGTGTTGAGGCAGGTTTATTCGGCGGCGCGGGCAACCCTCTCGTGTGCGTCGGACACGACGGGGAGTACTCGCGGCGTTGGCGGCGCTGACGGGTGGGTGTCTCGGGTTCGGAGACGGTGGCAACGAGGTGACGCCGGCACCGCTCACCGACACACCGACGCCGACGACGCGACAGCCAGAGACGCAGTCACAGACTCGCAGCCCCACCGCGACGGCGAGTCCGACTCCGACGACAGAGACCCCGACGGCGACGCCGACGGACAGCCCCACTCCGACACAGACCGCGTCGCCGACACCGACACCACGCAGCGCACAGGCACCACCACCTGGGTCGCTCGCAGTGAGCGACCGGTTCGCGATCGACGACGCCGACGGCCGCCCCGTCTGTACGGTCGTCGTCGACGTGACCAACCAGGGGACCGTGACGTTCCAGTACGTCGAGTTCCGTGTCGACGTGGTGTACGACCCGATCGCGCGGTCCGCCCGGACGGTCGGAGTCGGCTACGCCGACAGGCGGTTCGACTCGTTCGACGGCGGGACGGAGACCGTCGTCGGCGAGATCGAACTCTCCGACGAGATCCGCGGTGGCGAGCCACGGTCGCGGTTCGACGTCCAACTCCAGTACCGGACTGTCGAGTACACCGCGTGAGGCGACCGCCAGTTTGATTCCTCGCCGGCTACCCCACAGAGACGTGTACGGCCGTGCAGTCGCCCCCGGGGCGGGCACCGTGGTGAACGCGCTCGCGACGGGCCGTGGGTCGGCGTTCGCGCTCGACGTAGAGACGACGGCGTCCGTCCGGCTCACCCCCGACGGCGAGGTAGACGGAGCGATCGCGGGCGCACCCGACGGGGACACCTCGTTGATCGAGCGCTGTGTCGAGACGGTCGTCGAGCGGTTCGGCGACGGTCGAGGTGGGCGGGTCCGGACGACCAGCGAGGTGCCGACCGCCGCCGGATTGAAGTCGTCGTCCGCGGCGGCGAACGCGACCGTCCTGGCGACGCTGGCGGCGCTCGACGTGTCGGTGGGCGACGACGGCGACCTGTCGGCGGTCGAGGCCTGCCGGCTCGGCGTCGACGCCGCCCGCGAGGCGGGCGTCACCGTCACCGGTGCGTTCGACGACGCCTCCGCGAGTATGCTCGGTGGCGTCACCGTCACCGACAACACCGACGACGCGTTGTTGGATCGCGCGGCGTTCGATCGCGAGGCGGTCGTCTGGACGCCGCCAGAACGTGCCTACAGCGCCGACACCGACACTACGGCCTGCGAGCAGGTCGCACCGGTGGCGGCACACGCCGTCGAGTTGGCACTCGCCGGAGCGTTCGAGACCGCGATGACGGTCAACGGGTTGGCGTTCTCGGCCGCACTCGACTACTCGACGGCTCCGGCCGTCGCGGCGATGCCCCACTGCGGCGGGGTGTCGTTGTCCGGGACGGGGCCGAGTGTCGTCGCCGTCGGTGACGACCTCGACCGGGTGGCCGACAGGTGGCGCGAGCGCGAGGGGACCGTCCGCCGCACGACCACCCGCGACGCGGGTGCACGGGTCGTCGCCAGCGGCGACGGCGACCCACCGAGCGACTGGGGACTCTGAACTATGACAGACGACACGACGGACCGGTGGGAGGGACAGAACGACACGGACGACGGCGAGAGTGGCGTGGGTGACATCGGGGGTGGGGTCGGGACGGAGCCGGACCCCGAGGAGATGACGCTCGACCAACTCCGCGAGGAGATCCGGTCGATCGACCGCGAACTGGTCGAGTTGATCGCGCGGCGGACGTACGTCGCCGACACGATCGCCGACGTGAAGGCCGCACGCGACCTGCCGACGACCGACGAGAAACAGGAGCAGGCGGTGATGGACCGCGCCGGCGGCAACGCCGAACAGTTCGACGTGGACTCGAACCTGGTGAAGGCGATCTTCCGACTGCTGATCGAACTGAACAAGGTCGAACAACGGGAACGGCGGTAACACACGTGGAGTCCGACGCCCGGTCGGAGTAGACGGGAGCCGAGGCTGTCGCAGAGAGAGGCTCGACCACCACGACTGGAAGCAGTGCGTGTCGTTCGAGTCGAACCCACTCTCCGTCGGACGGGCCGAGTGAGACTCGTTCCACCCCGATACGCTCGTCGTCTCTCTCGGGAGAGAGAACACCCACCGCCGGCGTCTCCGCAGTCGCCGCGTGGAACGCGTCGAACGGCGTCACTCCCTCGTAGTAGTAGTTGACGGCCTTCGGCACGACCTGCGTCTCACTCTCACCTCGCACGGGGACGAGTTCGAGTAGATTCGCGACGAGCAGAATGGAGTCGAACTCGTAGCGTTCCGCGACGAAGAGTAGTGGACGAGCGGGGCTCCGACCGGCAGTCACGGCACTGCGTGGTTCGTCGGCGGCTCACCGAGTGGTCTGTCTGGGTACTCCGTCTCGTCGTAACTGAACGTCACACCACTGTCGACTGCCGTCGCGACGACGTGGTCGGTTCGACTGGCGTACTCGGCGAACTCCGCCGGGCGGAGCGCGACGAGATCCAACTCCGGGTACTCGTCGGTGTTCCAGAACCCGGTCAGGTAGAACGACCGGTAGATCGGGTGTTCCTCTTCGAAGTGGGGACTCACTGCGACCACGTCCGCGTCACTCCGTCGTGTCTGCGTACCGTCCGCGTACGAACCGTAGACGACCACCTCCGTGATCCGGTGACCGTTCTCGTACGCGACCCGGACCACCTCGTCGGCGAGCTCACTCGGGGAGGGGAGAGTGGCTGTGTCACTCGGTCCAGCGAACCCCTTGTGCTTCATCGTAGCTGTGTCTCCCGTGCCCACTCTCTTAGCTCTTTCACCTGTTCACCGTGTTCTCGACGTTGATCTCGGGTGTATCGAGATCGTCTGGATACCGTCGCTGGTATGCACTGTGAAGCAGTGCGAGTGTCGAACGCTTCTCGTCCGGGAACCGAGGGATGTCGTCTGCGAGCCGTGTCGTGTCGTGTGTTCGTGGGAACTCCTCACCTCGAGCGGTGAGAACAGCTTTCAGGAGAGCTTCGGCTGCGCTGTGTGCCTGTTCGAGCCTGTTCCGGTCGGGATTGTCAGTGTTCTGAGCGGTCTCGATGTACCGTTCGTACATCTCGATCCAGTCGTCGACGCTGGCCACAGCAGTTCAGTTGACTATAGTGACTAATACCAGTTTCGTCGACACAGCAGAACCGAACAGTTACGACGTGACACTCGCTACGGCCGATCTGCCTCGATTTCGTCGAACGACGCGACCACACGCTCTTCGACGGTGTCACCGATCTCCCGGACGCGGTCGGGATCAGCGTCGTCGGGGTCCGCCAGCGCCCAGTCGCGGGCGTCGACCCGGTCGAAGAGCGTGGGCGTCGAACATCCCACCGTCGCGACGTAGTCGCAGCCGGCCAGCGTCGCCTCCTCGACCGCCCGTGGTGTCCGATCGGAGAGGTCGAAGCCAACGTCGACTATCCACGCGACGACACCGTCGTGGACCGCCTCGGCGGGGTCGGTGCCGCTAGTGACGATCTCGAGATCGTCGAGTCTGCGCCGGTCGCGCTCCCGCTGGGCGAACGCAGTCGCCATCTGCCTCCGACCGGCGTTCTGGACACAGACGAACGCGACCCGCGTCACGGCTAGCTCGCCGTGGCCGCGTCGGGTGTCTCCGAGGCTCTAGTCCCCACACGAGTGGCCCACACCTGCTGTGGCCCGGTTCACTCCAGCGTGAACGTCTCGTCGCCGTCCAGCACCTCGACGCTCGCGTCGCTGCCGGTCGCGGCGACCTCCTCGACGAACCGGTCGGTGTCGATCTCGATCGGTGGGAACGTGTCGTAGTGCATCGGGAACGCGTAGTCGACGTCGAGCCAGTCGACCGCGATTGCGGCCTGTGTCGGCCCCATCGTGAAGTGGTCGCCGGCGGGGACGGCGGCGGCGTCCGGCTCCAGGTACTCCCCGATCACGTCCCGCATCTCGGTCATCAGCCCGGTGTCGCCGGCGTGGTAGAACGTCGTCCCGGCGTCGCCCCCGGACAGCGTCGGCCGATCCTCGGAGATCACGAAGCCGGCGGGCATCCCGACCTCGTGTTCGTACCCCGTGTTCAGCCCGTTCGTGTGGTCCGCGCGGTGCATCGTCACGAACGCGTCGCCACACGCGACGGTACCGCCGAGATTCGTGCCGACGGTGTCGTCGAACCCCAACTCGGCTTCGGCGTAGCCCGTGACCTCTGGCGTCGCCACGAGCGTCGCGTCACTGAACGCCGCCGCGTGGGCGATGTGGTCGGCGTGACCGTGTGTCAACAGGACGAAGTCGGGTGTGTCGACCTCGTCCGGATCGAGCGACGTGTGCGGGTTGTCGAAGAACGGGTCGATCAACAGCGTCGTGTCGCCGAGCGCGACGTGCCACGTCGAGTGACCGTGCCAGGTGAGTTCCATACGGACTGTCGTTCGACCGCACTCCGGATAAATCCGTTCGATCCGCCGATTCCGGCCGGTTCGCGGCCCCGTCCGGTGACGCTCGCGACGACCGGACTGACGCTCGTTCCGAGCGTGAGACCGAGGGTAAGCGTCTTGTTCCGCGCAGCCCTCCCTCTGACATGGTCACGTTGTCTTCTCGCACGCGAGCGTTCCTCTCCGGGTACGGACTCGGAGTGGGCGGTGCCGTACTGGCACTGGTCCTCGGGGTGGTCGGCGCACTGTTCGTCTTCCTGCTCGGTGCCGTCGCCGGGGGGTTGTCTCCGCCGGTCCGGATCTCCGTGTTGCTCGTCTTCGGGCAGTACCTCCCGTTCATCGGGTTCCCTCTCGTCTACTTCGTCGCCTACCGCGGGTTCTCCTGGGGGGAACTCCGGTCGTACCTGGGTGTCCGGGTCCCGAGCCTGCGCGACTTGGCGGCCGTCGTCGGCGGGTTGTTCGCGGTCTTCGTCCTGGTCTTCGCCGTGTCGATCGTCGTCAGCGTGCTCGGGGTCACCCCTGCACAGAACAACGCCGGCGAGGTCGCCCAGCAGTCACAGACGCTCGCGACGTTGTTCGTCGTCGCCTCGCTGGTCGTCATCGGCCCCTCCGAGGAGACGTTGTTCCGCGGCACCGTCCAGAACCGGCTCCGAGAGGCGTTCTCGGCTCCGACCGCGATCACGCTCACGGCGATCCTGTTCGCCTCGATCCACGTCACTGCGCTCTCCGGTGCCGCAGGTGCCCGTCTAGTCACCATCGGCGTCCTGCTCGTCCCCAGTTTCGTCTTCGGGATCGTCTACGAGTACACGGAGAATCTGGTCGTCCCGACGCTGATCCACGGGCTCTGGAACGCGTTCCTGTTCAGCAGCATCCTCTTGGCCAGTTCCGTCGGCGCTGCCGTCTCCTTCCCGGTGTAGACGGTCGTTCCTCGTAGTGTCGTCACTCGCCATCCGGGACCCAGCCCGTGGCGAGGCCGCCACGGACCCCAACAACCCGACCCACGCACGTCGTGTGGCCGTCGGAGTGGCACCACTCACCCCGCTTGTCCACGTCGTGCGACTGCGGGTTCGGCGGCACGTCGTGTGCCGTGTCGAAGTGACTGGTTCGGAGCTAAGAGTCTTCTGCCCGGTTGAGGCGTCACTCCCTCGTGGCGGCGTTGTCGGCCTCCGGGTGGTCGTCGACGAGCGAGTCGACCGCCGTGTCGGCAGTGAGCGGCTCGACGGCCGTCTCGGCGTCCGGCGGCGCTACGTCGCGGTCGTCGCGGAACAACTCCGGCTGTTCGAACGCCTCCGACTCGCCGGTCACCGCGAGCACGTCTAGCGCGGTGACGGTCGCACCGACCCCCAACGCGCCGGCCAGGCTCGGCTCCGTCCGCCCGTCGTCGCCGGAGATCAACTCCTTGACGTACAGCCCGCCCTCGCCGTGGATCTCGACGACCGCGCGGGTCGGCTCCGAACCCGGTGTCGCCGTCACCTCGTAGGCCGTCCGTTCCCGGGTCATCGACGCCCGACGGTGATCCACACGGTTCGGGGTGTACTGTTCGACCGTCGCGCCCGACAGTGTCTCGGCGGCGTCTGCCAGCGCCTCGGGGGCGACCGGTTCGTCGAACGTGACCGCCGCTCGGTAACGTTTGCTCCCGTCCAACTCCTTGACACGTTCGACCGTCTGGTAGTCGCACACTCGGAGCCCGTCGACCGCGACGGTCCCCTCGGCGAAGGCGTCGATGTCCGACTCCAGGCGCGCGGCGTCGACGTTCCGTCGACGTGGCTCCACAACCTCGATCACGAACGGCCGACCGGTGCCGAGCATCCGCGCGTCGACGTCCTCCCGACCGGCTCCGTGGAACGCGGCGTCGACCCCGTCCATCACGTCCTCGACGACCGGCGCGGTCAACTGCTCGACACTCTCTGGGTAGCGGTAGCCCGTTCCGTCACAGACCGTGCAGGCGGTGCCGCCGTCGCGGCCGCTGCCGTCACAGTCACTACACGGCCACTCCGTCTGCGGGACGCCCCGCTCCAGTTTCCGGTAGCGGCCGTAGACGAACGCGGAGTTGACCGTCGCCTCGACCCGTGGTTCGCCGTCGGTCAACTCTAACAGGAACTGCACGTCCGGGCGGTCGAAGTCCACCTCGGTGTCGGTGGCGACTCCGACCCGTTTGCCGAGTTCGCGGTTCAGTTCCTTCCGGAGTGGCTCTCCCGCCTCCGGGTCGAGACCGGCGTCCTCGCGGAGCAGTCGGTCGTTCTCCGCCAGCAACCCCGGGACACGGGTGCCGACCTGGTACGTGTCGAAGGAGAACTCCGCGACGGCCGCGACCGCCCGCTCGGTGAACCCGTCGAGTCGGGTGAACACACCCTCACACACCCAGCAGTCGTCCGGGTCGGCCGGTTCGAAGTCCTCGTCGTCGTCGAGCGCGACCGCCGTCCGGAGTCCGCGTCCGCGCTCGTCGTTGCCGAGTCCGAACGACCGCTCGGCGAACGGCCGACCGAGACAGTGGTCACACAGCGGTCCGGTCGCGAGCAACGCCCGCGCCCGCCCCACCACGCTGGTCGTGTCGTCTGTCACGTCACTCTCTCCGCCGGGCGGGGTCAACCCTCTTTCGTCTCTCCGTGCGTGTCGCCGGGGCGGCCCGGTGACCTGTAGCGTCAGGCTGCGTCGGCCACCTCGTCGGGAGGTTCGCGACCGTCGTCACGCAGTGCCGTCACCGTTGCCTCCGACACTGCGTACGGCTCGCGCAGTGCCGCCGCCACCGTCGCGCGGTCGGTCGCGGCGTCGGGGTCGACACGCAGGGTGGTCGTCACCTCGACGGTCAGGTCGTTCAGCCCGGGCTGGACACCCTCCAACGCCAACGACTCCACCGACTCGACGACCGCGACACGACGGAGCCGTGCCTCGACACCGTCCGCGAGCTGTTGGCTCCCGTCACGCGACACTGCGACTGTCACGCTGGCGTCCGCCAGCGTCGGTAGGTGGACCGACATACGCTCCCGGCGCGGCTCGAACGCGCCCGCGGGCCGTCACCCTGGGAGTGGTGGCGACGACCGGGCCGGTGGCCGAACGGATTCGGAGAAGGAGTCCGCCTCCGTCCGGGCCGAGGCCCGGTCGCGCTGTGGGGGTCAGTTCACGCGGCGTCGGAGACGGACGGTGCGAGGTCGAGACGACCCACCCGAGTCCACCACGCCGCACGCAGAGTCCCGAGATATCCGCCGCTGGTGGCGGCGCACATCTCCGGAGTCTCGGTGGTGGTGAACACGGTTGGTCGTCCGACTCTCGTCGTACCACTCTCTGAGAGTGGACTCCACTTAACCGTTCCCCACGGGTGTCGAGTGTTGTCACACGGCGAGAACGGGCTAGATCGACGCCCGCCTCGCCCGGCGTCAGCCGTCCGCGTCCCCGCCAGTCTCGTCGCGGTCGAACCGCTCGGCGGCCGTCGAGAACCCCGCCTCCTCTAGTTCCGTGCTCCGCCGGGCCTCGCGGGCGGCGATCGCCTCCGCCGTCGGCTCCGCGTCGTCGTCGACACGCGCCCACCCGTCGTGGACTCTCGCGTGACACCACCGACACAACGCGACCGTGATCTCGTGGGTGGTGTCGGCGTCTGCCGACTCCGTGCTGCCGTCCGCGCCGGCGTCCCCGTACGAGAGGTGGTGTTCCTCGACGAGCGGCCGGCTGTCGTCGTGTGCGACGCGGCGCTCGGAGAGCCCACACCGCCGACAGGCGCGCCCGTCTGTCGTCGACCGGTAGTGTGGACAGTCGGCCCACTCGGTGTCCGGGTCGGCGGCGACACAGACGTAGTCGGCGGCGCGACGCTCGGTGGCGAACGCGGGGTCGTCACCGGCCCGTTCCAACGCGTACCGACACCGGCCGTCGTCGGTCAGGTGGTCACACCGCCCGGCGTGGGCGTACGGGTCGTCGACACCGACCGAGGTCCCCTCCGGGGTCTCCTCCACGCCTCACCCCACTCGGTCGACGACCGTCTCCGCGTCACACACCAGATTGTACGCCGCCTCGTCGTCGTTCCACAACACCAGCACGTTCTCCACCGACAACACCGCCCCGTACGGGGCGTCCGCGAGCGCCGTGTTGAGCACGGACTCCCGCGTCGAGACGGCGTAGTGGTCGACCGTCTGGGAGCCGTCGCCGACGCGGTACACCGGGTTGCCGCCGTCGGCGAGGTTCCGAGAGAGCTTCACCACCAGACAGTTCACCCGGTTGGTGACGTGGGTCTCGGACTCCGCCAGCCGGGCGTGGCGGTCCGGACTCGCTCGCACGGGCAGGCGGCGCTCGCCGTCCTGTCGGAGCAACGTGTAGGCGAACCGGACGCTCGTGTTGCGGAACTGTGCCGGGTCGAGGTCCGTCCGGTCGGGGAACTCGTCGGGGTCGGCGGCCGCCGCCAGTCGGTCCTGTGTCGCGGGTGACTCCAACGACTCGCGTTCGTCGAACGACCAGCCACCGTCCGCGGGCTGCTCGCCGTCCCACAGGCGGAGCGTCGGCGCGTACACGCCCAGTTCGCTGCCGTCGGTGACCGTCCGTTCGACCTCGCGCAGCCCCGTCGCCGTCTCCAGGTCGGCGGGCGCGAGCAACAGACACGTCCCGTCGGTCGCGAGCGTCTCACAGTACCGCCGGACGGTCGCCGCGGGTGTCGCCAACTCCGACAACACGTTGCCGAACACCAGCAGGTCGACCGTTCCGACCGTCCCGGGGTCGAACGCCTCCGCGGTGGTGCGGTGGATCGTCGTCCGGAAGTTGCGGTCCGTCTCCGCCAGCAGTTCCCCGAGCACGTCGGCGTTCGCCGACGGCTCGACGGCGTGGTAGTCGACAACCGCGTCGTCGGGGAGGTAGTCGTGGAGCGCCACCGCTGGCCCGCCGGTGCCGGCACCCACGTCGAGCACGCGCAGTCGTCGCGGGAGCAACCCCCGTTCGGCCAGCGGATCGAGTGCGTACCCCGTCGCGGCGTAGAAGTCTGCGCCGTGGTAGACCGCGTACGCCAGCGCCGCCACTTCGTCGTAGTCGGCCGTCTGCCCGCGGTAGTAGTTCTCCTTCAGCTCCCGAATCCGTTCACGGAGCGTGTAGCCACTGTCGCCGGTCGCCCACTCGCGGCCGAACTGGTCGAACAACGCTCCCTCCAGCGCGCGGTCGTACTGGTCTGGGAGCGTCGTCGGCTCCCAGCCCGGCGTCGGGGCCGGCTCCGTCTCGACGGGGACGAACGTGCCGTCGGACTGCTCGCGGAGCCCCAACGCGAACGACTCCTCGCGCAACGCCTCCCGAACGACCGCCGGGTGCGGCTGTCCGGGGAGGTACTCGTAGATCTCCTCGGGGTCGACCGGCCGGACGTTCTGGAGGTACTTCGCGTTCTCCCGCAGCGACTCGCGGTCGACGCTCACGCGTCACCTCCGTCACCGTGTACGCCGGCGTCTCGTTCGTCGCTCCCGGCGACCGCACGCGGCTCCAGTCCGTCCACCTGGTCGCGCGCACTCTCGAACAGTTCCCGGAACGTCGCCTCGTCGCCGACGGCGTCCGCGACCGACTCGGCGGCGTCTGCGACCGCTCCACTCCCGGCGAACGTCTCCTGTACGTCGGCGTACACCCCCGCGTCGCCCTCCGTGACCGTCGCCACGAGTTCCGCCAGCGACCCCGAGACGGGGGTGTGGAACCGCTCGTCGACCGGCTCGGCGGCGAGCGCGTACGCCAGCACCGCGGCGTGTGCCTTCGCCTGGACGGACTCCATCGCCGAGTCGTGTTCCTCGGCGGTCGTCTCGAACAGTTCGTTGCCGGCGTCGGCCACCGCCGACCGCACCCGTCCGACCGTCCCGCCGGGGTCGCCGGGGACGTACGCCACCCGGCCGGGTGCGCGCGGCGGTGCGAACAACGGGTGGAAGCTGGCGTACTCGGAGACGGCGTGTCGGTCCATCGCCTCCAACGCCGGCTCCATCGCACCCGTCACGTCGACGAGCGCGCCGGTCGCGTTCGGGGCGTGACTCCGCACTGCCGCCCCGACGGCCGGAATCGGCACCGCGAGCCCCACCACGTCGAACGACGCCCCCGTCTCCAGTGCGACCGCGCGGCTCTCGACACCCGTCTGCTCGCGTGCGGCTGTCTCTGCCGCCGCCGCGTCCCGGTCCGCGAACGCGACCTCGTCGACCCGCGACGCGAGCGTGTCGGCGAGCCAGCGCCCCATCTCGCCGGCCCCGACCACCAAGAGTTGCATCACCAGTGGCTGGGTCGGCCGTGGGAAAGTAGCTGACGAACGACCGGCCCCGGGCCGTCGGCTCTACTCACCCCGTCGTCCCCGACCGTCTCGCCGTCCGTGGTCACTCCTCGGCGCGGAGACAGTCTTCGACGTACCGCTCCAGTGCAGTGCGCGTCTCGTGGATCGGTGTCCGGTCTTCCAGCGTCACTGCTCGTTCGATGGCACCGTAGGCGGTCGAACAGACGAACTCCGCGGTCGGCTCCGGCTCGATCGGTCTGAACGCGCCGGTCTCGATCCCGCGGTCGACGGCCGTCGTCAGCCGCTCGACGATCACCTCGTCGGACCGCTCGAACCGGTCGTGGTACGCCGCCGAGTGCGGGGCGTTCGCGCGTGCCTCGACGAGCGCCCGGCGGAGACGCATCGCCTCGGCGTCCGGCTCTGGGGGTAACAGTTGGTCGACCACGGCCCACAACTGTGCCTCCGGACCGTCCCCGTCGGCGGTCGCCAGTTCCGACTCCAGCCGGCCGAGAATGAACCGGAGGAACTCCTCGAGCAGGTCGTCTTTGCCGTCGTAGTGGTAGTACAACAACGACTTGCTCTTCTCGAACTCTGCGGCGATGGCGGAGATCGTCGTGTCGGCGTAGCCGTTCGCACACAGCGCACGGTACGTCGCGCGGACGATCGCCTCCCGTGTGTCGCTCGATACCTCCGTCTCGGTCATTCGTCTCGCGGTTACTGCTCGCGTGATATAACTGCCACGCCACTCCCGCCGGCCGTCTGCGACACCGACCGCTCGCGGCGACTACGGCAGGTAGCGCACGGAGACGACACCGGGCTCCGAGCGCACTTCCACCAACGACGCACCGGCACGGGCCGCCTGGAGTAGCCGGGTCTCGCGGTCGTTCGTCACGTCGTCGACGGCGGTCTCCGTCTGTCCCTCCGGGACGGTGACGACGTGGAACTCTCCGTCGCCGGCGCGTTCGTGTCGCGTCACTTCCCCCGTCGGCTGGTCGCGTGCGATCCGGCGGGCCTGTGTGGTCGGTGCCTCGCCGACGGCCTCGATCCGGACGGACCGTTCGTCGGTCACCTCGCGGAGTTCGTACGTGACACCCATCGGGGGCTCAGGCGCGATCGTCCCATGGAGCACCGTCTCGGTCTCCAACTCCGGGTTCTCCGAGAGCGTGTGAACCTGTCCGGTGTCTGCGTCTCGCAACATCGCCGAGTCCGCGTCGGCGTGAGTCACGACGAACGTCCCCTCCATCGGACCGTCGGCGTCTCCGGAGCCGTCCGCGCCACTCGTCGTGTCGTCGACCTCGGCGGCCAGTGCCGTCGGATCGACCGCCCCCTCGCCCGGTGTGTCGTCTGTCACGGCACGCTGTAGGCGACGCGAGGCTTTCGGCGTTTCGTCACGGGCGCGTCGCGACTCTGTCCCGTCAACAGCACTCCCGAGGTCGAGCGCGACTACCGCCGAGCGTAGTGTGCGACGGCGATCACTGCAGCACCGGCGGCGGGGATCACGACCGCGTACGTCGACGGCAGCGCGTACAACGCGGTCACGAGCGGGGCGAGAGGGCCCGCCGGCGACTGTTGGAACTGCTCGGGAGCCGTGGCGACGACCAACCCGTACAGAGAGACGAGGAACAGGTAGCCCGCCAGCGCCAGTCCAGTCTCGTACCCCGGACGGCGGTCGACCGCACGCCGGTGGCTGCGTGCGACCAACAACACCGGTGTGACGGTCGGCGCGGCGGCCGCCAGTCCGACGAGGATGACGAACGCCCGGGCGATGGAGAACCGCTCGCCCGCGGTCGCGCCGAGCTGTTGGACCAACGCGAGTGAGAACACGACTGTGAGGAAGGCGGCGACGACGGCGGCACAGACGGCGTACGACCGGAACAACCACGACTCCGACCGTCGGACGGCGTACGGGAACGCACCGAGTAGCCCGCCGTAGCCGTTCTCCGAACGTTCTCCCGGCGACTCCGTCTCTGTCATCGCCCGTCGTACGCCGTCGCCCGGCAAAAACGCCGCGTCTCTCGACCGGCGGACGCGTCTCACGACACCCGCGCCCGCCCGGTCAGTGCGACGGTTTTTCTTCTCCGGTGTCGTCCCCCCGGGTGTGAAGGTGGACATCGGGAGTGCTCTCGACGGGGCACTCGGGTTGACACGCACCGAGTTGGAGACGCTCGACGACCGTGTTGCGACGGCACACGAACGGATCGCGCGTGGCCGCCGGGAACGAGAGCACGGCTACGCCGCGCTCGCACTCCCCGAGACGGTCGACACGGACGCGATCCGCGAGACTGCCGACGAGGCACGCGAGCGAGCGGTCGGCGACGGCTCGCTCGACGCCG
>P_A23_Liq_2_FmtDRAFT_1000150_pt1 | contig 16364 bp, 15 predicted proteins | sample PonA232FremontCA_FD_10599 | JGI IMG/M metagenome (IMG submission 10599) | reverse complement strand
GGCAGCGCGCACCCAGCAAACGAACCCGACAGGAGGGCTGTGCCACCAGCGAGAATCTGACGACGGCGCATATTATCTTCACACCGTACGTACTATTTTATCGCCTCTGGTCGCTACAAATTGGATTTGAATAGGCAGCTATCTTCACATAGCTATGTCATAGAGGCCGACTTTGGCGATTTACCCTGATAGACAAAACTTGGAGGATACGCGCTATGTATTCATCAACCACCATTGTGACGGATTTTAGACATAAAATTCGAGCGACTGCGAGATATAGAGGATGGATGCAACATTACAGGTGTGATTATTTCTACTGAAAAGCTTCGAAAATTGTTTTGTACTGGCTGAGTTACATTTGAGTATGTCCTCTCGCAGACGAACTGTTCTCGCTGCTATCGGATCTACTGCCGTGTTCGGAGGTGGGATTGGATACTGGAACCGCCGTCGTATCCACCGCCGTGATGAAATAAATGACATCAACAACGCACTCAAAATCGAACTCCAATCTGTCGATCCACCACTTTTTATCTCCGAAGAACACCTACAATCTTCGTACCACAGAGCGCGTGACCACATTTCAAAGACGGAATCACTGCTTAATACAGCGGATAATGTGTCTCACGGAACCAAACTCAACCGGGCACAAGAAGAGCTCAACGCATATCCACCGGAAGAAATCGTGGATAGCAACAATCGGATTAACGCGCTTGAGGCGTATCGGCTGGCAGTCGCTATCAGTGGAGGAGCTCGCGCTCGGGCGTACGGCGATGTCAGCGGATCTCCAAGTGACGCCCTCCGAAACGCATTGGATGCACTTCAGACGGAACTAGACGCCGTTGAGCCCCAATACTATGGCTCATCACTATCGACGGTTGTCGTCCAGTGCGGTGAGGCTGATGAACTGTACTCCACAGCGGTGTCACAAGCTAACCGTGCTCAGAACCACATAACTGATGACGAATTTTCAAACGCGGTCACCTGGGAGATTGTTGAGCAGACACGACAAATAATTCATGATTCCAGTTGGTTGTTTGAGGAGCGGGAGGGGCCAGATCAGACGGATGCACTCAAAGCGACGTTTGAACGACTCACCGATCAGATCAAAAAGAACATCAACAATGTCACTATGCACTACGAGGATGGTGTCTGGTCACAGGCGAGAGGACGGCTCCTTGATCTCAAAATGCGCACTAGCGACTCGAAAACGCAACTCAACGCCGGACGAGTCGCACTGGCAGTGCGAGATCAAGCGATCATTACCATGACCACGGCCACGTTCGACATACTTGAGCAATACCCAGCCATCCAAGAGCTAAACGGGACGGTGTATCGGTTGACCGACAATAGTGACCAGTTGATCGCTGAAAAACAGGACGCAAGTGAGGCGATTACCGCAACGGTTACCGCGGTCGGTGATAACCGACTGGGACGGTGTCTGCTCACAGAGGTCATCAAAACCGCCGACCGGGCGGATCGACAACTGAACCGGCTACTTGATAATGTTCGCTCATATGATCAAAAACAGTGGCTTTCCGGTCGTGACTCAGTATATCTTCGGTATCGAAGCAGTGCTGCCGAGGTTCGTGCCATTCCGGATGTCGTTGCACTCGTTGAAGCATAATTTTAGACAGTGATCCCGTGCCTGATGAACGGTTGCACTACACGGGCTGTCCACACGGTAGTTGGCGATCCAATTCATACAGTAGTTGACAAAGAGCCGACTGACCGATAGAGAGTATGAGTTCAGCCGTTCACTCGTAACTGATTTTGGGTTGGTGATAATCAATGCGAGATAGTACTTATTCTCACCGACCGAATCAATTGCTCATAACAATATACAAAATTCCGGCGAGAATTGTTATAAATACCACTTGTACTGCCATTATCGACTTCTCAGCCTCGTTTTGCCAGTGAGTTACGGTCTAATTCCGACGCTGTCTTCCATTTTCAATAGAGGGGGAAATTCATATTCGATTACAATACGAACGTAGGTATCGCAGGTATCGAGAGCGAAGTCATAATATATTCGCGCGATACGCAATCCATCTTACACGCCAGTTGGCGACAATATCGCTGATTCTCTTGTTTTGCTGAGTTCGATAAGATGCAATACATCTTGAAAATAGATTTAGCCGCAAGCAGGCGGTAAGCCCCCTATTTAAAGGAACGAACGGCGTCAGCCGTGAGCGAGTAAGGTGGGGTAGTTTACTCGTAGCTGAGCAACGATCCCGGCAGTTCGACGGTGACAGTCGTCCCGCTGTCGGTATCGAACGAGACCTCCCCGCCGAGCCGATCGACGCCCCACCAGACGAGCCAGAGCCCGAGGCCTTTGCTGTGCTGTAGTAGCTGTTCTTCGGCGTCTTCGAACACCTCTACCTCGTGATCGCTGATCCCAGCCCCGCTGTCAGCAACATCGATCCACCAATAATCGAATCCCTCGGTGCCGCTGGACTCCTTCAATCGTACGCTGACACGCGGCTCCGGAGCAGATCCCCCATGTTCGACTGCGTTCGACACCAGCTCACAAATAACTGGTATCAGAATCTCCCCGTTAGCACGTGTTTCTACCGGTGGTATGTCTATCACGACGGGGACGGACGAGACGTCACCAGCACACTCTTTGCGATCGTCGACAAGCTGTGCGTGCTCGACATCCTCAATGGCGTGACGGATGAGTCCCTCGACGGATCGATCACCTACACGCTTGCTGGCCTGTAACACTGACTCTATCTCGCGAGCAGTACCTCCAAGATCAACCAACGCCGACAGTTCCTCCTCGACCGTCGTCGCAATCTCATCCGCCGTGTCGGGGGCAGGATCGTCACTCAACTGTCGAAGGTGCGCTTTTGCCACGTCAGCCCTGTTTCGTATGTTGTGCCGAAGCACGCGACTGAGAACCTCCGCGCGACGCGCATTTTGCCGGCTGTCTGTTATGTCGCGGAAAATAATCGTGTGGCCCAGTGTGCGATCGTCGCTGTCGGTAATCCGGCTCGATGAGGCTTCTAGCACGCGATCGCTGTCTGGTAGCCGACAGGTTGTCTGTCCCCCCGCGAGTAACTCCTTGAGGTTGAATGTATCCGGCAGTATGCTGGCGAGGTTCTCACCGACTACTGTGCTAAACTCCCGCTCAAACAGATCTGTTGCAGCAGCATTCCAGTCAAGGATAGAATGTCCATCCGTGACCGTGATAGCCGCGTCCGGCATCCCGGCGACGATGTCTTGTCGAGCGACGGCCAGGGCCGCCGGTATCTCCTCAAACAGCCCGAATCGGGTGACTGCTAGCCACGCTGCACCCGTCGACAGGATTACAAACGGAACCGGAATGGCTGCTCTCGCTGGCGGAGTCTCAGCCAAGGAGAAGAAGAACCTCTCTGCGAACCACACTGGCGGCACGATCACCGCCAGAGCCAGTGTCAATCGCGTTGAGACGTGCCGATATCGGTGTAGTGTTCGCCATAATTGGCCGAGGCTGAGCAGCACGATTGATCCAGTTACAAAAAAGGAGATTGATATAGCGAACTGTAGGAAGGGAAGTAGTGCCTCGCTGAGCCCAGCCGGGAGGTTATCGAGTACCAGTGAGACCAGTGTAGAGGACATGTTTCCACCAGTGTACAGGAGTCCGAATGGAACAAGCACGAACAACAATAGCCGCTCTCGGCGGTTCGTTCGAGTCGTATACGCGAGAATAAACAGAGCATATAGCACTGGAACTACCGTTTGAAGTACCCAGTCTGCGATTCTGGATCCTTGGAGTCCGAACGCGACGATCGACTGCGCCGACGCCACTGCTGACGACATGCCGTCTCCGTTGGACGCTCCCACTTCGTAGACACTAATAATATCGTTGACGCCGCCAGCGGCTGTCCACACTCCCAGCCCAACTATACAAGCAACAAAACTCCGTGTGCCCACCCCCGAATACTGTCGGCTGGTGTGAGCTGCGATGAGTAGCAGCACTATTCCCAAAGTAACATTTACACCCCCGACCGTGGCGAGCATGGTACGATCAATTCATACGTTTGATGAAATTATTTTGTCGAAACCTTATCCGGTTAGCACACGGCGTGCTATCCGCTTATACTCTACCAAGTAGCGGCGAAACAAAAGCATACGCACAGATACAGAGCGTGAGAACAAACATCGGAAATCCTAGTCCGTCTTCACCGGCGATGACAAGCCCTGCTGTGAGAACTGCGGTTGCCACAGCGAGGAGTGCTGTACGAACTGAACGGAGATATGACCGAAGTGCGGCTTGTTCGTTCGTCATACAAATCGTCTGTTCGAAATTGATGTCACTGTTCTCCGACCCTCTGGAGTGACGCTTCTGAAATCTCCCCCCGCGTTGCGCGAACCCACAAAACAACCGCCGTGACGAGTACGGCCGTCGGGAGAAGTAAGACGACGATGAGGTCGGCACTGAGATCGAACGGTCGGGTGAGCCGAAACGCCGCTGGATATCCGCTTTCCGGTTGCCCGAACACGACCGTCGTCCAGAGATTGGTCGAGAAGTGGATGCCGACTGGGAGCGCGAGGCTGTCGGTGAGGACGTACGCGAGGCCGAAATACAGCCCCCCAACCACCGCCTGTGTCACGGCGACCGACGCTGAGAGTCCCGCCGCGCCAGCGTTCAAGTGAAGCGCTCCGAACACGAGAGCCGATACGACGACCGCGCTCCCCGTGGCAGCCGGCCTTGAGACCCTGCGAGACGTAAACCCGACAACGAGCTCACGGATCAGTACGCCTCGGAAGAGAAAGTCCTCCCACAACCCGACGATAACGAACGCAGCGGCCGTCGCTCCGATCGCGAGTCCGACGGTCACGGGGTCGTTGAAGACTCCCATTGACCACGAACCAACGATCCTCCCGCTCCCGGTAGCGAGAATCGCGGCCGTCGAAACGGCCTGAAACAGCACGCCGATTACGGCACCGCCGGCGAAGTCACCGAGCCACCGTCGACCCAGAGAGAGTCCGTACGCGGCGGGACTGGTTCCGAACAGATAGTATAAGACGAGTATCACCGCTGCTACCCCACAGAGCGTGGGAAGTTGATTTGGGAGGTTGGTCAACACGTCCGGCGTTGAGAATTGCGCGAGTACCAGCCCCACAGCAGCAAGTGTAGCGATGAACGTTACCGCTGTCACAACTACGCGCACCGCCGCCCCGCTGATCGAGACCTCAGACCCGATACGACTGACTGGCCGCAAGCGTGTACTCATCTGGGCAGACCAAGCGTTTCCTTCGGTCCTAGCAGCTCAGACTGATCGACGCCTCGATGTCGCCACCGTCGAGCGACACGGAGAGGTGCTGTGCGGAGGCGCTGAACTGCTCTCGGTGATGGCCGTCGGATGCGACGTAACACTCGCTCGTGACCAATCCGGCGTCCTGAAGCTCGTTGAGACGCCGGTAAGCCGTCGGCCGAGAAACATCAGCGGCCTGCGCGACGGCGCGCCCGCCGCGAGGCTGTTCGGAAACCGCCTCGAACACTCGCCGGGTGTATTCGTCGCCGAAGAGGTTGAGTAGCTCTTCCGTCGATAGCTCGTCGGTCGGTTCCTCAGTCTGCTCGCCGCGCGACTTGTGTCGCACTGCCATGTGATGACGATGTAACGGAACACACTTGGTGGAATATGCTCAGTATTCAGAGTCTCCGCAGCGAGGATATCTAACTATCCAGACTCGCCTTCGTGTGAGAGCAATCGGGCGCATGTCGATCGGGCGTGACACGGCGAATTGCGACCGCTATCCGCTACTATCCTCGTGTTCGTTGTAGAATGCGTCCAACAGCTTGCGCTGGCTCGCCCGGAGATGGTGGAGCAGCGTCGATCCGGTAATGCCGAGCGACGTCGCAACCTCCTCGGCCGTACTTCCACGCGGGGACGTGAAGTAGTCCGCGAGATAGGCCGTTCGCAAGACGGTCGCCTGTCGGTCAGTAAGCCGTTCATTGAGTTCGTTTCGAAATTCTCGCGTGGTCGTCGGCGAGCGGGTTTTGTCCTGTCGTGCGAGAACGGGTGCCGGTCCGTCATCACCGAGCACGTTTGCCAGCCGACGCACGTTCGCGTCGGGAGACAGTTCAACGATCAGCTGGCTGTCATCGCCGTTAAACACCGCCGTCTGTATCGTCGCACCACGGTTGATTGCCGCAACGAGCGGGACTTCCTCACTCAGCGTCACCTGAATCCGGCCGCGCTCAGTGTCCGACTGACGGACCACACGACCGGCCTGAGCACTCGGAACCGCTTCGACGGTCTCAACGACGGTGTCCGGATCGGCACCCGTGACTGATAAGAAACACGTGAGACCAGTATCACTCGGCATTACGGTCCCCTCAAGCGCGAGTTCCGCGTCGCAGGTNTCGCTCACACGNACCAGCGGGGAGTTCTCNGTGAGTCCGAACGTAACNTCGGTGAGGGTGTCGGAAAACAACAGCTTCCGATTCTGTGTCGCGTTGATCGCGTACCCGGCCAGTTCGCCGAGCGTCTCAAAGCTGGCCTGTACGTGATCGCTGAATGCGGTTTCGGTTCCCGCGTAGACACCGACGACGCCGTACACGCTGGAGCCGTAGACCAACGGCAGCGCGAACACCGATTGGACTCCGTCCGCGAACCCAGCGGCACGAACCGCGTCCGGGACTGACGGATTCTCGCTTAACGACTCTACCAACTCGGGGCGCTGTTGTTCGACTGCTCGCCGTTCGGGGGTAGCCTGTCCCTGCTTCACCGCCTCACGGAGAGCCGGGAACAGCTCTCCTTGCTCACCCCCAACACCGGTGATGACCAGCTCGTCACTGTCGACAGCGCACTCACCAGTCCATACGAACCGATACTGGTCCGATGTCCCCAGTTGGTCCCGGATTGTCTCCATGATCGCGTCTTGAGACGTAGCTCCGACCAACCCCTCAAGCACGTCGGCGATCAGAGTATCGACCATCTCGGCCCGCTCAGACTCCGAACGAAGCCGTTCGATCGTTTGCTTGTTGGTGCGTTTTTCAGTGATGTCGGTAATGTAGACAGTTGCCGCATCGTCATCAGGAACAACTGACACTGACAGCCAGCGGTCGACTTCTGGATAGTACTCTTCGAATGCTACATCAGATACCGATGTCCGTTCAAACGCCTTTGTGAGCGACCCTTCGACCGACTGGGGAAACACCTCAGCAATCGGCTCACCGTCAGGCGTGTCGGTTGTGAGGATATCGGCCGCCTGATCATTCCACGCGCGCACCATCCCGTCTCGGACGGTGATAACTCCTATCGGTGCTTCTGCGAGACGATGTTCCAACTCCATTCACGTAGGGGCCTCCTCGTTCTATCGATGTTTTCCCGTCAGCCAGTATATACGTGTCGTCCGGTTGAACCGCAGTTTACAAGCTTATATCCCGGTCACTAATATCGGTGTTGTTCTGTCGCCGTTTCAGAGTCAGCAACTCACGAAGTGGATTATACGTACAGTTGTAGAATACAGCGTATGCCCTCGAACACCCGGGGCCGTCGAATTCCTCAGGTCTGGCACGTTGTGATTCTCGGAACCATAGCTTCACTACCCGCAACTGCTGTAATAAATTGGCTTCCGAACTCTGAAGCGACCGCCGGTGGCGGGGCGATAATAGTTGGGCCAATGATCGCTGGCGCGATCGCAGCTAAGCGGTCGGTAGAACCGGACGCTGTTGGGCTCCGTGCTGGCTTTCTAGGCGGTATAGTTGCGGTATCTGGATTTATGCTTACAGAAGCCACGAGCGTAGCATGGTCACTCAACACGACAGTGTTCTTCCTTATCGCCGTCGTGATGCTTCTGTGTCTCTCGCCGGTGTTCGGTCTGATTTTCGGTCGGATTGGTGGCTGGGCAGCAAGCAGTGTCGGTGGTTTCGGAGTCGACCAACCATCGTGATCAACTGATTTGCGTTGTTCGCCTGGTTTGCTCCTGGCGTTGTTATTGACATCCTCCTCCGCGTGAACGCGGAGGAATCCCGACCGGTAGGAACTTCAGGTTTACAGTTCGCTCACCCCGCTTCTTATCAGGTCAGATTCACCTACCGAATCGTACGTTTCTGCTCCTGAAACACCCTATTAGCCATTATTAACCCAACCATCGTATAGAAACACATGGCGCTGGAACATCATCAGCGATCGCCTCTCCGCAAAAAAGTGTTTTACTTGATAAGTTACGCGGGTCGCTGTGATTCCAATCGAGCTAACTACTGTGCCGCTGTCACCCGAAGATCATATGAGCTCGGTATGGACAGACCGTTTCTAACGGAGGAACAGTGCCGTGGGTCGGCTACCGTCGATGAACTCTGAGCAACCACTAGTTTTCAACGGAGATAGCCGCTGGGCAGTCGCGTTCGTGGCGTTGCTCTTCGTACACAACGAGATCCACGAGATCGCGCACACGGGGGTCGGTCGTCTCATCTGTGGTGCGTGGGGCCCACGAAATTTCAACAGTTGGCAGCTCGCTTGTTCGAAAACGCCCGAGATTGTTTTAGCACCGCTCGCAGGACTCCTCTGGAGCTACGGGTTGATGTGGATCGGGTATCGGTTACTGAATCCGGCAGAGTCACCGGCCAAACGGTCCGCAGGATTTTGCCTTCTTTTCGCGACAATGCCCTTCGGTCGGCTGTATACTGTGGCGCAGTCCGGGGGTGACGAAATGGTCATCCTGCGTGGAGCCTTCCCGACTGTTGATCCAACTGTGCGCCTCGCTATCGGCCTCAGCATCGTTCTGCTGCTTATCGGTCCCCCACTATACCGAGCCGCTAGTGTGCTCTCACAGCAACGGCGGTGGATCATTTTTACCGGGATGCTTCTCCTTCCGTTTGTTCTATTCTTAATTGTCGTACTGCGAATCGCAAACCCACTGCTCGCATCTGGGTTCTTGGCTAGTGAGGGGCTACTCGGCTCACCGCTCTTTGTGAACATCTGGACCGTGTTCTGGGCGATTGTCTTACTTCTATCTTGGCGACAACTGTCCACGACACTTGTAAAAAGAGGTGTACTGCTTTCCAAAGACCAATGATCCGCAAGACGCTTCATCAAACTAGTATCGGATTGTATATTCTGTGGATAATAGCGACAACGCTGCTCATTCTCGGCCGATACACGCCGTTTCCATCGTATAAAATCGTCCACTCAGCGGTTGTAACCGGCGCAGTAGTACTTACTGTCGTAGGTACGGGGCAACTTCTTCGGAAAGGCTATCGAAAGGGCGTCTCGGGGTAGATACGCGCTCTGTATGTAGCACAGCCTCGACAAACTATCAGCGGCCAAGGGGTTCAATAAATTAGCCGTCTACCGGCCCAACCAACCGGTAGCACGACCATAGCGTTATTGTTCTATAAACTTCAACTCACAGAGAAAATGGCCGAGGGCTTCACGCAACGACACCCGACAATTGGCGTGGTGGGGCCAGCGTCGGTCGAAACGACCCTCCAAGACGCGCAGGATTCGCTTGACGTGGCTGTTTCAATAGTGCCTGCCGGACGTGACGCTCCCGGCTCAGTTGAGGAGTTCGATTGTGTGGTTGCCGCGGTAACACCTGAGTCGGGCAGCGCCGACCGGACAGACGCTGACACAGCCGCGTCACTGACCGGGGTCAGCAACTGGGTGGTCCAGAACGCCACCCGTGACTCCGCCCCACCGGTGGTGTACGTCGCCCCTACAGAGGCATCAATCGCTGAGGCGCTTGAGGCCGGTGTAACGGAGTATCTCCCGTGGGAACTGCTCGCACAATCTCCGACGACCGTGCTCAAGCGAGCGGTTACCGCGACAGAGGTACAGCCGACTCCCGACTATCGGACCATCTACGACAACGTCTCTGAGCCACTCACACTTCATGACCCCGAGACGGGAGAGTTGATTCATGCGAATCAGCGGCTCTGTGAGTTGCTGAAGTATGATCGAGCGGAACTCATTTCTATGCAGGTCGGCGATTACACTGCGAGTATCGACGGGTACGATCAGGCCGCTGCCATGGAGGTTATCACCTCCGCGACGGAGAGCGGAACGGTCGGTCCAATCGAATGGCCGCTTGAGACGGCTGACGGCGAACACGTCTGGGTCGAAGCGACGCTGACGACAGTCACGATAGACGATCAGGAACTGGTGTTGGCGACCGCCACGGACGTGACCGACCGTCGACGCCAGCGTCGTCAGTTCCGCGAGATATCGACTCATATCGATGAGGTCGTCTATCTGGCACGTGCGGACCTCTCGGAGGTTCTCTTTATCAACGAGGCCTACGCGGATTTGTTCGACCAACCGGTCGAACGCCTGTATGACGACCCGATGGCCGTTCTCGACGCCGTTCATCCGGAGGACCGCGAGGCGTACCGCTCGGATCTTATCGCTATGAGCGAACACATCCGCGAGGAGGAGTCGGGTCCGTACACATTCAGTCACAGACTCCGCGTTGGCGGTGAGACACGTTGGGTTGAGGTACGCGGCTATCCGAGCCGCGGTCCAGGCGGTGCCGTCGATCGGATCGTCGGAGTCATTCGGGACGTTACCGATACGCGACGCCGCGAGCGCGAGTATGAGCAGATATTTAACGGCGTGACCACTGCGATCGCAGTTCACGACCCTGACACGGGTGAAATGGTCGACGTGAACGACAGTTACGTCGAACTGTTCGGATACGACTACGACACGATTCTTCAACAAGGAATCAATGACCTCAGTGTTCCCGAGGAGGGGTACACCGATGAGCGCGCGAGACGGCTTATCACCGACGTCGGCGAAACCGAGGAAGATGAAACAGTCGAGTGGCGAATTGAGACCGCTGAGGGCGACAACCGTCTCGTCGAAGCGAACCTCACAGTCGCGACCGTAGGTGGTCAGCGACGTGTCCTCTCGCTGATGCGTGATATTACAGAACAGAAACGCCGCGAGCGGGAGTACGAGCAGATATTCAACGGAGTCAACGACGCTATCGCCATCTTCGACCCAGAGACGCTCTCCTTCGTCAGTGTGAACGACTCGTATCACGAGCTCGTGGGGTGCGACGATCTTGAGCGTATTCGCGACCTCGGTATCGAGGGTCTCAGCGAAACTGAGGACGGGTACACAGCGGAACGCGGTAAAGAACTGATTCAGACTGTGGCCCGTTCGGGTGAACCGAAGACCATCGAGTGGAAACTCGCCCCGCCGGACGAAGAGCAGTCATGGATCGAGGTCACGTTGGCGACGGCCGAGATCGGTGGTGAACAGCGAGTTCTGTCGATCCAGCGTGATATCACGGAGCGGAAGCGCCGCGAACGAGAGTTCGAACAGATCTTCAACGGTGTGACGGACGTAATCGGAGTCTACGACCCGCAGACTGCGGAGCTGGTTGACGTCAACGACACCATGTGTGAGCTCCTGGGATATGACCACGACACGATCATCGATATGGACCCAGAAGAGGTGACGGCGACGGCACTCGGTTTCGACGCGGACACAATCGGGGAGGTTGTCCGCGACGTGGCCAAATCCGGTGACCCGGTGAGGGACATCGAGTGGGCGTTGCGGACCGCCAGCGGCGATGTCGTATGGCTTGAGGTCAACGCGACCTTGACAGAGATTGGCGGCGAGCAGCGTGTGGTCACTATCGCTCGGGACGTCACCGGACGGCGCGACCGCGAAGAGCGGGTTCAAGTATTGAACCGTGTACTGAGACACAACGTCCGGAACGACATGGACGCGGTCTTGGGATACACGGCTACAATTGAGGAGACGGCGGAAGACGAGGTCGTCCGAGAATACGCCGAAAGCGTTCACGACATTGCGAACAGCCTCTTGGAACTGAGCGGTAAGGCGCGTGCTGCCAGTCAGATGCTTCAGGACAACGACAACCCCGAAGATCGCAGGGTCGGAACGGTACTGGAGTCTATCGTCGCCGACCTCCGTGAGTCTCACGACGAAGCGGCGATTCAACTGTCTTCCGCGGAGGCTCCCGCACCGGCTGATACAGCTGTTTTTCGGCTAGTTTTGAGCGAGCTCGTCGAGAACGCCGTCGAACACGGTGGGGACTCCCCGGAAGTCGAAATTGAGACGACGCCGTCTACGGCCAATGACGAGACGCAAATCACGGTGCGTGACGACGGACCCGGCATCCCCGACCGTGTACTTACTCCGTTCCGAGCCGACGGTGAGTCGCCGTTCCAGCACAATCACGGAATTGGCCTCTGGCTTGTCAACTGGGGTGTTCGGCAACTCGGTGGCGGTATCGAGTTCGAGCGCCCCGCCGATGGCGGAACTGTCGTTCACCTTTCTTTGCCAAACGTACTGCGTTGACGGTCACCGGTATCTACACGCAGCAGAACCGTGAGATCCTGTTTTCGGACGCAATCACAGCGGTGTCCCAAAAGCACTTCATCGACCGATTCACCGCTAGAAACACTCCGGACAGCTTTAATTTACAACAATGCCAACGATGATACGCCCTTCAACGATGAATCAACACACGCGTTCGTCATTCGACTCCGTCACGCGACGTCGAGCCCTCGCAGTCGGTGCCAGTGCCGCTGTAGCGTCCACCGCCGGCTGCTCGACAGTCCTTAATGCGATCGGCAACCGAATCTTCGAAGAGGTCAACCTCCTCAACCAGCTGAATCAGGAGGTCAGCGGGTCGATCGAAGTCGTAGATCCCGAGGGCGAGACGGTCCTCGATACTTCGTTCGACGTTCCCTCGACCGAGTCAGACGGTAATAGTAATATCGTCGCCTACGCCGACGTATGGACCACCACCGGCGAGTACCAAGTTGACTTGGAGCTCGCCGATACCGTGATCGCAGGTACTTCAGAGCTGAATCAGCGATTTTCGATTACTAGTACTGAAGAAGAAATTGTCGCTATTTCAATTGGCTCGAGCGATGAAAGTGAACCAATCGCGCTTCGAGTCGGAGAGTCGTTCTCGGATCTCGGGCAGATGAACGAGACCGGTTAACCGAGGCAAAGGAGTTTCGCGAAGGTTCATTTGATAACGGGTTCCTAGCTCGCGTCAACTACAAACAACACAAAGCGCCCGGCTGCGTGTACTAACACTGTTACTGGAAGCCCGATTGCGGCAGCTAGCACGGTAACTGAGAGTATTGTCGGAACGTTACCCACTGAAACCGCTAGTCCGACCATTGTGAGGAGTCCGCCAATGAACGTTCCCGCCGCAACCGTCTCTATCGTTCGGATGCTATCATATGCTAGCGTCCGCGTACTGCGGTCTCCGACGAACGGGATCCCCCGACGATCTACCTCTAAGTATGCGTAGCTGAGTAGTACGACTGCCAAACCGAGTAGCAAGACAGTACAGAAGAGAACGATGGCGGTTCCGCCAGCGAGGATCGACCCTTCTCCGCCGATCGCTGCTAATGACCCGAAGGCCAAAATCGGGACGGCAAGTGCTGCGAGCGCTATTGCCACTACGGAAATCCCGGCCCAGACGTAGATCCCGTTCCGTGAAAGCCACGTGTACGCCCGATCCGAGTAAGTATCGGAGTGTGACGTGGCTCGGTCAACCTCGGAGCTAGGCCCACCCGTTGAGGCGTCGTCTGTCATACCGGCATATCGGTCGTCTCCCGTATACTTCCTAGTCCGTGTCTCGGGCGGAGAAACACGGTGAGGAGACTCTGTTAAAATCCTTACAAAGTGATATTTTCTGACCAGCCGCGGTTAGTGCAGACCACTCAGAAACTGCCTATCGCAGAGAGTATTGTTCCGAGAAAGGACAGACAGGCGGAACCAGCCAACACGAGAAGGACGATGGCAGAGGCACTAAACTCCTCTGGGTCGGTTCGGAGCAATTCGTAGCCGGCAGTGGCAAGCATTCCAGCCCCACCGATCGCCATGAGCAGTATCGGGATGCTATGATCGCCAGCGATGAGCGAACCTACCGCTGGCCCCCCTACTGAAGCTCCAATTACCTGGATTTAGGCGCTAATTCCCCTTCCTCAAGGAGCAACGCAGGGAGCGAAGCGACCGAGTAGCGCAGTAGGGAGGGGATACAGCGTCCCCAGAAATCGGAGATTTCTGGTGTGCGAACGAGACGCTGGGCGTCTCGTCAACGCCGCACAGTTCTCATACATCCCCGACACTCGGCCCACAGGCCCACCGCTACTCTTATGTTTATCCAAAGTCTATACATTAGCGATGGATAGATTTGAAATTGAAGGCGAAGAAGTCCTCGACGGAACCGCAAAACCGTCAGGAAATAGCGCCCACGTCATTGTGCCCAAACGCTGGCGCGGGGCCGACGTGAAAGTCGTCCGCGTCTCCAACCCTGACCCAGACGAATAGGCCATGCAATACAACTACAAGTATCGACTCGACCCGCCGGAAGCCGTTGCCGAGACGCTTCTGTACCACGTTGATACTTGTAGGCAACTCTACAACCACGTCCTCTACCTGCTCAACGAGGCAGACGACATCCCCACCCGATACAAGATACAAGGACAGCTCCCCGCCCTCAAAGAGTGGTGGGACGACCTCGGGGACGTTCACTCGAAAGTTCTCCAGATGGTCGTCAAGCGCGTCTACGACAACCTCTCCATGCTCAAAGCGCAGAAGGAGAACGGACGCGCCGTGGGGATGCTCAAGTGGAAATCTCCTCGGGAGTATCAGTCGCTCACCTACAACCAGTCCGGCTCCAAACTCAAGAATACGAGTGGTCGGTCTGTCCTGTGGTTGAGCAAGATCGGTGAGATTCCGATCCATCTCCACCGCGACATCCCCGAGAATGCGACCATCAAACAGGTCACGGTCAAACGAGAACCCACGGGCGAGTGGTACGCCACGTTCGGTATCGATGTGGGGGAAAGCACACCTGAAAAACCAGAGACGCCCGAGAAGGTCGTTGGTATCGACGTGGGGATTCTCAAGTACGCCCACGACACCGATGGGTACGCTATTGAAAGCCCCAACTTCAGCAATGAGCGCGAACGACTCGAACGCGGACAGCGTGACCTTTCGCAGAAGGAACACGGCTCTGCGAATTGGGAGAAACAACGGCAGATCGTAGCCGAGCGACACGCCGATCTCAAGCGAAAGCGACGAGACTTCCTTCACAAGTTGTCGAACTACTACGCCACCGAGTACGACTTGGTGGCTGTTGAGGACTTGGATGCGAAGGGGCTGGTCGAACTCCCCGGTAATTCACGGAACCGAGCAGGTGCGGCGTGGGGGACGTTTCTACGGATGCTCGAATACAAGTGCGAGCGTGAAGGAACGCACTTCGTCTCGGTTGACCCGAAAGATACGACGAAAGAGTGTGCGTCCTGTGGTGTCAAGACGGACAAACCGGTGTGGGTCCGTGAACACTCCTGTCCGGCGTGTGGGTTTGAGGCGGACAGAGATGCGAATGCGGCGTGGAACGTCCTTTCTCGCGGCCTCGAAGACGTAGGAGTGGTTCACTCCGAATCAACGCCTGTGGAGACTGCGCTCCCTGTGGACACCGTTGTGTCTGCAAAGCGCGTCATGGAAACAGGAAGCCCTACCCTCAAGGAGCGAACGGCGTCAGCCGTGAGTGAGTAGGGTAGGGTAGTTCACCATTCGAAAGGGTACACCGTTGAGGGTGCCGCCGGTCGGAGGCGGTATTCAGATAAGTATCCGACTGATGAGCATATCCCATCGCCGTGGCATAGTCTGGTGGGATCGCCCATCACTTCTCGCGCTCTCCACTGGCTTCTGGGACGGTTTTTGACCGATCGGCGCCAGCGATGGGGCCAGGCATTTGGCGTCGTGTTCCGTCTCCTCGATACCCGTTCAGCTACCTCTTGCGACACTGCGTTCCGAACCGTGGATTTCCCCACTATTTTGAGGGTCGGTGATCTGGGATAATGTATGTCTGATACGGCCCTCCAAGACATATCGGGAGACGGTTCAACGGATTCCTCAGACCTGGATCTCGACTGGCTCACGCTTGAAGACGGCGAGTCTATCCAGTGGTCGAGTACCCCGCACAAGTACAGCGTCCTTCCTGCGTTTATCATCGGAATTCCGCTGTCACTCGTCCTTATTGGCATCCCGATCGTTGCTGCGTCCTATCTTCAGTACACCAATACGAACTACGTGGTCACCAATCGTGGCCTCTACAGCAAACGTGGGGTACTCTCACGTGACGTCCAACAGATTGGGTTCGACAAAGTCCAAAACATCTCGTACTCACAGTCGGCGCTCGGCTCGTACTTTGGATACGGCTCCGTTGACGTTAGTACAGCGGGCGGGTCCGGGATCGAACTTCAGTTTCGAAGTATCCCTGCCCCAGCAGCAGTTCAGGAACTGATCGCTAGGGAAATTGACAGCCGACAGCAGACCGAGTCCGACTCGACGAAAGAGGATGTTCTTGATTCGATTCTTGCGGAACTGCGCGTCATTCGGCAGGCGGTCGCCGACGACCAGAGCGGG
>P_A23_Liq_2_FmtDRAFT_1000148_pt1 | contig 16385 bp, 17 predicted proteins | sample PonA232FremontCA_FD_10599 | JGI IMG/M metagenome (IMG submission 10599) | reverse complement strand
GGGGATCGCCCCCGCCGAGTCGATCGATCCAGACAGACTGGAGACGCCGGCCGCACGGGCGCTCGTCGCGGAGATCGCCCGGCTGCCGGTCGTGATCGAACGGGCCGCAGACGACCTCGAACCCCACCAGATCGCGGCGTACGTCCGGCGGTTCGGCGAGCGGTTCAACGCCTTCTACCGGGAGTGTCCGGTGGTGTCGGCCGACGACGAGCTCGCGGCCACGCGGCTCGCGGTCGTCGCCGCCGCGCGGCACACGGTCGCGAACGCGTTGGACGTGCTCGGCGTCGCCGCCCCCGAGTCGATGTAGTCGTCGCCCGCGACCTGCACGCTCAGACCGGCACCAACAACGCCGTCGCCAGCAACGAGCCGCCGACGGCCCGGACGACGTACGCGCCGCCGCCGAGCGTCAACAGGAGGAAGACGAGAATCCACCACAGGGGTACGCCGTCGTCCGTGTCGCTCATACCACAGCCAGACGCTGCCGCCTGTAAGAACGTCTCGGTTCTGGGCGAGACCGTCAAGAACGGAACAGCCGTCCGAGGAACCCGCCACTGTCGTCGTCCTCGTCGTCGTCGTCGTGATCGTCCGTCGAGAACGGGATCGCGTCCTCGTCGATCTCGTACTCGACGGCGTCGCCACGCTCCGTCTCCTCGCGGGAGATCGCCGACTCTGGCACCGTCTCACCGAGAACCGTCCGTCGTGCCTCCGCGGCCGCCGGGTCCTCCTCGTCTCCGTCGTCGCGGATGATGACCCCATCGTCGTCGATCCGTTCGTCCGGTGCCGGCTCCGTACCTGGCTCCGCTTCCGTCTCCGCGTCCGGCTCCTCGGGCGTGTCTGGCTCCACGTCGGTCTGTGGCGTCGGTTCCGCGTTCGGTGTCGGGTCGGTGTCCGAGGGGGCGTCTCGTTGTGGTGTCGCCCGAGTCGTGTCGCGTCGGTCGCCGGCCCCGTCGGGTGCGCCACGGGGAACGTCCTCGGGTCGCCGACTGTCGTCGGTCTCGGGGGTGGTGTCGCCACGGTCCGTGTCACCGCCGCGGGTGTCGGGCGCGTCTGCACCGCTCGGTCCGGCGCGTGCGTCGTCGACCGCCGGGGGCGGCGGCACGCGCTCGACCGCGAGCCGGGAGGCGAGCCGGCGGAACGCCAGCGCCACGTCCCCACCGGGCGACCGGACGGTGACGGGTTCGCCGACGGCGCTGCCGGCCGCCAGGTCGCGCGACTCCGGAATCCGGCCGAGCAACGGCGCACCCAACTCGGGGTCGGCACTGTCCTCGCGGGCGCGGTTGACCGCGACGCCGGCGACGGTGCCGCCGAGTTCTCCGGTCAGTTCTAACGACTTCTGGGTGGCAGACAGTGCGTCGCGGTCGGGCGTCGTGACGAGCAAGACGCCGTCCGCCAACGAGAGGGGGAGCGCACTCTCGTGTGTCAGCCCGGCGCTCGTGTCGACGATCACGTAGTCGACGCCGGAGACGCTCGACAACGCCGCGCCGAGTCGCGTGGGGTCTGCACGGCGGAAGGAGTCGAGATCGTCGCGGCCGGGGACGACGTAGATCCCGTGTGGTCCCTCGTAGGCGGCCGCCGACAGTGTCGCGTCGCCGGCCAACACGTCGTGGATCGTCGGGTCGTCGGGGCCGGGTGTGACCCCCAACGCCGGACCGAGGTTCGGGGTGCCGATGTCGCCGTCGACCGCCACCACGCTGTGGCCCGCGGCCGCGAGCGTCGCGGCGAGGTTGGCGGCGGTCGTGGTCTTGCCGACCCCGCCCTTCGCACCCGAGATGGCGTAGACATCCGGCATCGCACGTTGCTCCGTTGCACGCCCTCATAAATCTGCGTCCCGTCCGGTCCGCTCCGAACGAGCCTGGCCGCTCGTCACGACGTGTCGAGAGGCTGTCACTCTCTGTCACCCCTCCGTTTCGGGTGGAACGACGGTCGGGTCACAAGAGTCAATCCGCCTCCGCGACCAGAACACCTCGTGACCGTCGCAGATCTCCACCTCCACACGACCGTCTCCGACGGGGTGTTGACGCTCGACGAGGTGCCGGCCGCAGCCGAGCGGGGCGGCGTCGACGCCGTCGCCGTCACCGACCACGACCGCTACCACCCGGGGCTCGACGAGCCGGTCCAACGGGTCGACGGGGTGACCGTCGTCCGCGGGATCGAACTCCGGGCCGACGCGGGCGACCAGCGTGTCGACCTGCTCGGCTACGGGCTCCGAGAGACGGACGCACTGGCCGCCGAGTGTGACCGCATCCAACGGGACCGGCAGTCGCGCGGCCGCGAGATGGTCGAACGGGTGGAAGCCGAGACGGGGGCCGAACTCGACGTCGAGATCGCGCCCGGACTCGGACGCCCGGACGTCGCCCGTGCGGTCGAGCGGAGTGACGCGCCGTACGACTACGGCGGTGCCTTCGACGAGCTGATCGGCAACGACCGGCCGTGTTACGTTCCTCGGGAGGTGCCGAGCGTCGAGAGGGCCGTCCCGTTGCTCCGGGAGGCGTGTGCGGTCGTCGGACTGGCACACCCGTTCCGGTACGACGACCCCGAGGCGGCGTTGGCGCTCGTCACCGACCGAAATCTCGACGCCGTCGAGCGGTTCTACCCGTACGGTCACGACCCGGATCTCGGGCCACTCGAGGAGTTGCTCGCCGACGAGGAGCTTCTGCGGACGGGCGGGAGTGACGCACACGACCGGACGCTCGGTGTCGCCGGCCCCGCGGGCGACGACTGGGCGCAGATTCGGGCCGCGTTGGGGATCGGCGGCCGGAGAGCCTGACTCCGGGCGGACTCACGACTGGAACGACACCTCGATCTCGTCTCCGTCGTCCGGCAGCGTCACCGCTCCGTCGAAGACCGCCTCGGCCTCCGCGACGAGGTCGTCCACACGACCGGCGTACCGCGAGGAGACGTGTGTGAGCACGAGTCGACGGACACCGGCGCGTGCGGCGAGTTCGCCCGCCTCGCGGGCCGTCGCGTGGCCGGTCGACCGCGCGCGGTCGACCGCCTCGTCGGTGAACGTGGCGTCGTGGATCAACAGATCCGCACCACCCGCGACCGACTCCGTCGCCGCGGCCGGACGGGTGTCCCCGGTGTAGACGACCGTCCGGCCGGGGCGGGGGTCGCCGACGACCTCGTCTGGCTGGATCACGCGGCCGTCGTGTTCCACCGGCTCGCCGTCGTGGAGGCGGCCGTACTTCGGGCCGGGCGGGATTCCGAGTTCCTCCTCGGCTCGTCGACGGTCGAACCGACCCTTGCGGTCGTCCTCGACGAGCGCGTAGCCGACGGCGGTCGTCCGGTGTTCCGTCGCGAACGTGCGGACCTCGAAGTCGTCGCCGGACAACGCGACCGTGTCGGGGGCGTTCTCGACGACCCGGACGGGGAACGACGGGTCCGTCCCGGCGGCGTGGACCAGCGACTGGAGTTCGCGCCGCGTTCCGGGTGGGCCGTGGATCGCCAGCCCGGCTTCGCGGTCGTTGAACCCCATCGACTGGACGAGTCCGGGGATGCCGAGCACGTGATCGCCGTGGAGGTGTGTGACGAACAGGTGAGAGACGTCGAACCCGGTCCCGAACCGCATCATCTGGCGTTGGGTCCCCTCGCCGCAGTCGAACAACAACGACTCCCCCTCGCGGTTGACGTGAATCGCGCTGGGGGCGCGTTCGACCGTCGGTACCGCGCCGCTCGTCCCGAGGAAGGTGACCCGGAGTGTCATTCGTTCTCGGGAGCCACGGGACGGGACGGTGAAACGCTGTCGGAGTCGGAGTGTGTCACCCCTCGGCGCGGTCGAGGTACACCCCGACGCCCGCCATCGCGAGAACGAACAGGCCGAACAGGCTGACCACTGCGACTCCGCCGGGAGCCTGGAGAACGACCCCGCCTGCCTCCTCTGGCGTCGGGTCGACGGTGTACTGAGACCCGACGAAGACGAGGAGGGCGACGAACGACACGGCTGTCGCCAGCGAGACGGTGATCTTCCGACGCATGTCGGCGTCCATATGCCCGTTGGTTCCCGTGGCCGCCGCAAAAACGCTTCGAAGCGTCCACCGCCGCGAGCCGAGACGACTCAGAGGATCTCGGCGGCCTCGTCGACAGACATCGTCCCCTGCTCGACTGCGGTCAACACCCCGCGGACGCCGTCGGTCGGGGTCTCCGGCTCGGAGACACCGTCTCCGGCCAGCCGGGTCTGTTCCGACTCGCCGGCGAGCGCCGGGATGTCCTCCCCGTCGGCCAGCGCGCGCTCCTTCTTCACCCGTTTGTTGCCGCTGTCGGTCGTGTGGAGATCCGCCGGGTGGAAGAACGCCCAGTCCTCTCGGTCGAACCGGGCACCGACGCGGGCCTTCGCGCCGAAGTTGCGGGCGAAGTAGATCAGCGACTCCACCTCCTCGGCGTCGAGGTAGATCGGGCGGCCGGAGGAGGACTTGGCCTCCACCGCGTAGAACTGCTCGCCGTCGCCCGCGAGCACGTCCGGCAGGTCACGCTCCGTGGCGGCACCGCTGGCCGGCGCGCGCATCACCGCGAAGCCGGCCTCGTCAAGCCGGTTCACCAACTCGCGTTCCCGACGGTCGCCCTTCGCGTTGCTCGACATCGCTCTCTCGTCCGGCCGTCGGAGGGATAAACACGCGGCTCCGGGGAGCGCCGGTGCCGGCGACGGAGGGTGCCGCCGGTCGGAGGTGGTGACGGCCGAGCGTGCCGCCGGGGAGGGGACCGGCGACGGGTGGTCCGGGTGAGTGTCGCTAGCTGGGGGTCGCTCAGAAGGAGACCGGTGTCGGGCCGTCCTCGCCGATGGCGGGCGCGTCGCGGTCGCTGTAGCCGAGTCGGCCGACCGCCCCGGCCGGCAACCCACAGAACAACGCCGCTCGGAGCGTCTCGTAGTTCTCGTACTGTTCGTCGCCCGCGCGTTCCAACACCGTCGTCACCGTGGTCTCGCCGTCGGGCAGTTCGACCGCGCGGTCGCCGTGTTCTGCACACACCTGCTCGCGTGTGGTCGGGTACGCCACGGACTCGAACAGCCTCGCTGTCTCTCCCAAGCGCATCGTGTGTGGACACCCGCGGCGTGTTCTTAACGATTGTCCATGTAGGACCTTCGACTGGAGAGTGGTGGTTAGACACCTTAGATGTCCTTCCACGCGGCCGCGTGGCGTCACTCGACGGCGTCGGGGTCGTCGATTCGACGGGAGACGTAGACGATCAACGACAACGGGACGCCGAGCACGACCGCCATCGTCAGGCCGCCGAAGACGGCGAACCCCACCCGTGTCGCCGGGAGCGGGATCACGCCGAACAGCTCCGGCCGGCTCAGTTCGTCGACGAACGTCGCCGTCAACACGCCTGCGGTCGCCGCGACCCCGACCAGGGTGACGTACAAGCCGACGACGAACCGTCGCCCGCGCGGCTCGTCCGTGTCGGTCGGTCGGTCGGCGTCACTCGTCTCGGCGGCCGCCTCGCCCTCGCCGCCCGCCGTCTCCGGCGTGTCGTCGCTCACTCGTGGACGGAGGGACGGCTGCCTCCTAAGTGTCGTCTTTCGACGCGCCCCGACGGATTTTCGAGTGTCCGGACCGCACCGGTCGTATGGACCAAACCGACATCCTGGGGCTGGTGCTCGGCGGTGTCGCCTTCCTCATGTTCGCGACCGGGCTGATTCTGGTGTTCCAGTAGCGATCGCGTGTCGAACAGAACGATCGAAGAGAGACCGCAGCTTACTCGTCGGCGTCGTCCGGCTCGCCGCCGTCCGGGAGCACGGTCTCGCCGTCCTCGTCGTCACCGCCGTCCGGGACGGCCCGTTCGAGTTGGGTGTCGAACCAGTCCCACTCGGCGGTGTTAAGGTCACGCCCGGCGAGGTTCCACGGGTCGCCGTCCTCGACTTTCGTCCCCTCCAGCCAGGAGACGACGAGGTTGTACACCCAGAGGAACCCACCGATCAACAGGAGCACCGCCCCGAAGGTGGCGATCTGGTGGAGCGTGATGAACTGCGGGAGGTAGGTGGCGTACCGCCGCGGCATGCCGCCGTAGCCCAGCAACACCATCGCGAAGAACGTCACGTTGGTGCCGACCATCCACAGCCAGAAGTGGACCTTGCCGAGCCGTTGCTGGTACCACCGGCCGGTGAGCAACGGGAACCAGTAGTAGATCCCCGCCATCCCGGCGAAGGTGATCGCCCCCATCACGATGTAGTGGAAGTGACCGACGACGTAGTAGGTGTCGTGGAGCACCAGGTCGACCGGGATCGACGCGAGGAACACGCCGGTCACCCCGCCGATGATGAAGTTCGAGACGAAGCCGATACAGAACAACATCGGCGTCGTCAACCGGAGCCGGCCGTTCCACATCGTCGTGATCCAGTTGAACACCTTCACCGCCGACGGGATCGCGATCGCCAACGACACCGCCATGAACGACGCCCGGAGCCGCGGGTCGATCCCCGTGGTGAACATGTGGTGGGCCCAGACGCCGAACGACAACACGCCGATCGCGAGCGTGGAGTAGACGACGAACTTGAAGCCGAACAGCTTCCGCCCGGCGAACCGCGGCAACACGTAGCTGATGATCCCCATCGGCGGGAGCACGAGGATGTACACCTCGGGGTGGCCGAAGAACCAGAACAGGTGTTGCCACAGGATCGGGTCGCCACCGCCGACGGCGAAGAACTGCGTCGCGAAGTTCCGGTCCAACAGGAGCATGAGCAGGGCGCTCCCCAGCAGCGGGAACGCGAACAGGATCAGGCCAGACTGGGTGAGGATCGTCCACGAGAAGATGTCGAGGTTCGCCCAGGTCACCTTCCCGTCACGCTCCGTGACGATGGTGGCGATGAAGTTGATCGCGCCCATCGTCGCCGACACCCCCGAGAGGTGGAGTCCGAGCAGCATCAGGTCCACACCGACGTTGGCCTGCGTGCCCGCGCCCACGCCGGAGGACAACGGCGTGTACATCGTCCAGGCCGTCTGTGCCGGGATGACGTTGTCGATCGGGAAGAAGCCAGCCCAGATGAGCAACGCCGCCGGCGGCAACAACCAGAACGCGATCGCGTTGATCCGCGGGAACGCCATGTCGTCGGCCCCGATCATCAACGGGATCAGGTAGTTCGCGAACGCCGCGATGATCGGCGTCCCGAACAGGAACAACATCGTGATCCCGTGACTCGTCAACAACGAGTTGTAGAACGCCGAGCTCCCGAGCACGTTCAGCTCCGGCGTGATGAGTTCGACGCGCATCGCCATCACCATCAGTCCGCCGACGACGAAGGCGATGATCGCGTACAGCCCGTACAACATCCCGATGTCCTTGTGGTCGACCGTCGTCAACCACCTGATCAGTCCGGACGGTTTCTCCTCGGAGACGTACTCCTCGGCGGTGTCGCCGAGACTCGTGCCGCCGCTCCCCAGCGGCGTGTAGGAGTACCAGTTCTCCAGTCGGGTGAGGTACCCCACGACGGCGAGGAGGAACGCCCCCATGAGCGCCGTCAGGAGCAGTTGCGAAGTGACCTCCATAACCCACCCTCGAACACGGACGTACAAGAATGATTCGAGTCTACAGACTCCGCAGTCGAGGGGGAGCTGTCGCCCGAGTTACAGTTCTGCCGTTCTACACCAGAGAGGGTGTGTTCCAGTCGAGCCAGCGAGAGGCGGTGGTGTCCGTCAGGCGATCTGTTCTTGCCACCCTTCGACGGTGTCGACGCCGACACCGTCGACCGCGTCGGCGAGCGTCTCGGGGTCGGCCGCCTGGAGGTCACCAACGTCCTCGACCCCGGCCGTCTGGAGCTTCTCGGCGGTCGCCTCGCCGATCCCGTCGAGCGTCTCCAGCTCGGAGCCGGCCTGTCGGGCGCGGTACTCGCGGGCGTTACACACCGGACAGCCCAACTCCCACGGCTCGTCGTCGTCGTCGTGGAGTTCGACGCGGGCGGTGTCGTGTTCCGCGCAGACCTCGTCGGTGACGACCACTTCCCCGTCCCGCGGGAACGGGTCGGAGTAGTCGCAGTCCGGGTACCGGCTGCAGCCGACGAGACGGTTGCCCGAGCGCAACCGTTTGATCGCGAGCTCCCCGTCGTCCGCGTCGCCACACGCCGGACACGGGCCGACGACGACGTCGTCCGTCTCGTCGGCCTCGGCGGCCTTGCACGCGGGACAGCCGTGGACGAACGTCTTGCGGCCGGCGAGCATCTTCACTCGCCCCAGTTCGTGTTCCGCACACGTCTCCTCCAACACGAGCGGTTGGCCCGTCGACGGGAGGGGGAGGGTGAACTCACACGCCGGGTAGCCGTCACAGCCGACGAAGTACGAGCCGTCGCGTGACTGCCGAACCAACAGGTCGTGGTCGCTCTCGGGACAGGGGCCGAGCCGCTTGTCCGCCTTCAGCGACTCCCGCAGGTGGTCACCGACCGCCTCGCGGGAGGCGGTCAGGTCGTCGAACACGCGGTCGAGCATCTCGCGCGACTCCGTCGCCACCGTCTCGAAGTCGGCCTCGCCGTCGGCGATGGCCGCCATGTCGCGTTCCAGTTCGGCGGTCATCTCCCGGGTGACGATCTGGTCGGCGAACTCCTCTGCGGCGTCGACGACCGCCTCCGCCAGCCGGGTCGGGCGGGGTGGGTCCGACTCCACGTAGTTGCGGTCGTACAGCTTCTCGATCACGTTGTGACGGGTGGACTTGGTGCCGACACCCAACGACTTCATCTTCTCGACGAGCCGGGACTGGCCGTACCGGCGCGGGGGTTGGGTCTGTTTCGACTCGGACCGCGAGTCGACGACGGCCAGCTCCTGTCCCTCGGCGACGTCCGGCATCGGCGACTCCGAGGCGGAACTGTACGGGTAGACGGCGTGGTACCCCTCCGTGCGGAGTCGCCGTCCGTTCGTCTTCAACGACAACGGCTCCGTGACCGCGCTCGCTGCGACGCCACCGTCCGCCTGTGCGGGTGTGTCGTCGCGGGTCGTCTCGCCGTCCTCGGCGCGCCCGTCGGCGCTCGCCTCGTCTGCGAGCGCGTCGACTGCCGTCACGACCCGGAGCCGTTCCCACTCTGCCGCCGACGCACACGTCGCCAGGAACCGCCTGACGATCAGTTCGTACAGTTCCCACTCGTCTTCGGAGAGGTCGGCGCGGTCGGGGACCTCCGCGGTCGGGTGGATCGGTGGGTGGTCGGTCGTCTCCTCGTCGCCCGTCGTCGGCTCGACGGTCGACTGCTCCAACAGGCTGGTGGCGTCGTCCGCGAACGGCCGCACCTCGGTGAACGTCTCCAGCAGCTCGCGTTCGTCCAGGTCCTCGGGGTAGACGGTGTTGTCCGTCCGCGGGTAGGTGACGTAGCCGGCGGTGTACAGCTCCTCGGCGACACTCATCGCGCGCTGTGCGGAGTACCCCAACGAGCCGGCCGCGGAGATGAACGCCGTCGTGTCGAACGGAGCCGGTGGGTCGTCCGTCCGGGTTCGTCGGCGGACGGACGCCACCGACGCTGTCTCGGCGGCCCGGAGCCGTGCAGCGACCGTCTCGGCCGTCGCCGCGTCCCACACCCGCTCGGCCTCCGTGCCGTCCGTGTCCTCGTAGAAGTACTGCGCCTCGAAGTCCGGCTGCCCGCCTGCGTCGTCGGCCGTCGGCGTCAGGTCGGCGAACAGCTCCCAGTAGTCGTCGGGGTCGAACGCGCGGATCTCGCGTTCGCGGTCGACCAACAGCTTCAGCGTCGGCCCCTGCACCCGGCCGACGGAGATGAAGTCGTCGCCGAGTTGCCCCGACGACAGGGAGAGGAACCGAGTGAGCGCCGCCCCCCAGACGAGGTCGATCACCTGTCGTGCCTCGCCGGCAGCCGCGAGGTCGAAGTCGATCTCGTCGGGGTCGGCGAACGCCTCGTTCACCTCGCGGTCGGTGATCGAGGAGAACCGGACGCGGTCGACCGGCACCGTCGGGGCCGCCTCGCGGACGATCTCGTACGCCTCCTTCCCGATCAACTCCCCCTCGCGGTCGTAGTCGGTCGCGACGATCACGCGGTCGGCCTCCGCCGCCAACGACCGCAACGCGGCGACGATCCCCGCCTTCGTCGGCTCCTTCTCGACGGGGGCGTCGATCAGCTCGGCCGGCTCGACGTCCCGCCAGTCGCTGTACTCCGGCGGGAAGTCCAGCCCGACGACGTGCCCCGACAGCCCGACACAGTAGGTCGCCCCCCAACGGTAGACGGTCGTCCCGCTCCGTCGCTCCGTCTGGAAGGAGCCCTCGCTGCGGATCTCCGAGAGCCGCCGTGCGGCGTTGTCCTTCTCGGTGACGATCAGCTCCATCTCTCGAACCGAGTTGACGCACCACCGGGCAAAAGGTTTCCGTGGGAGACCGTCTGGAACGCCGCCGGCCGTCGACTAGTTGGGGGAGAGACGCTCCACCGACGGAGTGTGGCCTGTCGTTCGCGGTGCCGACACCTGTCTACTCACCACCCAGCACACTCTCGTAGTAGTACGTGTAGAGGGAGGACACGACGGCCAGAGCGACTAGGGCAATGACAGCAGGGTGGAGACCCTCTCCCACCGTACCCAACAGGACTGCGATGGCGAGGTAGCCGACGAACGAGAGGCAGAGAATCTTGAACGTGTGTGACCCGATCGCGCGGTCGAAGAAGTCGTCGGGAGCGTCTCCTGACACGTCCGACACGGGAGTTCGAGAGGTGGTATACTTTCTGTCTTGTTCGATTCGGACAGACGGTCTGGCTGTAGGGAGGTCACCACCGCCAGTGTCGAGGTCGAGACGGTCGGCCGGCGTGTCACTCGACACGCTGGTACCGCCACTGCCCGACGGTGAGTGTCGTCTCTGTGGTGGCGGTCGCCGACTCGGCGGTCTCGAAGGTCACGCGTGTCGGCGTGCCGTCGTTGCCCCGGAACAGGAACTGCTGGCTGTCTGGGTCCACACCCGTCTCGTTCTCCTCGCCCGTGTCCACCTCGTTCGCGCCGCGTTCTGCGGGGACCAGCGGCCGTGTCGTCACCTGCAACGGGCCCTCGACCCGCAACAGGAGTGTGTCGTCCTCGCGGGAGACGCGTGCGGTGCGGACACCGCGGGTGCTCTCGTAGCGGCCCGTCACCGCGGCCAGCCGACGGCGGCGGGCGAGCGCCGGGGCGGCCGCGACCGGGTCGGTGTCGAACAGACAGCCGAACACGCCGGCACCCAGCGCCCCGAACGGGTAGTCGGGGACGGCGTTGGCCACCAGCGCGACCCCGACACCGGCCTCGGGCGCGTAGCCGACGTAGCCGCCACCGACCGCGACGTGACCGGCACGTTCGATCACGCACCGACCGCAGATCCGACGGCTGCGCCACCCCGGCGGCGCGTCGTCGTCACTCGCGTGAGTGGTGCCCAGCCCACCGGCGACGATCTCTCGGCCGTCGACGGTGCCGTCGCCGAGTCCGAGCCGGGCGACGGCCGCGAGGTGGCGCGCGGACGCCAACAGCCCGGTCGCCGGACGGAGGCGTTCGTCCGCCGGGAGCGACGCCGCCGTCGGCTCGCCGTCCTCCAACAGGTACTGGGTGGCGTGGTCGTCGTCCACCGCGAACGCCGTGTCGTCGAACGTCGCCCGGTCGGCACCCAACGGCTCCAACAGGTGTTCGGTGACGTACTCCGCGTACGGGCGGCCGGTACACGACTGGACCACTCGCCCGAGGAGGACGTACCCCGCCGGGGACCGCGAAACACGCTCGCCCGGCGGCGCGAGCGTCTCGTCGACGGCAGCGAGGTGGGCGCGTACGTCGTCCCAGTCCGCCAGCGGCAGCGTGTCCGTCCCGATCCGGAGCCCGCGCGCGAGCAGCGTCTCGCGCAGCCCCAGCGCCGGCAGTCCGGCGCTGTGCGCCAACAGGTGCCGGAGTCGGATCGGTTCCCCCGCCGGCCCCCGCGGGAGTCGCACGTCGAGGTGGTCGGTGACGGGGTCGTCGAGCGAGCAGAGGCCGGCGGCCGCCAACTGCCGGACTGCCGCGGCCGTCAGTGGCTGTGTCGCGCCGCCGACGGGGAACAACGTGTCCGGACCGACCGACCGGTTGCCGGCCAGGTCGCGCGCGCCGAACCCCGCGGCCCACCGCGTTGGTTCGTCGTTCGCCTCTCCCCGGGCGACCGCGACCGCGACGCCCGGCAACGAGTCGCGCCGTTGTCGCTCGCGGAGGAACGACCCGACCGCACTCCGTGTCTCCGTGTCCATACCGTTGCTCGAACCGCCGGCGACGTGAATCGTCTGGGTGAGACTCGCGCGGGGGGGCGTGTCGCCACGGCGCGAGACACCTCGCTCGTCGGGTCGAGTGTCGTCGGTCAGCCGTCGGGGTCGCCGACATCGTCTGGCACGGTCGCTCCAGCGTCGTCGGTGTCGGGCGGGTCGGTCTCGCCGGTGCCGTGGACCGTCTCGCCGTCGGCGTCGACGACCGTCTTCCCGGTCGCCTCCGGCACGACCCGTCGGTCGGCGTCGACCCACTCGCGGTCGAGTTCCCGACCGTCGAACAGTCGGTCGAGAAACACCGCCAACCCGGCGACCTCGGAGTGGGGTTGGTTCGTGACGGCGACGTTGTAGTCCGCGTGGTCGTAGAACGCGAACGGCACCTTCTCCCCGCCGACGACCACCAACACCGGTTCCGACTCGTGAGCGTCGCGCACGTCTCCCGCGACGCGCTGGACCGGCTCCCCGTACATCGTCAGGTGGACGACCGTCCCCGCCCAGTTGCGGGCGATCGCCGGGCCGATGTCGCGCGACTCCACGGTGAACGGCCCGCCGAACCGCGCGGTGATGTCCCGGACCGTCTCGACAGAACTCCCCGCGTTGTCCGGCAACACTACGCGGTCAGCTCCCAGCGCCCGCGCCGTCAACCCGACGTGGGTCGTCATCCGCCCGTCGCGGCCCGGACGGTGGCCGTAGCGGACCACCACGACCTCGTGTGCGTCGTTCACGTCCGTCCGTGGCCGTGTGTGCCGGTGGGTGTTTCGTTTCCAGGGAGACGGTCGCCGTCGAGTTCCACGGGCACGTCGCCGTGTCGACCCTATCGTATGATTTCCTCGACAGAAAGTTCTAATTTCTACGAACCGCAGTCAAGATCCGTGACACAGTCTGGTGCCGAGGTGACAGCCGTGATCCCGTTGTTGTTCCTACTGGTGACGCAGATCAGTTCTGCCGGGCGGGAGATGGATCTCGCCGCGGTCGCGGGCAACCACACGCCGTTCGTCTTCTCGTTTCTCCCCGGGTGGTTCTTCCCCGAGATGGGTCGGTTCAACTTCGTCCACGGGATGAACACGGTCGTGTTGTTCATCGCAGTCGTTACCTCCGCGGGACTGACTACTGGCCTCCAACGCACACTCCTCGTCGTCGTCTCGATCACACTCTGGATCGTCACGCCGGCACTGGAGGTCAACGAGTACGACCAGATTCTCGAGAGGTTCTCGGAGAGTGACCAGATACTCCACTCGTTTCACATCCACGTCTTGTGTATCATCCCGTACTCGGTCGGGCTGGTGGTCGCGACCCAGCGGTCCCTCGTCGTGGCGAACGGAGACAGGATACTGTGGTCCCAGGTGTGGCTACCGGGAGTCGTTCTGTTTCTCTCGGGGACCGCGTACTACGTCCTCTACATGCAGTCACTCCAGCGTGAACTCGAACAGTTTCGCTACCCGTCTCCCGACGCTACACACGACTGACGAACTGTCTGAGAGCGTGAGTCACCGCGGGCGGTCACGCTCACTAGCAGACTCTCGTCGCGACCGAACGGCTATGTCGGTCGCGGCCCAGAGACCACACGTGACTGACAGACCGGAGGCGGCGGCGGGCGTGACAGACGCCGACATGACCGGAGAGACGGTGTTGGTGACGGGGTCGACCAGCGGGATCGGCCGCGAGGCGGCACTGTCGTTCGGGCGACTGGGTGCGGAGGTACTAGTCCACGGGCGCGACGAGACGGCCGGCGAGGCGGTCGTCGACGAGATCGAGCGCGCGGGCGGCGAGGCACGGTTCCTCCCGGCAGACTTCGCGGACGTGGAGGCGGTACGGACCCTCGCGGACGTCGTCCAGAGCCACGTCGACGAGTTGGACGTGTTGGCGAACAACGCCGGGGGGTACTTCCGGGAGGCCCGGACGACGAGTCTGGGCGTCGAGTACACGTTCCACGTCAACCACCTCGCGCCGTACCAGTTGACCGCGGATCTCCTCCCGGTGTTGGCCGACGACGCGCGGGTGGTCACCACCTCCTCGACGGCCCACCGCGGCGTCGAGTTGGACCTCGGCGCTGTCGACTCCGTCGACGACTTCTCCGGGATGACCGCCTACCAGCGGTCGAAGCTGGCGAACGTCCAGTTCACCGCGGAGCTCGCGCGGCGGTTCGACGCCGGCGACGGCGCGCGGACGGCCAACTGCTTCCACCCGGGCGCGATTCCGGGGAGCGGGTTCTTCCGGTCGTTGCCGGGAGTGTTGTCCCGGCTGGCGCAGTCGTTGGACGTGTTGCCGTTCGTCCCGTCGCCCGCGGACGGCGCGGCGACACTGGTGTACCTCGCGGTCTCCGACCGGGTGGCCGACACCACCGGCCGGTACTTCACCGACTTCGCGCCCGAGACACCCAGCGACGCCGCTCGCGACCGGGACGCCCAGCGCCGGCTCTGGACGGACAGCGCCGACCGACTCGGGATCGACGAACCGCTGGCCGACGACGCCGCGGCGGCCGACCCGCCACGGGCAGAGTGAGCGATCTGGGTCCGTCCGGACACCGACGACGCCGCCGCGGACCGGAACCGACTTGCCGGAACCGCCGGACCACGGGGTATGGACCCGACGGACGCGACCGTGCTCGTCACCGGCGGCGCGGGGCTGATCGGCTCGCACCTGGCCGCCCGACTCGCGACCGACACCGAGGTGATCGTCGTCGACGACCTCTCGAAGGGACATCGGGAACGGGTGCCCGACGACGCCGAGTTCCGGCAGGCGGACCTCACAGACCCCCAAGCGGCCACGCGGGTGATCGACGACGACGTCGATCTGGTCTGCCACCTCGCGGCGATCACGGACACGAACTTCGACGACGACCGGGTGTTGTTCGAGCGCAACACCGAGATGACCCACAACGTGTTGACGGCGGCGGACGACGCGGGTGTCGAGGGGATCGCGTTCACCTCCTCGTCGACGGTGTACGGGGAGGCACCGCGGCCGACGCCGGAAGACTACGCCCCGTTGGAGCCGATCAGTGTCTACGGTGCCAGTAAACTCGCCGACGAGGCACTACTGTCGACGTACGCCCACAGCTACGGGCTCCAGTCGTGGGTGTTCCGGTTCGCCAACATCGTCGGCCCGGGTCAGCGCGGGAACGTCATCCCGGACTTCGTCCAGAAGCTCGCGGACGACCCGGAGACGCTCACGATTCTCGGCGACGGCCGCCAGCAGAAGTCGTACCTCCACGTCGAGGACTGTGTCGACGCGATGTGTCACGTGATCGAACACGGTGACGCGGCGTTGAACAGCTACAATCTCGGGAGCCGGACGACCACCTCGGTCGACCGGATCGCCGAGATCGTCGCGAGCGAGATGGGGCTCGACCCGGACTACCAGTACACCGGCGGCGACCGCGGCTGGACGGGTGACGTGCCGCGGATGCGACTCTCCGTCGAGAAGCTCGCCGCGCTCGGCTGGGAGCCACCCGAGTCGAGCGACGACGCCGTCCGTCGGGCGACTCGCCAGATTGTCGCGGAGCTCACCTGAACGAGACCAGAACGCTCACCGAGCGTTCACGCGACCGTCAGCGTCGTCTCGTCGGTCGCGTCGGTCCCGGTGGCGGTGACCGATCCGCGGACCAGAAACTCTCCCGTGGGTGGGTCGTCCCACCCGCCTTCGAAGGCGGTCTCCTCGCCGGGTGCGAGTTCGACAGTCCCCAGAGCCTGCCCGAACATCCGTCCGTCGCTCCACCGCCAGACGACTTCGCCGTCCCGCTCGGCGGTGAACTCGACGCGCTGTGCGTCCGAGAACTGCATCGAGACGGGGTCGTCCCCGTCGTTCCGGACCGTCAGCGCGAAGGTGAAGCCGTTGTCCGTCTCCGTCGGCGTCAGACTGGCCGTGACCATACCGCGGGTTCGCACGCTCCCGAGAAAAGTTCGTCGCTAGACGGTAGAAAACGTGTCGGTACGAGTCGGTCCCGCCGAGTGCGTCGAGTCCCTGGAGTCGAGACGGTCGTCACGCGGGTCGAGACGGACACCACGCGGATCGGGACGGCCACCACGCGGATCGGGCGGGCCGTCGGCGATCCGCTCCGGGGGTGCGGAGTCGGCGTCGACGGTCAGTCGGCCAGTCGCGCGACGAGTCGCCAGAGACGCGTCCGTGCCCACTGTGGGAGGACGCCCGCGAACGTCGCGGCGCGGGCGACCGGACCGACGGGGTACCGCGCCGCCGGCTCCGTCGAGACGGCCGCCTCGAGAATCTCCGCGGCGACCGTCTCGGG
>P_A23_Liq_2_FmtDRAFT_1000147_pt1 | contig 16446 bp, 12 predicted proteins | sample PonA232FremontCA_FD_10599 | JGI IMG/M metagenome (IMG submission 10599) | reverse complement strand
CTTCGAGGGCGAACCCAAGCCGGACCGCGACACCGAGACGAACGGCGGCCGCTACGCCGCCGGCGCGGACGCCGCCGACGCGCCCGCTGAGCCCAACTTCCCGGCTGACCCGGACGCGCCGAGCGACGACGCCTGAGCGGCCGCCGCCGGCCGCCCTCGCGCCGGACCGCGCCGCTAGAACAGGTCCTCGACGTCCCGCCGCTTCCGCTCTTCTCGCTCCACGTGGTCGCCCAGTCGCGCGGCCACCTGCGGCCGCGCGTCCGGCGTCCGCAGGTACGCGAGCAGCAGTTCGGCGAACTNGGTCCGCCCGGTCCCGCGCTCCGCGGACGCGAACTCGGCCGCGGTCGCGAGCGTCGCTGCGTCGCCCGGCTCGCCCGTCGCCGCGAGCGCCGGCACCGCGAGACCCACCGCCCCGAGCGACAGATCGCCGAACGTCGGCGTCTCGCCGTCGACGCGGATCCGCGGCGGCGTCGCCGGCCCCGTCGCCTCTGGCGCCTCGGCGAGCCGCTCAGCCCACTCCCGGACGGGGGCCATCGCGACCCCCAGCGAGTCGGAGTCCGCCGTCAGCGCCGTGACGGCGTCCGCCGCGCGCTCGGAAGCGCCCAGCTCGTCGCCGTCGGCCGCGCGGTGCGTCGCCGTCGCGGTCGCGGTCAGCCCCCGAAGCAGTCGCTCGGCGTCCTCCGGTCGCTCTGCGTCTTCCCCGCCGCCGTCATCGATCGACGCCCCCGCCGCTTCCCAGACGTGACGCGCCGCGAGGGGGTGCCCCTCGTTGAACAGCGTGGCGCCGGCGACGACGCGATCGCGATGGACGGCGTCCCCGCGGTCGCTCCGTGCCTCCGAGTCGCGGTCGCTCACGCGTCGCGGTCGGTGGCGGCGAGTGATAAATGTCGAGTTCCGCGAGCGGCTCGGGGGAGGGCGGAGCGTCAGCAGGAGGCGGAGGGTTCGTGCGTCAGNGGGAGGCGGAGGGTTCGTGNGTCAGCGGGGTCGGTCAGGTCTCTCGGATGCTCGCGTCGTCGGCCGGGAGGCGGAGCGTCCGGCCGACCGCGCTCGGATACCGTCGGTGGAGCGCCGCGCCGACGACCGCGCCGGCGAGGGCCGCCAGCGCGACCGCGGCCGCGATCGGAAACGCGAGGACCCCGACCACCACGGCCGGCAGCGCCGCCAAGGCGATCGTCGCGCCGAGCGACGGGAGGGACTCGGTCGGGTGCGGGCACGCGTACAGGTCGGGGCGAACCATGCGTCTGGAGGGGGGTCGATCTGCTGTCATCGTCGGATTGGGGTGGTGGTGCGAGGCGTGCGCCTCGCGGTCGGCGTCAGTTCGGCCGCCGGAGACCGCACCGCGCGGTCGGAGGGCGACGGATCGGTGTCGAGAGCAGTCCGGTAGAAGCGGTCGCTCGCGTCGGCAGCGAGCGGGCCGCCCCCGCGTCGGGGTCACGCGGCGACGGCACCGAGGAGAGCGGCGACCGGCCCGCGGACCCGTTTCCGGACGCTCCAGCGGGGGGCGAACGTCGGAATGGGGTCGCGGACGGTCATGGATTCGACCCGGCGGTGGGGACCGACCGGGCGTACGTTCACCGTGTGACGGAACCGGATTAATAGTTTCCCGTGTGTGGAAACCAATGTCGTGGCCGGTCTCCGCCACTCCGCTCGGCGTCGGCGGATCCACCAGTACACTAACGACGTAGGGGGTCGTACTGTCGATCGACGTGTCCAGTAGTCTACTCCCAGTGATCGCGGTGATTCTCGTCTCGGGGCTCGCGGTCCAGCTGCTCGCTCACCGGCTCCGGGTGCCGAGCGTCATCTTCTACCTCGCAATCGGCGTGGTGCTCGGACCCGAGCTGCTCGGCCTCGTCACGCTGGAGACGTTCGGTGAGGGGCTGGAGATCATCGTCGGACTCAGTGTCGCGATCATCGTCTTCGAGGGGGCGTTCGCGCTCCGGATCGACCGGATCCGCCGCGCGTCGACGGTGTCGCTCCGGCTGGTGACGATCAGCGCGGTCGTGATGTTCCTCGGCACCGCGGCGGCGGTCCGCGCGTTCACGGACGGCACGTGGGAGATCGCGCTGCTGATCGGCGCGCTGCTGGTGGCGACCGGCCCGACCGTCATCACGCCGATCCTCAACGTGGTCCGGGTGCGGGACCACGTCGCGACCGCGCTGGAGACGGAGGGGATCGTCAACGACGTGACGGCCGCGATCGTCGCGGTCGTCATCTTCGAGACGCTGCTGCTCGATGACCTCGGCGTCCCCGCGACGGTGCTGTCCTTCCTCCAGCGGTTCGGCGTCGGCGTCGCCGCGGGGCTGCTCGCCACGGGGATCATCTACCTGTTACTGGACAGCGACATCGTCCCCGAACGCGACGTACAGGCGTCGCAGTTCCTCGTGCTGTCGGCCGCGATCGGCTCGTTCGCGGCCGCCGAGGCCGTCGCCGCGGAGGCGGGCATCGCGGCGGCGGCGACGAGCGGGATCCTCCTCGGGAACCTCGGGATCGACAACCGCGAGGAGATAGAGACGTTCGCGGAGAACACCACCACGATCGTCTTATCCTTCGTCTTCATCTCGCTCGCCGCGCTGATCGACGTCGAGGCGATCGCCGGCCTCGGGGTCGGCGTGATCGCGATCGTCGCCGTCATCATGCTCGTCTTGCGACCCCTCGGTGCGTTCCTCGCGACGTTCGGCGTCGAGCGGTTCACCCGCCCGGAGCGCCTGTTCATCGCGACCGTCGGGCCGCGGGGGATCATCCCGGCGAGCGTGGCGACGCTGTTCGCCATCGAGTTGGAGCTCGCTGGCAGCATCGCCGCCGGCGAACTGCTCGTCGGCACGGTGTTCGCGGTCATCTTCGCGACGGTCCTCGTCGAGGCGGGGTTCGCGCGGCAGATCGGAGAGTTTCTCGGAGTGTCACCAATGCGCACGATAATCATCGGCGGGGGCCGGGTCGGTCAGGCGCTCGCCACGCGACTGGAGAACAGGGGCGAGTACGTCGTCGTCGTCGAGACGGACCCGGACGTCGCCGAACGGGCGCGCGCAGAGGGGTTCACCGTCTACGAGGGGGACGGAAGCGACACGGAGGCGCTTCGCGCCGCCGACATCGACGACGCGAAGCGGTTCATCACGACGACGGCCGACGACGACATCAATCTCCTCGCGTGCCAGCTCGCCATCACCAAGTTCGACGTTGCGTCCGTCTACTCACGGGTGAACGACCCGGACAACGTCGACGCCTTCGACAGCATCGGCGTCACCGGCATCGACGCCACGACGGCGACCGCGGCGGCCATCGACGACGAGATAGAACGCCCCGCGCTCACCCACTGGATGAACGAGCTCGGCGACAGCCACGACGTTCAGGAGGTTGAGGTGACCTCTCGCGAATTGGCGGGGAAGAGCATCCGCGACCTCAACGCGCGGATCCCGGACGACACCTTCGTCGCCGTGATCAGCCGCGACGGCGAGAACCGCGTTCCCTCGGCCGACAGCGTCCTCGAAATGGGCGACAGCGTGACGTTCATCGGCGCCACCGACGGGGTCCGCCGAGCGATGGAGCGGTTCCACCCGCACGATTAACAGCTCGGTCAGATCGCCCGTGGAGTGAGGGTGACCGGCTCTGAGCCCCAGTCGCGGGGGCGACATACTCTCCACTGCGCCCGTCGTTTGGTGTGGCCGAAACGTCTCGACGGAGTCCGACGCGAGTGAAACAAGCGTCGGGCACGTCGGGACCGAACGCAGTCGCTGCCGAACGAAGTGAGGCAGCCGCAAAGTGAGCGTCCTGACGGAGATTTGAACTCGGAAAGACGTTCGGCCTCGCTTCGCTCGGCCGCTGCGACTTTCCTGCTCAAATCTTCGCGGAGTTTTCGGACACACGCACGGCTCGCTACGCTCGCCGTTTGGTTTGTCCGAAAACGTCCTGACGGAGATTTGAACTCCGGTCCCTGGCTCCGCAAGCCAAGAGGATAGTCCACTACCCTACCAGGACTCATCTCTACGTATCGCGGTGGAACTTAAGACGGTTACGGTCCGGCGGCCGCGTGCCTGCGGTCCGCATACTCCCCGTGCCGGATGAACACCTTTTGTATCGACGGGACCCATGAACGCCCATGAGACGCTTTCGAGCCGCGACCGCGACCCGCTCCGGTCCCCGTGCCGACCGGGGGGTGTCCGGCGCGACCCCCGGCCAACGGCAACGCTTATGCGCGAACCCGTCGACCACGGAGGGACGAGTATGGGCGCCATAGAGGAGGTGTACGAGGACCTCGACACCGACGTCGAGTTCGAGGAGTTCGAGGCCGCCGTCGAGGACAAGGTCGAGCAGATGGGCGGGCTCGCGGACGAGGAGACCGCCGCGATGCTCATCGCACACGAGCTGCGCGACGAGGAGGCCGACACCATCGCCGACATCGAACCGGGGATGAACGAGGTGAAGTTCCTCGGCAAGGTGACAGCCATCGGCGAGATCCGGACCTTCGAGCGCGACGACGAGGACGCGGAGGAGGGTCGCGTGTGTAACGTCGATGTCGCCGACGCCTCCGGCTCCGTCCGGGTCGCACTGTGGGACGACATGGCCGCGGCGGCCGAGGAGGAGCTCGAAGTCGGGCAGGTCCTCCGCGTCATGGGCCGTCCCAAGGAGGGGTACAGCGGCCTCGAAGTGAGCGCGGACAAGGTCGAGCCGGACGAGGACGCCGAGGTCGACGTCCAAGTGCTCGACACCTACCGCGTCGAGGACCTGACGCTCGGGGCGTCCGACGTGGACCTCGTGGGGCAGGTGTTAGACACCGACTCGATCCGGACGTTCGACCGCGACGACGGCAGCGAGGGACGCGTCGCCAACCTCACGCTCGGCGACGAGACGGGGCGCGTGCGCGTCACGCTCTGGGACGGGAAGGCCGACCTCGCCGAGGAGTTCGCGGCGGGCGAGGTCGTCGAGGTCGGCGACGGCTACGTCCGCGAGCGCGACGGCGACCTGGAGCTCCACGTCGGCGACCGCGGCACGGTCGAGCGCGTCGACGAGGACGTCGAGTACGTCCCGGAGACCACCGACATCGCCGACCTCGAGATCGGCCAGACCGTCGACATCGGGGGCGGCGTCATCGAGACCGACCCGAAGCGGACGTTCGACCGCGACGACGGCAGCGAGGGACAGGTCCGCAACGTCCGGATCAAAGACGAGACCGGCGAGATCCGCGTCGCGCTGTGGGGCGACAAGGCCGACCGCGAGATCGAACTGGCCGACCGGGTCGTCTTCACCGACGTCGAGATCCAGGACGGCTGGCAGGACGACCTCGAGGCGTCCGCGAACTGGCGCTCGACCGTCTCCGTCCTCGACGAGGGGAGCGACGCGGCGGCCGGCGTCGCGGGCGGCGCGTCCGGGGCCGGAAGCACCGGGGGCGACGGAGACGGCCGCGGGTCGAACGAAACCGGCCTCGGTGCCTTCTCCGATGACGGCAAGAAGGCGGCGGCCGAGGCCGTCGCCGGTGAGGCCGGCGACGAGGAAGGGAGCGGTGCGAGCGGCGGCGCGGCGACCGCGGCGGCGGAGCGATCGGACGGCGCCGTCGAGTTCACCGGCACGGTCGTCCAGACCGGGGACCCGGTCGTGCTCGACGACGGACAGCAGACGAAATCGGTCGACACCGACGCGAGCCTCCGGCTCGGCGAGGAGATAACCGTCCGCGGCCCGGAGCGCGACGGGACCATCGACGCCGACGACGTCTTCTGACGCGCCCGACCGCCGCGGCGGCCCGTCCGGATCCGGCGGCAAAGCGGGTAACGGAAAGCGTTATACGACACACGGACGCGACTGTGTGTATGAGTGTCGAGTTACCGTTCGCGCCGGTCGACGGGATCATCCGGCGGAACGCGGGGGAACTCCGCGTCAGCGCGGACGCCGCCGAGGAGCTCGCGCGACGGATCCAATCGCACGGCGCCGAGCTCGCCGTCGACGCGGCCGAGCAGGCGACCGCGGACGGCCGGAAGACGCTGATGGCCGCGGACTTCGGCGTCGAGCAGGTCGTCGGCCGGGAGGATCTCACGCTCCCGGTCGCGCCCATCGACCGGATCGCTCGACTCCGGATCGACGACCGCTATCGGGTCGGCGTCGACGCGCGCGTCGCGCTGGCCGACATTTTGGAAGACTACGCCGACAACGTCGCGAGCGCGGCCGCGACGCTGGCCCGGCACGCGGACCGACGGACCGTACAGGCCGAGGACATCGAGACGTACTTCGCGTTGTTCGAGTAGATGCAGTTTGGCTACAGCGAGCGGTGTCTCGACCACGACACCGGCGAGCGACACCCGGAGAACCCGGACCGACTCCGCGCGATCCGCCGCGGTCTCGCGAAGCGGCACGGCGTCGAGTACGTCGAGGCCGATCCCGCGGCGAAGGCGGCCGTCTCGGCCGTTCACGACCCCGATTACGTCGACGAACTGGAGTCGTTCGTCGCGGACGGCGGCGGCAGCTGGGACCCCGACACCGTTGCCAGCGACGGGACGTGGGACGCGGCGCTCACCTCGGCCGGGCTCGCCCAGTGGGCCGCCCGCGCGGCGCTCGACGGCTCGACCGGGCGGCAGACCCCGTTCGCGATCGGCCGCCCGCCGGGCCACCACGCCGTCACCGACGACGCGATGGGGTTCTGCTTCTTCAACAACGCCGCCGTCGCGGCCCAGACCGCCCTNGACGAGGACCTCGCTGACCGCGTCGCGATCTTCGACTGGGACGTGCACCACGGGAACGGCACGCAGGACATCTTCTACGACCGCGGCGACGTCCTCTACGCGTCGATCCACGAGGACGGCCTCTACCCGGACACGGGNGACCTCGACGAGACCGGCGAGGGAGACGGCGACGGGACGACCGTGAACCTCCCGCTGGCGGCCGGTGCCGGCGACGCCGACTACCTCTACGCCGTCGACGAGGGGATCGGGCCTGCGATCGATCGGTTCGACCCCGACCTGCTGATCGTCTCGGCGGGGTTCGACGCGCACCGCCACGACCCCATCTCGCGGATGCGCGTCTCCTCGGAGGGGTACGCGCTGTTGACCGACCGGATCCGGACGCTCGCCGATGACGCCGGCGCCGCCCACGCGTACGTGCTGGAGGGCGGATACGGCCTCGACACGCTCGCCGAGGGGGTCTCGATGGTCCACGAGACGTACGACGGGCGCCCCCCGGTCGACACCGACGAGGACCCGGACGCGAAGACCGAGTCCCTCGTCGACGACCTGCGGGCGGAACTGGACCTGTAGCCCGGAAGATGGGTCGACGCCGGACTCGCNCGTCGCTGCCGCTCCTCGCTCGTAGTCGGCGTCGACAGAAACGCCCGGAGCGGGATTTGAACCCCGGTCGTTCCGCTCGCTACGCTCGCTTCACTCCCTGACTCAAATCCCTTCGACGGTTTCTGCTGTCGCGGTACTCGCTCGTCGCTACCGCTCCTCGCTCGCAATTGCGACAGCAGAAACGCCCGGAGCGGGATTTGAACCCGCGTCACGACCGTGACAGGGTCGTATGATGGGCCACTACACCATCCGGGCAACCAAGCGACAGCGCCCCGAAACCGGGGACGCCCGGAGCGGGATTTGAACCCGCGTCACGACCGTGACAGGGTCGTATGATGGGCCACTACACCATCCGGGCTTGTCGTACCAGTTCGTATCCCTGTCTGGCAAATAAGGCTTGTCATCGCCGACGAGGATGGGGTCCGGTGACAGGGGGGTTGCCTCCGATATCCTTTTGTGTCAACCTCGCGTGTGTGGGAGTGTCGAACGCCCCGCGACCCGTGAGCCGCGCGCGGCGGCGCTTGGTAAGTCTTATGACGCTGGCGCATATACCTACCTGTAGTATCTCGTGATAGCTTCTCCCCACCACCAGCACCCATGGTAGACGTAAGCCAACACGAACTCGTCCCGGACCACGTCCTCCTCGACGACCCCGAGGAGGTCGAAGAGGTCCTGGCGGAGTACGACGTGAAGAAAACGAACTTACCGAAGATCAAACGCACGGATCCCGCGCTCCCCGACGAGGCCGAGGTCGGGGACGTGGTGAAGATCGTCCGCGACTCCCGCACGACCGACGAGGCGGTCGTGTATCGACTGGTCGTCTCATGAACAGGCAAGACCGACGCGTGGTTTCACGCGAATACTTCTCCGACGAACGGCTCGCCGAACACCACTTCCGCTCGTTCAACAACTTCCTGGACCGCGGCATGCAGGAAGTCGTCGACGAGAAGGAGACGATCGAGACGGACATCGGCGACAAGGAGGGCCAGGAGCCCGTCTACGTCGAGCTCGGCGACGTGCGGATGGTCACCCCGCGCGTCCGCGAGGCCGACGGCTCCGAGGAGCTGCTCTATCCCCAGGAGGCGCGCCTCCGCAACATCACCTACTCGGCGCCCGTGTTCATGGAGATGTCCATCGTCCGCGGCGGCGAGGACGAACCGGAGCAGGTCGTCGACACGACCGAGACGAAGGTCGGTCGGATGCCGATCATGGTCGGCTCGGACAAGTGTAACATGGCGGGCTTCTCCGACGAGGAGCTCATCGACATCGGCGAGGACCCCGTCGACCCCGGCGGCTACTTCATCGTCAACGGCTCCGAGCGCGTGCTGATGACCTCGGAGGACCTGGCGCCGAACAAGATCCTCGCCGAGTACGACTCGAAGTACGGCGACGAGATCCAGGTCGCGAAGACGTTCTCCCAGCGCCGGGGCTACCGCGCCTTAGTGCTCTGTGAACGCAACCGCGAGGGGCTGCTCGAAGTGTCGTTCCCCTCCGTCTCCGGCTCCATCGACTTCGTGACGCTCGTCCGCGCGCTCGGGCTCGAATCCGACGAGGAGATCGTCCACCGCGTCTCGGACGACCCCGAGATCGTGAAGTTCATGCTGGAGAACTTAGAGGAGGCCTCGGTCCAGACGACCGAGGAGGCAATCGAGACCCTCGGCGAGCGCGTCGCGAGCGGTCAGGGGAAGAACTACCAGCTCAAGCGGGCGAACTACGTCATCGACCGCTACCTCCTCCCGCACCTCCACGAGGAGGGCGTCGACGAGGAGGACGTGCGGATCAACAAGGCGTACTACCTCTGCCGGATGGCCGAGGCGTGCTTCGAGCTCGCTCTCGACCGCCGCGAGGCCGACGACAAGGACCACTACGCGAACAAGCGCCTGAAGGTCTCCGGCGACCTGATGCGCGACCTGTTCCGGACCGCTCTCAACAAGCTGGCGCGCGACGTGAAGTACCAGCTGGAGCGCGCGAACATGCGGAACCGGCAGCTCACCGTCAACACGGTGGTCCGCTCCGACGTGCTGACCGAGCGCCTCGAACACCCGATCGCGACGGGGAACTGGGTCGGCGGCCGCTCGGGCGTCTCCCAGCTCGTCGACCGGACCGACTACATGGGCGTGCTCTCGCACCTGCGGCGCCTGCGCTCGCCGCTGTCGCGGTCGCAGCCGCACTTCGAGGCGCGGGACCTCCACGCGACCCAGTGGGGTCGCATCTGTCCCTCCGAGACGCCGGAGGGGCCGAACTGCGGGCTCGTGAAGAACTTCGCGCAGGCGATGGAGCTCTCGCAGACGGTNGAGGACGAACAGGGGCTGAAACGAGAACTGGCGTCGATGGGTGTCGAGGGGATCCCCGGCATCGAGGGCGTCGAACGACAGACGGCGGACGACTGATCATGGCACAAGCAGAACGCGAAGCGAAGGTGTACGTCAACGGGAGCCTCGTCGGCACCCACGAGAACCCGGACGAGCTCGCCGAACAGATACGCGAGGCGCGCCGCCGCGGCGACGTCTCGGAGATGGTGAACGTCTCGGTGAAAGACCGGACCCGCGAGGTCATCGTCAACGCCGACGCGGGGCGGGCGCGACGCCCGCTCATCGTCGTCGAGAACGGCGAGCCGCTCCTCGGCGACGAGGAGATCGAGGCCCTCGAACGCGGCGACGTCGAGTTCGAGGACCTCGTCGAGCGCGGCTACGTCGAGTTCATCGACGCGGAGGAGGAGGAGGACATCCTCGTCGCGGTCGACGAGGAGGACGTGACCGAGGACCACACGCACCTCGAGATCGACCCGCAGCTCGTCTTCGGCATCGGCGCGGGGATGATTCCGTACCCCGAGCACAACGCGAGCCCGCGGATCACCATGGGCGCGGGGATGATGAAGCAGTCGCTCGGGCTCCCCTCGGCCAACTACCGCATCCGGCCGGACACGCGTCAGCACCTCCTGCACTACCCGCAGCTGGCGATGGTGAAGACGCAGACGTCCGACCAGATCAGCTTCGACAAGCGGCCGGCGGCGCAGAACTTCGTCGTCGCCGTGATGTCCTACGAGGGCTTCAACATCGAGGACGCGCTGGTGATGAACCAGGGCTCCGTCGACCGCGCGCTCACCCGCTCGCACTTCTTCCGGACCTACGAGGGCGAGGAGCGCCGGTACCCCGGCGGCCAGGAGGACCGCTTCGAGATTCCGGACCAGGACGTTCGCGGCGCGCGCGGCGAGGACGCGTACACCCACCTCGACGAGGACGGCCTCGTCAACCCCGAGACGAAGGTCGACGAGTCGTCCGTCCTGCTCGGGAAGACCAGTCCGCCGCGCTTCCTCGAAGAGCCGGACGACATGGGCGGGCTCTCACCGCAGAAGCGCCGCGAGACCTCCGTGACGATGCGCTCGGGCGAATCGGGCGTCGTCGACACGGTGACGCTGATGGAAGGCGAGGACGGCTCCAAGCTCTCGAAGGTGAAGGTGCGCGACCAGCGCGTCCCCGAACTGGGCGACAAGTTCGCGTCCCGACACGGACAGAAGGGCGTCGTCGGCCACCTCGCGCCCCAGGAGGACATGCCGTTCACCGAGGAGGGGGTCGTCCCGGACCTCGTGATGAATCCGCACGCGCTGCCGTCGCGGATGACGGTCGGCCACGTGCTGGAGATGCTCGGCGGGAAGGTCGGCTCGCTCCGCGGCTCGCGCGTCGACGGGACGCCGTTCCAGGGGGAAGACGAGGAGGAGCTCCGCGGTCAGCTGGAGGAGTACGGCTTCGAGTCCTCCGGCAAGGAGGTCATGTACTCCGGCGTCACCGGCGAGAAGATCGACGCCGAGATCTTCGTCGGGACGATCTTCTACCACAAGCTGTACCACATGGTGTCGAACAAGCTCCACGCCCGCTCGCGCGGGCCGGTCCAGGTGCTCACGCGCCAGCCGACCGAGGGGCGCGCCCGCGAGGGCGGGCTGCGCGTCGGGGAGATGGAGCGCGACACGATCATCGGCCACGGCGCGTCGATGGTGCTCAACGAGCGGCTGCTGGAGTCCTCTGACGCCGAGACGGTCCACGTCTCAGCGGAGACCGGGCTCGTCGCCGTCGAGGACCGCGAGCAGCGCCGCGTGTACGACCCGGTCACGGGCGACGAGGACGACATCCACGAGCTGGAGGTCAGCTACGCGTTCAAGCTGCTGCTCGACGAGATGATCGCCCTCGGCATCCGACCGAAACTCGAACTGGAGGACGCGATTTAGATGTCAATGCAAACACCGAAAGTGCTCGGCGGGATCGACTTCGGCCTCATGGACCCGGAGACGTACCGGGACATGTCCGCGACGAAGGTGATCACGGCCGACACGTACGACGACGACGGCTATCCGATCGACATGGGGCTGATGGACCCGCGACTGGGGGTCATCGACCCCGGCCTGGAGTGCCGGACCTGCGGCTCGCACTCCGGCTCCTGTAACGGCCACTTCGGCCACATCGAGCTGGCCGCGCCGGTCATCCACGTGGGCTTCACGAAGCTCATCCGGCGGCTGCTGCGCTCGACGTGCCGCGAGTGCGGTCGGCTCGCCCTGGACGACGCCCAGCGCGACGAGTTCCGCGACCGCTACGAGCGGGCGAAGGAGCTCGGCGACGACGAACACGACGTGCTGAAGGCCGCCGTCCGGCAGGCCCGCAAGGCGTCGACGTGCCCGTTCTGCGGCGAGCCGCAGGCGGACATCAAACACGAGAAGCCGACCACCTACTACGAGGTTCAGGACGTGCTCTCCGGAGACTACTCCGAGCGAATCGCGGCCGCGATGCAGCCCGATGAGGAGGAGGACGACCCGGGCACCTCGCCGCAGGAGCTCGCCGAGAAGACGGACATCGCCGTCGACCGGATCAACGAGATCATGGCCGGCGAGTTCCGCCCGCGCAAGGAGGACCGCCGCGCCATCGAGAAGGCGCTGGACGTCGACCTCACTGAGGAGGACATGAACAAGCTGATGCCCTCGGACATCCGCGACTGGTTCGAGGACATTCCGGACGAGGACCTCGAGGTCCTCGGCATCGACTCCGAGCACTCCCGCCCCGAGTGGATGATCCTGACAGTGCTCCCGGTCCCGCCGGTGACCACTCGTCCCTCGATCACGCTCGACAACGGCCAGCGCTCCGAGGACGACCTCACCCACAAGCTGGTCGACATCATCCGGATCAACCAGCGGTTCATGGAGAACCGCGAGGCCGGCGCNCCGCAGCTGATCATCGAGGACCTCTGGGAGCTGCTCCAGTACCACGTCACNACCTTCGTCGACAACGAGATCAGCGGGACGCCGCCGGCGCGACACCGCTCCGGCCGTCCCCTCAAGACCCTCAGTCAGCGGCTGAAGGGGAAGGAGGGCCGCTTCCGCGGCTCGCTCTCCGGAAAGCGCGTCAACTTCTCCGCCCGGACCGTCATCTCGCCGGACCCGACCCTCTCGCTGAACGAGGTCGGCGTTCCGGACCGGGTCGCCAAGGAGATGACCCAGACGCTCAATGTCACCGAGCGCAACGTCGAGGAGGCGCGGCAGTACGTACGCAACGGGCCCGAGGCCCACCCCGGCGCGAACTACGTGCGCCGTCCCGACGGCCGCCGGCTGAAGGTGACCGAGAAGAACTGCGAGGAGCTCGCCGAGAAGGTCGAGGCCGACTGGGAGGTGAACCGCCACCTCGTGGACGGCGACATCGTGATCTTCAACCGACAGCCGTCGCTCCACCGGATGTCCATCATGGCCCACGAGGTCGTGGTGATGCCGTACAAGACGTTCCGGCTCAACACTGTCGTCTGCCCGCCGTACAACGCCGACTTCGACGGCGACGAGATGAACATGCACGCGCTCCAAAACGAGGAGGCCCGCGCCGAGGCCCGCGTCCTCATGCGCGTCCAAGAGCAGATCCTCTCGCCCCGGTTCGGCGGGAACATCATCGGCGCGATCCAGGACCACATCTCCGGCACCTACCTGCTCACCCACTCGAACCCCGAGTTCACGGAGACGCAGGCGCTGGACCTGCTCCGCGCCACGCGCGTGGACGAACTGCCCGAGGCGGACGGCGTCGACGACGACGGCCGCGAGTTCTGGACCGGCCGGACGCTGTTCTCGGAGCTGCTCCCGGACGACCTCGACCTCTCCTTTACCTCCTCGGCCGGCGACAGCGTCGTCATCGAGGACGGACAGCTGATAGAGGGGACCATCGACGAGGACGCGGTCGGCGCGTTCGGCGGCGAGGTCGTCGACACGCTCACGAAGGAGTACGGCGAGACCCGCGCCCGCGTGTTCATCAACGAGATCGCGTCGCTGGCGATGCGCGCGATCATGAACTTCGGGTTCTCGATCGGGATCGACGACGAGTCGATCCCGCCGGAGGCCGAAGAGCAGGTCGACGAAGCGATCGAGAGCGCCTACGACCGCGTTCAGGAGCTCATCGCGACGTACGAGGCCGACGAGCTGGAGTCGCTGCCGGGCCGCGGCGTCGACGAGACGCTCGAGATGAAGATCATGCAGACGCTCGGGAAGGCCCGCGACTCGGCCGGGGAGATCGCCGACCAGCACTTCGGCGACGACAACCCGGCGGTCGTGATGGCGCGCTCGGGCGCCCGCGGTTCGATGCTGAACCTGACGCAGATGGCCGGGTCGGTCGGCCAGCAGGCGGTCCGCGGCGAGCGGATCAACCGCGGCTACGAGGACCGGACGCTCTCGCACTACCGACCGAACGACCTCTCCTCTGAGGCGCACGGCTTCGTGGAAAACTCCTACCGCGGCGGGCTCACCCCGCAGGAGTTCTTCTTCCACGCGATGGGCGGCCGCGAGGGGCTCGTCGACACGGCGGTCCGGACCTCCAAGTCCGGTTACCTCCAGCGTCGGCTCATCAACGCGCTCTCCGAGCTGGAGGCGCAGTACGACGGCACGGTCCGGGACACCTCGGGCCGGATCGTCCAGTTCGAGTTCGGCGAGGACGGCACCTCGCCCGTGAAGGTCTCCTCCGGCGAGGAGGACGGCATCGACGTCGACGGGATCGTCGACCGCGTGGTCGACGCGGAGTTCGCCTCCGACGAGGAGAAGGAGCGGTTCCTCGGCGAGCGCGAGCCGCCGACGAACCTCTCGGAGCACGCCGGGCCGGGGCTCAACAAGGCCGGCGGGCCGGGGGNGGAGTCCGATGACTGAGTACGACAACGTCACCGACGACATGGAGGCGGTCGTGGAGGCGACCGAGCTCCCGCGCCGACTCAGGACGAAGGTGTACGAGGCGATCGACCGGAAGGCCGAGGAGGCCGGCGAGGTCACCATCGAGCAGGCGACCGACATCGCCGAGGGCGTCGAGAACCGCTACGAGCAGACGCGGGTTGATCCCTTGGACCCTGTGGGCACTGTTTCTGCCCAATCGATTGGTGAACCCGGTACTCAGATGACAATGAATACTTTTCACTACGCTGGCGTCGCAGAAATCGACGTCACGCAGGGGCTCCCCCGACTCATCGAGCTGGTGGACGCCCGGAAGACGCCGGACACGCCGATGATGACGGTCCACCTCGACGGGGAGTACGCGACGGACCGCGAGAAGGCCCACGAGGTCGTCTGGTCGATCGAGGCGACGCGCATCCTCGCGCTCGGCGACGTATCGACCAACGTCGCGGACATGCTGGTCCGGATCGACTTAAACGACGACACCCTCTTGGAGCGGTGGCCCACCCACTCCGACCCGACGGAGATCGCGGGGATCATCGCCGAGACGATCGAGGACGCGTTAGGCGTCGACGCCCGGCAGGCCGGCACCGTGATCGAGTTCGGCCCCAACGAGCCGAGCTACCGCGAGCTGCTCCAGCTCGTCGAGCGGCTCCGGGAGATCGTGTTCAAGGGAATCGAGGAGATCGAACGCGTCGTCATCCGGAAAGAGGAGATCGACGGCGACGAGGAGTTCGTCCTCTACACCGAGGGGTCGGCGTTCGGCGACACCCTCGACATCGAGGGCGTCGACGCCTCGCGGACGACGTGTAACAACATCCACGAGATCTACCGCAACCTCGGCGTCGAGGCGGCCCGCGAGACGATCATCGACGAGACGAAGAACACGCTCGAAGAGCAGGGGCTCGACGACGTGAACGTCCGCCACCTCATGCTCGTCGCCGACATCATGACGAACAACGGCGAGATCGAGTCCATCGGCCGGCACGGCATCTCCGGCAACAAGGACTCGGTGCTCGCGCGCGCGGCGTTCGAGGTGACGGTGAACCACCTGCTCGACGCCGCGATCCACGGCGAGTACGACGACCTCGACGGGGTCATCGAGAACGTCATCGCCGGCAAGCCCATCTCGATGGGGACCGGCGACGTCGACCTCCGGATGGGGTCGCGCGTCGTGAGCGACGACTAATGCGCGTCGAGCTCTCCGACGAGGCGCGGCGCTACATCGGTCGGTTCGACGAGCTGACCGGCGTCACGCCGACCGACTGCCTCGTGGAGGGCGACCGGCTCGTGTTCGTGGTACCCGCGGGCGAGATGGCGGCCGCGATCGGGCAGGCCGGCGAGACCGTCACGGAGGCGGAGCGGCGGCTCGACAAGTCGATCGAACTAGTCGAGGACGCCGACACCGCCGAGGCGTTCGTCGCGAGCACGCTCGCGCCGGCGGCCGTCAACGCGGTCACCATCTCGGAGCAGAACGACCGCGTGGCGTACGTCGAGGTTCCGGAGGCGGACCGCGGCGTCGCCATCGGCGCGGAGGGTGCGAACATCGAGACCGCCCGCCGGCTCGCCGAGCGTCACTACGATGTCGACGACGTACAGCTGACCTGAGGGGAGCGACGCTCCGCCGGTCGTCCGGGGTCCCCCGGTTCGCGCGCCGAAGGCGCCCGAACCCGCGCACTCTTCCGCCGGCTTCGACCGGAGAACGAACGCGTCTCTTGGCGGCTTATCGCCTCAACGTTGTTTTGCGCCCGTCGTTCCGCCGCGAAACGCCCTCAGATTCCCCGAGCGGTACCTCTCGACGGATCTGAGGGCGTTTCGCGGCGGCGAAAGACGACGCTTAAGTAGCTCCGTTCGGAAGTAGACGTACGATGGCGAACGGCAAGTACGCGGCCCGTAAGCTCAAAAAGGACCGGCAGAAGCGACGCTGGTCCGACTCCGAGTACGCTCGGCGCGAGCGCGGGCTCAAGACGAAGTCCGACCCCCTGGAGGGTGCCCCGCAGGCGCGCG
>P_A23_Liq_2_FmtDRAFT_1000145_pt1 | contig 16599 bp, 17 predicted proteins | sample PonA232FremontCA_FD_10599 | JGI IMG/M metagenome (IMG submission 10599) | reverse complement strand
CAGGATCTGCCGATCACGACGCGATCCGACCGCACCGTGTACGTCGATGTTCGGGCCGTGCCCATCTACGCGGCAGACGTTGCCCCCGACGCCCGGACAGCAGACGACATCGTCGGCGCGCAGGTGATGGTTCGGGACGCGAGTGATCGCCGCCAACGAGAGGGGTTGATCAGTGTGATCAACCGTGTGTTACGCCACAATGTCCGCAACAAGCTGACCGTAATTAGCGGCTATGCCGAGATACTAGCGGGCGACAGCGATGACAACGTTGCATCCAAGGCCGAACAGATCACGCAGGCCACCGATCGATTGCTCGATCTCACCGAATCCGCCAGACAGATCGAGCAAAACCGTAACCGGTCGCCGGAGCTAGAGACCGTCGATCTTGCGCCGCTGTTGGATGAGTCGGTCGACGAACTCGCAACACGGTATCCCGAAGCCAGCATCACAGCCGAGATTCCAGAGACTGCGGTCGCCACAACGCTACCACGGATCGAAACCGCACTTTGGGAGCTGCTCGAAAACGCGGCAATCCACAGCGGTGAGGAGCCGACGATCAGCCTCGGTGTTACTGAAACCGACGACCAACTCCGGATTACGATCAACGATAATGGCCCGGGGCTGCCGGAGGATGAACGACAGGTGTTGGCAACGGGTGACGAAGACCCACTCGTTCACGGCCAGGGGCTCGGCCTCTGGCTCACCTACTGGATCATCACAAGCCTTGACGGCGAGATCAGCGTCCCAAAAAAATCAGGCGGGACAACGATCGAGATCCGACTGCCGACCCCGTCGTCAGCGGATTAGGTCGCTGGACGGCGATCTACCGTCGCCACCGCGTCGTGTTGACCCTCCCACGAGTCTTAGGCCGACCAAAACCTATATCCCGTGTGCCCCTCCTAAGGAGAGGTATGGAATCAACTGACGCGACCGGGCCGACAACGACCCCCGAGGCTGACAATGAGACACCGCGCGTCTCAGCCTGTAACGCCACACCAGAGCGAACTGTCTTCACCGAAGAAGGCAACGAGGACGGCTGGATCGCCACCGATTACAGCGTTTCTGTACCGCAGTAACTGTCTTTTCTGCTGCTACTCGGCGTTCGCTGTCGTTGTGACTCCGCTGTATTCAGGGTCGGCTAAAAAACAGGTGGCCGCGGCGGTCGTCAGTTGGCTTAGTTTACGAGCGTATCGTCTTCGAGGTAGTGTTCGATGTGGTGGGCGTCTTCCTCGATCTCGATCAGATTCTCCTTCAGGAGATGCTCGGTCGTCGGGTCGCCAAGGTTCGCCGCCAGTTGGGTGTGCTCGCGCATCCCCTCGATAATGTCGCCGTAGGCAGCCATGTCGTTCTCCAGTGAGGTGCGGATATCGTGGACATCCTTGCCTTCGAACTCGATGGTGGCGTGTTCCTCGAGATTTGCCGGGCCGGCAACCGGAACGCCGCCGATCGCCTGGGCGCGCTCGGCGATCTCGTCGGCGCCCTCCTCAAGTGTCTCGTAGGCTTCCTGGAGGAAGACGTGGATGTCGTTGAACTCCGCGCCCTCGACGTTCCAGTGGTGTTTCTTGAGCTGGTGGTACAACACGTACGCGTTGGCGATATCCGTGTTTAGCGCGCTAACGATCTGCTCGGCTTTGTCCGTATCTAGACGAAGCGCGTCGGAGCCCTCGACCGTGTCGTACTGCTGTCGAACTGTCTTTTGGGTGCTCATTACATTCATCTATACGACTGCCAGTTACTTAAGTATTTGGGATATAGAAATAGCTTTTTTGATTTTGAAAACTATTGTTTGCAAAAGTAGCGAGAGCCGGCCCACGCGGCGATCGATCAGCCGATGTTGTATGCACAATATTGGGTGTCCAGTTCCGTTGAAAGATCGATATACTCATAGTTGCACAATCGTGAACAGCATGTATGGATCGAGTCGAAAAGGCAGCCCTCCAGCTTCAGGCCGTTGCGGTGCTCCGAACGCTGAAAACCGATCGCACCTACGCGGAGCTATCGGCCGAGACCGGGCTTCCGGAAGGCGATCTCAACCGATACGTTAACGGTCACGTCCTCCCCGGAGTCGACCGTGCGGAGGCGATTGTCGGCGATATCGGTCGTGAGGCCATGGCGGCTGAGCTGCGATCCCGCGTCAGTGTCGACGACGAGGGGTACGTCGACAACTCCGCGGCCGTCTTCGACCAATCGTTTCTCGACCGCGTCGCCCCCGTGGCGGCCACCAGCGTCGGCTTCGACCGGCCGGACGTGGTGTTGACCGCCGCCACCGACGGGATCACCCTCGGGGCGGCGATGGCGTCGTACTTTGACGCCCGCCTGGCATACGCAAAGAAATCCAAGGAGACCGCCGTCGAGGAGTTTATCGAGGCCCGCCAGCGACTCACCTCCGGGATCGAACTGACCTACTATCTGCCCGCCACCGCGCTGTCGGCCGGCGAATCGGCTCTGATCGTCGACGATCTGATCCGCTCCGGGGAAACCCAATCGATCCTGCTCGATATCGCCGCTCAGGCCGACGCCGAGGTTGTGGGCGTCTTTACGCTGATCGCTGTCGGTGACGAGGGGCTGACACGGGCCCGCGAGCGCACCGACGCGCCGGTGGCGGCGTTGACGACCGTTGAGTAGGACGTTTGCCGTCAACAAGTCATGTGTCGTCGCGCAAGCCTTCTTCGGCAGTACCATTTTATGCTCATCCACGACGAACATTACATTGTCAACGCCCACACAAACAGCTGTGCGAACTGCTCCAATTCCTTGAAAACCAGTTGGAAGGTTCCATGGCGTTTCAAACCATCACCTACATAGCCATCTGCACGTCCGCAGCTTGGCTCTCAACACTGACAACGGATTTGAGAGGAATTTGGAGACTGACTTCTACAGATACTCACCAATTGTTAATTGATCTATCACTATTGTCATGGAAAGTGAACATCGACCTGTCACTCCGACCCGCATTAATCAACAAATATCTAACATTTTGTGATCAAACTCCTTCGGCATAAATCCTGTTTGTGTTAAATACCTGAAACTAGAGGCAACATTCATTATTCTCGCATTATTATTTATGTGCGTTGGGCAAATCAATTGTCACAGATTTCATGACTGAGGTTGAGTTACATGCGGACGATCAGCCGCCACGCCAGATGCGGGTAATATTAAGCAGAGAATGTATTATATTTGCAACATCTGAATCTAAACGTAGCATTATGACTGAGAATATATTTGATGTTGTACAGGACGTGTCATCACGAGCGACTACAAACTCTATTGAGACGGTAACGCTCGCATATAGAGTGGGTGAAACCAGAGAATCGGTATCTATTCGCGGCACTGCTGATGACCTTTTTGTGTTCCAGAAGAACCTTTTTCAGATTTTGCTTGATGAGACACCTGTCTTGGTTAGACACGCCGAACCCGGTAAGAATGTCACGGAGTCTTACACCAGTGTTTTGCTATCAGTGACGGCGGGCAGCATCCGATTCAGTGAGGAAGAGACAGCATCGCAGGTGGTGCTCCCCCGAACGGAGCTCACCGAGTTCAAAGCCGGTAAGGACACAATAAATGACAAGCAGCACCCACTGATCCGGCTCTATTGGGTTCGTGATGGAAATCCTAGCAAAACTACTGTCTGTTTTGCTTCGCCTCGTTTGTTTAATATCTTTGGCCGATACATCAAGTCAACCCTACAGCTTACGACGGACGAACAGATACAGCGACAACAATCGGTTGAGATATTATTGGTAGATGATAACTCTGATGATTTGGAGATGGGGAGTTTATTTTTGAAACAGCAATCCGACCGGTTTTCGATCACATGTGCAACCAGTGCGGGTGAAGGGCTTGAGCATCTCGCTGGAAACGATACGTTTGATTGCATCATCAGCGACTTCTCAATGCCTAGGATGGATGGAATTGAGTTTCTTCGTGAGGTTCGTGAAAATCATCCCGATGTTCCATTTATACTTTATACCGGGCAGGGCAGTGAACAGGTCGCCAAACAAGCAATAATCGACGACGTTACCGACTATGTGGAGAAGGATATTGGTACTGATCAGTACACAGTTCTTGCTGAACGAATATGGAAAGCAGTAGATTAACTGTATTATTACTTTTTGTCAGGTTCTGTGTATCCATCAGCCCCTGTGATCTCAAACCGTGCTCCGCCATCATGACCGTCTACGGCTTGAATCTCCCACCCATGGGCTTCACAAATACGCCTTACAATTGTTAAGCCGAGTCCGATCCCATTGTCACTGGTACTGTACCCATGCTCAAATATCTCTTTACGATCCTGAGAGCTGAAACCTGAGCCATTGTCCTCTATATAAAATCCATTATTATCTGTAAGAGATCCAACACGCACTTCTGACATTGTATCGCCGTGTTCGACTGCATTGCTGAACAGATTCTCAAGAGCTTGCCTAAGACGTGACTTATCAGCCGGTATCTGCCCAATGTCACTACTGATTGTCAGTGTTGCCTCATTTGTTGGTACTGATTCCCACGCCCGCTGGATGACTTCTGTAAGCTGAGTCTCAGTCTTTTCATCAATAGTCTCACCCTGACTGGCAAGCGTGAGGAGGTCATCTATCAGGGCTTTTGTGCGATCAAGTGCATCACTAACCTTCTCGATCCATTCGTCATCGTACTCGTCTTTTAACAAGTTGAGATAGCCAGTCGCTCTATTGAGCGGACTTCGGAGATCATGAGAAACGACACCGGTGAACTCTTCGAGCCGCTTGTTTTGCTGTTGGAGTGATGCACTACGCTCTGCCAACTGCTCCTCACGCTTGACCGCTGCTATCGCTTCTGTAATTAGTGCTTCAAGAAGACGGAGGCTTTTGAGGTCAACCTCGTTGAACGCATATCGCTCTGTTGCGGCACTCGCAATGACCCCGTGATCCCCGCAAGGGATACACACTTCGGAGCGCAATTGTGTTTCTGAATTGTATACTTCTGACTGTTCGGTTAGATCGTCATAGTTTTTGATTTCACCAGTATCAAAACTTTCCCAGAGGAGTGCATCACCGCGCTCAAAAATGGGAGCCTCTCCGACAACATTCACCGCTTCATCGGTTTCTGCAACCGGGCGCAGCACGTTTTCGTCAGTATCGTGCTCCCAGAAGGCAGTTATCGGAAGATCAAAAATATCAGCAATTATATCAATCGTGATCTCGGCGACTTGGGTTGTCGTTTCAGCCGCCAGCAGTCGCTGTGCCCCCGTATGTAGCCCTTTGAGACGATCTTCGAACTGCTGTTGTTCAAGCTCATAGCCAGCCCATCGTCCAAGATGCCTGACAGCCCTTTGCTCCCCGGGGGTAAACTCCTTGTCGCGATCATGAGAGGCTGCAAAGCAGAACGTCCCGTAAAGATCCCCTTCAATTATAATCTTTGTTCCGATATAACAGCCCAACCCGAATCGTTCATACGCTGGATCGTCGTTGCCCAACTCTCCCTGTGCATCCTGTATACTGACCAGTTCGTCGCTCTTGATAGTCTCCCGACAATATGACTGTTCTATCGGTGCCGATCTGTCTGGCTGGAGGCGTTCATGATCACCAACAGCGTGAACAATTTTTTGTGTGCCTTCTTTGACCCGAGTTAGGAACCCATACGGTAAATTTAGATACTCACATCCAATAGAAAGAATACGTTCGGTTTTTTGTTCAAACGTTAGATCATTTTCGATACCGACTTCATACAGTTCAGCCAGCATCTCTTGTTCTTTTTGTGCTGACTCTGCTCTCCGTTCACGACCTGTGACATCATGTGCCTCTCCAAGTATGTATTCAGTGCCATCTTCATCCACATGAAAAGACACATCAACATCTATCACCCTCACATTTTGTTGTACAATACTGAAGCTATAAGTCTCATCTTCTATCTTTTGTTTGGTGATATCAGATATTAGTGTATTAAAATCATCTATCTCTTTTGACTGTATCTGTCCTGAGCTAGCTAGTTTATTGATTTTCTTCCCAATCAGTTCACCTGGCTCACATGAGAATAACGAACAAAGTGAATCGTTAGCATATACAATGTTACCAGTTAGATTGAGTATGAAGATACCATCCTGTACCGATTCAATAATAGATTTATATCGATTAAATCCCTCTGTGCTTTCGTCTGTCACGTTATTAAATGGGTCTGTTTCCATATCCCTGATTTCTACCAAGCCAGAATAGATGTTTTGCCGTGGCGATATCCTCAATTGGACGCTAAAATTGACGTTTTATTCGGATCACTTCGACAGCGCGTCAGTCAGTCCGCCGGCACGCTCGACGCCCCGGTGCTCAACCTGACAGGGCCTGTCGAAATCGACGAGCTCTGCGTTGCTGTTGTTATCAAAGGCTGTGACGCGACTAGCGGTGAAAGAAGCTGTGATGTTTCAAACCATCAGTTATATCACTATCAGAACGTCTTCAGCTTGATGCTCAACACTGACAACTGGTTTGAGAAGATTCTGAGGGCTGACCTCTGCAAACGAGCGATCCTCGTATTTATTGACTGTTTCACAGGATATCTCGATTGTTCATCGATATTCGCCGAGAACCTCATACCCTGTCACACAATTATGCGAATTTTTAAGTCAGTGTCGCCGACAATCGCTACATACCACAAATGGGACTCAACTCGTTTTTTGATCTTGATGATCACGACACCGACGTCAACTCGGAGGTGATCGCCGGCGCGACAACGTTCCTCGCAATGGCCTACATCATCGTCGTCAACCCGACGGTGTTGTCGAACGCGATCAGCATCGAGGGCTACACCGACCCCGAGGTGTTCCAGATGATCGCCATCACGACGATCCTCGCCTCNGTGGCCGCGATGTTGGTGATGGCGGTGTACGCCAACCGCCCGTTCGGGCTCGCCCCAGGGTTGGGGTTGAACGCCTTTTTCGCGTTCACCGTCGTCCTCGGATTGGGNATCCCCTGGCAGACAGCCCTTGCGGCCGTCTTTGTTGAAGGGATCATCTTCATCATCCTGACGGCCGTCGGCGCGCGTGAATACATTATCAACCTCTTTCCGGAGCCGGTCAAGTTCGCTGTCGGCGCGGGGATCGGTGTCTTCCTGCTGTTTATCGGCCTTCAGGAGTTTCAGGTGATCGTCAACGACGAGGCGACGCTGGTGACACTCGGCTCGGTTGGCTCGAATCCGGTGGCGATTCTCGGACTATCGGGCGTTGTGCTGACGCTCCTGTTGTGGGCCCGCGGGGTAACCGGCTCGATCATTATCGGCATCCTCACGACCGCGATCGCCGGCTGGACACTCACGCTGGCCGGCGTCGTTGACCGCGGCGTGCTCGTCGACGAATCGGTGCTGTCGGCGGTCGAACAGCAGGGCGTCCTCGGGGTGATCACCGGAATCCAGTACGATATCACGCCGCTGGCCGGTGCGTTCATCGACGGTCTCTCACAGGTCGAACCACTAACCTTCGGCTTCGTCGTGTTGACGTTCTTCTTTGTGGACTTCTTCGATACCGCCGGCACGCTGATCGGGATCGCGCAGTTCGGCGACTTCCTCGATGAAAACGGCGAACTCCCGGAGATGGACAAGCCGCTGATGGCCGATGCAGTCGGGACGACCGTCGGCGCGATGCTCGGCACCTCGACGGTGACAACCTACATCGAGTCCTCGACCGGTGTCGAAGCCGGCGGCCGTACCGGGTTGACCACGCTCGTCGTTGCCGTTCTGTTCGTGTTGATGATCCCGTTTGTCGCCATCGCCTCGGCGATCCCGAGCTACGCCTCGTTTATCGCCTTGGTGATCGTCGGGATCATCATGTTCGAGGGGGTCGTCGACATCGACTGGCGTGATCCGGCGTGGTCGATCTCGGCGGCACTGACGATCACGATCATGCCGCTGACCTACTCGATCGCCGACGGGCTGGCGGCGGGGATCATCAGCTATCCGCTGGTGAAGGCAGCCGCCGGCGAGGCCGACGACATCCGCCTCGGCCAGTGGCTGTTGGCGGCGGTGTTGATCATCTACTTCTACATCCAGACCAGCGGCATGCTGTTGTGAGATGGCTCTAATCGACAGCATCGACCGAGTCGGCGTCGCCACCGGCAAGCGCGCCCCGACCGCGATCCTGTTTTGAGGATTGCACCAGACGGCTTTTTTACGATTGGGTCGTCGCCACAGCCATGTCAAATACCACAGCGACAGCACAGTCAGGGGGTATTCAGTGGCCCGACAACGCGCTTGGCTACGTTGCGATCATCGCCGCCATCGTCACCGGAGTGTTACATCTGCTTGCGGTCACACGGGCGATCCAGTTCAGCCAAATTCTTGCTGTTCTGTTCGCGCTCAACGGGTTGGGCTTTCTCGGCGGGATCGGGATCTATCTCACCCGATACTGGCGACGCTCGCTGTTTCTCGTGGCGGCAGCCTACTCGGTCGTGACGATCCTCGCACTGTTTGCCTTCCAGGGCTGGAGCATCGAGGCGTTCTACATGGGCGGGAGCCTCAACCCGATCGCCGTCATCAGCAAGCTCGCCGAAGCGGTGCTTGCGCTTGCCNCGCTCGCCCTGTACAGCCAGTCTACACCCTGAGTGGCCGTAGCGTTTTATCCGACGCCGCCCAACCATCGGGTATGCCGTTTAGCGCGACGTGGCACAATCTCTTAGAGCCACTCGAAGCACTTCCGACCGACACGGTGTTCCGGACGCCGCTGTCGGATCGCCCCTTCCGCGTCACCGACAGCCAGGAGCACCGAATCCTCATTCAGTTCCGCGATGACACCGGTACCACACCGCTCAGCCGCGAGCAGTTCGAAACGCTCTATGAGCGTGTGACCGACGCCCCCGGGGGGTTTGATCTCGACCGGCTCCCAGCCGATGCCGAACCGTACGCCACCCTGCTGAGCGTCCATCCCCGGTTTGCGATCGATACCGACGCGGACACGCTCACCGAGCGCGAGGAGCCGACGACACCGCTTGTCGACGCGCCGATCCCACCGGCCGCCAACGGCGGTGATCCCGGTAGCGGTGACGGCGACGACCGCAGCGAGCCAGATGTGCCCGTCTACAACGACGCCCTCCTGCTGATCGACGCGCTCGAACGCACCGACCCAACCGACCTCTCAGGCGTCGAAACGGCAACGCTGGTCGATCTTTACACGCTGTGTTCGGATGTCCAGCGCAACGCTGACGAACTCCGCCAAGAGATCCGTGGTGTCCTGTTAGGATCGGCTCACCCACGACCAGCCGATCGCCGGCCAGTACGGCTCTATCCAGCGAACAAGCCGCCGAAACCGATCGCTGAAAGACGACGAGGCGGTGATCGCAACCCTCGAAGCAGCCGGGGTTGACCGCCAGCGACTCCTCAGCGTCGACCGCGAGAAGGTTGACGACGCCTTAGCGGTCACCGAGGTTAGCGAGGAGGCGGTCTACGAGATCGACGAGCGCGACTACGTCCGGAAGGCGGATGTCGACGACGACACGAAGACCTCCCGGCTGCAGGGGCTCAAAGATCGGCTGGCGGCCGCCGCGGGCGACGATACCGACGAGCTCCGCGCGGAGATCGAGGCCTTAGAGGAGCGGATCGATGAGCTGACAAGCTTCAAACCGGGCCAAGCGTTTCACGGCGACAACACCGCAATCGACACGGAGTAGCCGGTGAGATCGGTAGCGACGCGGGTGGCTGTGCGTCTGGAAAACCGTTACACACAGTACCAGTGGCTTCATTTGGTTGCCCCTCGTAGGTGGATCCGATGTCAGAGCTTATCCTCTATGAACTGTCTGGCTGTCCGTACTGTGCAAAGGTGATCAACAAACTCGACGAGCTCGGGTTGGAGTATGAGTCCCGCGAGGTGCCGCGCTCACACAGTGAACGAACCGAGGTCAAGGAGGTTAGCGGCCAGACCGGTGTTCCGGTGTTGATCGACGAGGAGTACGATGTCGATGGGATGCCTGAAAGCGATGATATCGTCGCCCATCTGCAGGAACACTACGCCTAACTCTCGGGTTCGGCTCCACGATCCTGAATCAGCTCCCGGATCGATTCCGGATCGTCGATATCGGCAAGCTCCGCACAGGAGACGATCGCTGTTCCGCCGACAGCGTCCCGTTTCGTCTGTTCGGTCGTAAAGTACACCGACCGTGTTTTCGTGACGCGACCGATCGAGCTCATCAGCTCGGCGCGCTTCTCCGCGCTTTCGGTAAACGAGGAGTGGCCGGTCAACACGTCACTCGCGCGGCGGCCGGTCGCCTTGCTGACGGCCTTAAACGGCGAGCGCGTCGTCGGATGGACATCGAAGCCGGCCTCCGCCAACACGGTCAACACGTGTTCGTCGTCGGGGTCGGCATCCGGCTCGTCGGGAACCGGATCGGCATCGTGGACATCCTCCGCGCCATCAAGAACGGAAACGGGGTTCGAAAACGGCTGGTCGAACAGCTCCTCTAGCTGGATCGCCACCTCGATCGAGGCGTTCATCCCGTCCTCGTACTTCGAGACCGTCCGCCGGGAGACGCCGAGTTCGGTCGCCAGCCGGCCGAGACTCCAGCCGCGCTCCTCGCGCTCGTCGGCCAACAGATCGCCGTCGATGCTGACGTACAGCCCGCCGGGAGCGGCGTAGATCAGCGGCGGCACCTCCTCGACAAAGAGGTCGTAGGCGGTATCCGGGTTGAACACCGGAACGCCGTGGCGGAAGTAGACGACGCCGGGTTTGAGATCCTCGTTGCGCGTCCGGAGGCCGATCACCATCGGCGTCGCCGAGAGATACTTGCCGAGCCGCCGGAGCTCCGCACCGGTTTCAGGGTTGAACGCATCGATATTGCCGAGCACCTTCAACAGCACGAGATCCTCCCCGCGGCGGGCCGCAAGGTCGAAGCTCTTCGGTCGGACGGAACACCGGTCGCTGACGAGAAAGTCGGCGTCCGCCAGCATCGCGGTGATGTTGCCGACCAGTGCTGTCCGTGACATAGCTGTGGCTAGTGAGTTATCGCATATATAGGTTGCGGCCGGGGTTCTGTCCTATCGGCGTCACGTCAGTTGATTTCTGGGCTCACGCCACCGGTACGATTATATATAAACGCGGCTGGCCGACCCGAAACCGGTTTTCCCACCGGCCCGTTATCGCCACCGATGACCGTCATCGGGCTCGACGACACCGACTCCCGGACGCGGGGGATGTGTACGACCTATCTTGCCGCCCGGCTGGCCGACGCCATCGTCGCCGACGGCGGCCAGGTCGAACGAGTGCTTCTGGTTCGACTCAACCCGGCGGTCGAACACAAAACCCGCGGCAACGCCGCGCTTGCGATCCACACCGACCATCCGGCGGATACGGCTCTCGGTCTGGCGGCCGACCACATCGAGGAGCTCGCGATCGACGGCGACGCCCGAACGAGCCCCGGGCTCATCGTTGCTGACCACGACCCCACGGCCGCACCCGACGCTGTCGCCGCGTTCGCCGACCGAGCGATCCACGCGCGTCTCGGGCTTGATGCGGCACTCACCATCGCCGACGACGCCGGCTACGATCACCGCGGCTGGGCCGGCGAGGGCTGCGATGTCGTCGGCCGCGGCCGGATCGGCGCGCTCGCGGCGGTCGGCGCGTGGGCGGCCTTCGAGGAGTGGACGTACGAACGGATCGCTTACCGCGAGTTCGACCGCTGTGGCACGCCACGTGCGGTCGACACCGACTCGGTGTTTGCGGCGGCCAACCGCGGATATCCAACCGTCTGGGATACGGTCGACCGAGCCGAAGGGGAGGCGGTCTGTGTTCCCAACGCACCCGGGCCGATCCTCTATGGGATCCGTGGCGACGATCCCGATGCCGTCGGCCGGGTCGCCGAAATGATCGAGGGCGAGCCCGTTGAGCGTGATCGCTGTTTTGTCACCAACCAGGGTACCGACAGCCACCTTCGAGCGGGAACACTTGGCTCGCTTCAGGACGGCGCGGCCTACCGCGTCGACGGCATCGTTATCGACCCGCCGGAAACACGAGAGGGTGGTCACGTTTTCTTCAGGCTCGGCCGAGCGGGCGATGTTGACAGCGACGGCGACACAGCCGATGGCGTGGAAGGGGCTGTCGATGCGACCGCCGACTGCGTTGCCTTTGAGCCGACGAAACGCTTCCGTGACCGGATTCGGGGTCTGCGCGTCGGTGACCGACTCACCGTCTGTGGGGAGTACAGCGACGGGACGATCAAACTCGAAAAGTTCGCCGTCCGCGAGCTTTGCCGAACCGAGCGCGTCACGCCGACCTGCGAGGGCTGCGGTCGGCGAATGAAATCAGCCGGCCGCGGGCAGGGGTATCGGTGTCGGGACTGTGGCACGTCGGCACCGGAGAAAGTTCGTCGTCAGATCGACAGAGAGCTCGACAACGGCTGGTACGAGGTACCGCCCTGTGCACGCCGCCACATCGCAAAACCCCTGATTCGCGGCGGCTTCGATGCCCCGACATATCCCGAGCGGTAGGCGGTGGCAGTCGGAACCGACTACGCCGGCGTGGTGCCGTAGGCGGCGATAACGGTCTTGATGCGGTTTGCGAGCACGTCCATATCGGCGGCGGCGTGATCGCCCTTGTAGACAAACTCCGTGACGCCGTTGTTGACAGCGTCGCCGGCGATCGGTTCGAGCTTCTTGCCCGTCAGCAGGATAATCGGGATACTCGGGTCGGTGCCGGAGCTGTTCAGCGAGCCGGCAAACTCGATCCCGGTTTCATCCGGCAGCTCGTAGTTGACGACGACCACATCAAAGTTATCGGCTTTGAGGCTTTTCCGCGCTTCACTCGCCGTTCTGACGGCTGTTAGCTCCATCTCGTGGTTGGATTCAAGCGCGTCGACAACCCGCATCGACATGAACTCGCTGTCCTCGACCAGCAGTACGTTGGGTGTGGTCATCGTTGTAACTCCTTGTCGGCTGTGTGCCCTGTGATGTCGTGCTGTGTCATCGCCCGGAGTCTCCGTTGGTGGTGATATGTCGCCCGACCACTTATAGCATGTGCGGGGCGCGGAGATGGATTAGTAGCTATCGACATTGGTACCAACCGAACAGACGTATTCGCCGACGGCAACCTGGGGTAGCCGCCGTGATCGCCAGAGGATACCGCTGTTGTCGGCGGTGACCTCATCTTTCACCTCGCCGAAGGCGTCGGTCACCACAAACAGTGTATCGCCGGCATCGACACGGCTGCCAAGGGTACGACGGTAGTCGACAACGCCGCCCGCCGAGGCCCCATACTGGTCGAACCGCTTGGCTCTTGTCTGGCGTTCCATCGATGGCCCGCCGTCGAGAAACTCGTAGTGCCGCAACACGTTGTAGACGCCGTTGACGCCGGTTTGGATGCTGTCGGCATCGAAGCCGACCGAGCCGCCGAGCTCGGGGTCGACCGTCGGGATCCCCTCATCCGGGGCGACCCGGGCGAGTTGGCCCTCCGGCCCCTTCTGATCGAGGACGTACCCGCAGTTGAACACCTTTGCCAAGCGGAGACACTCGCTGTGCATCGTATGTCGGCGGCCACACCGCACCCGTACCTCGTCGATCATCCGGCTTGTCGATCCCTGATGGAGATCCAAGATCAGATCGGCCGTTTTGGCGACCTCGAAAACGGTGCTGGCGATCCGCTCGCTGGCTGTCCCCTCGCTATCGCCGGGGAACGTGCGGTTGAGCTTCCGGTCGTCGATCGGGTTGCGGTGTTCGGCCACCTGAAACCCGTGGTAGTTGACGATGGCGACGATACAGATCTCCCCGGCGATCTCGGTCGGATCAAGCTGTGGCACCAGCTGTCGGATGACACCAAGCCCGTTGAGCTCGTTGCCATCGCTGACCGCTTGGAGATAGAGCCGCTTGCCGTCGTCGGCCCCGTTGATAACCGCCACCGGGAGCCGTGCCGGGCTCCCATCGCGGGTCTCACCAACCGCCAGCCGGCCGGTATCGATCTCTCCCGGATCGGCCGCGGCGGTTCCGAGCGTTGTCGTCATTACCGATCGGAGGGCCGCCCCGTTCTTTAGCGGTTCGATCCCGTATGAATACGCCGGCAGTCGGTGGCCCTTTTATTCACCATGCACCAAGTGAGTATATGAGCGAGGGTGATGCCGACGAGCCAGCAGACGGGGGGCCGACAGGCGGGCTGGGTGAGGCATTAGCGGTCAAACGAAACACGTTGATCGGGCTGGGTGTCGGCATCGGTGTCGCCGCGGTCGCCTATCTGGTGCGTATCTTTGAGCTACTCGGCCCTGCGGGCGTCAACCGAACGTACCCGATCGTCGGCCCGGAGGCATGGTTTCTCCTTTTAGCGATCGTCTTCGCGTCGGCGACCGCACTCGGCGTCGTGGTCGTGTTGACCGCGATCCGTGCGGTGCGGCTCTCAAAGCGCGTTTGAGCGGCCGATCAGTCGGCGACGGCCTCGCTGTTCTCGATGGCGGCCTCGGCGGCCGCGGTGAGCTCGTAGATATTCTGCCTGGCGTCGGCAAAGTAGACATCCTCCTCGACAAGGCCGATCCCCTCGAGGCGTTCAAGCGCGTAGCGCACGGTACGGGCCGACAGCATCGACTCCTCGACGATCCCCTTCTGGGTCAGCGTGCCGTTGTACTCCAACACCTTGAAAACGAGTTTCGCGCTGGGAGGGAGGTCGTCAAGCGTTTCGTCGTCTGTTCCAGCCATCGAGAAACCTTCCGAGCGACAGGGTGATAAAACTTCACCAGCACGGCCGCCCGACACGCCTTTCTACCGGCCACCCGTTGAATCGGCCATGTCAGACGCACAGGCAGAGGCCGGCACCGCCGAGGGGCAGGGCCCCGTCCGGATCACCGAGGCTGTTGCCGACCGCCTCGCCGAGAAACGGACGGAGCTTTTCGAGGAGTTCGAGATCAACGACGAGTTTCCAAGCGAGGTGCTCGTTGAGGCGCGCAAGCGCACCGAGAATGTCTCCGACGAGATCGAAGATGAGCTCGACGAGCGGCGCGATCTCCGCGATCTCACCGCGTGGACGACCGATCCCGCAGACGCCCAAGATTTCGACGACGCGATCAGCATCGAGGCCGGCGAGGAGACCTACACGCTGTGGGTGCATATCGCCGACGTAAGCCACTACGTCCACCCCGGGTCAGCGATGTGGGCCGAGGCGGTCGAGCGCTGTAACACGGTGTATCTCCCCGCCTACACCGTCCACATGCTGCCGCCGGTGTTGGCAGAGACGGTCTGTTCGCTTGTTCCTGAGGAGGATCGCTTAGCGCATACTGTCGAGATGACCATCGACCGCGAGACGCTGTCGTTCGAGAACGTCGATATCTACAAATCCGTCATCCACAGCGATGAGCGACTGACCTACACGGAAGCCGAGAACCGCATCGAGGAGGCGGGGACGCCGCTTCACGAGGAGTGTACGCTGGTCTACGAGCTGGCCGACCAGCTTCACGAACAGCGCAAGGCCGATGGCTCGCTCGTGTTGAACCCCTCGCGTGATCGCGCCCACACGATCGTCGAGGAGTGTATGCTGAAAGCGAACAAGGCGGTCACCCACGAGCTGATGTGGGATCGCGGCGTTGAGGCGATGTACCGCGTTCACCCACAGCCAACACCCGAGCAGTGGAACGAGGCACTCGCCGAGATTCAGGATCTCGATGGGGTGTCGATCCCGGGTGGCTCGTGGGACGACCCTCGGAAGGCTGTCAACGCCGCCCTCGAAGAGTCACCCGGCCGGCAGCTCAACAAGATCCAACGCGCCGTGCTGAAGGTGATGCCGCGCGCGAAATATATGAACGACCCCTTTGGCGGCCACCACGCGCTGAACTTCGATATCTACGGCCATTTCACCAGCCCGATCCGGCGGCTTTCGGATCTCACCAACCACTGGATCGTCGCCGAAAACGATGTCCCCGAGGATCTGATCGAGCTCTGTGATCGCGCCTCAGATAAGGAAAAAGACGGCGAGACGGTCGAACGACTCTACAAACAGGAGATGGAGGAACTGCATCTCGAAGGCCACGCGATCAACGACCGCGGGTTGGAGGTCGTCGACGACGCCGCGTTCGCGGCGATGGACGAGGAGGAACNGGAAAACGTCCATCAGGTGCCTGAAACCCAGCTGTAGTCGGTTCAGCAGGTACTCGAGCCCCAGCGATGGCGGTGTCGACAGAAACGACTCCCCGGTGTCGGGCCGCTGTCGACAGCGACGGGGCGACAAGCTGACGGCGCGGCGACGAGCGGCAGCTAATAGATACCGTTTTCCCACCGACGACAAAACTGGTGGCAAATGCTGCGTAGACAGTTTGTCCGCGAGAATCCCGCGGCCGTTCGTGCTGCCCTTGAAGAGAAGGGCGTCGATGTCGATCTTGACCGGCTTCTGGAGATCGACGCGGAGTGGCGGTCGCTGAAAAGCGAGGGCGATGACCTCCGACACGAGCGCAACGAGGTATCCAGCGAGATCGGCCAGCTCAAAGCCGAGGGGGAGGATGCGGCCGCCGAGCAGGCGATCGAACGCTCCGCGGAGCTCAAAGAGGAGCTGGGGGCGATCGAAGCCCGCGCCGACGAGTTGGAGGCTGAACTGGAAGCCGCGCTGTTGACACTGCCGCAGCTGCCGGATGATTCGGTGCCGGTCGGCGAGGATGAAACCGAAAACGTCGAGCGTCGCCGCGAGGGGTTCGA
>P_A23_Liq_2_FmtDRAFT_1000144_pt1 | contig 16655 bp, 16 predicted proteins | sample PonA232FremontCA_FD_10599 | JGI IMG/M metagenome (IMG submission 10599) | reverse complement strand
CCCAGTCGCGTGCGCCGGGCTGGCCGACCGCCACGTCCGCGGCGTGGGCCGCGATCCGGTAGGCCGCCAGCCCGTCGCGTACGTCCTCGGCGTCCGGGAGCCCGAGGTGTTCCTTGGGGGTGACGTAACACAACATCGCCGCGCCCGCTCGCCCGGCCTCGGTCGCGCCGATGGCGCTGGTGATGTGGTCGTACCCCGGCGCGACGTCGGTGACGAGCGGTCCGAGCACGTAGAACGGCGCGCCGTCACACACCTCGCGCTGGCGCTCGACGGCCCCCTGGATCTCGTCCATCGGGACGTGGCCCGGCCCTTCGACCATCACCTGGACGCCGTGACCCCACGCGCGTCGGGTCAACTCGCCGAGCGTCTCTAGTTCCGCGTGTTGGGCGTCGTCGTTGGCGTCCGCGAGACAACCCGGCCGGAGGCCGTCACCCAACGAGATCGTCACGTCGTGGGCCGCGAGGATCTCACAGATCCGGTCGTAGGCCGTGTACAACGGGTTCTGTTCGCCGTGCTCCTCCATCCACCCGGCGAGGATCGAGCCGCCACGCGAGACGATCCCGGTCTTCCGGCCGTCGGTCAAGGGGAGGTGTTCCGCGAGCACACCCGCGTGGATCGTCTGGTAGTCGACCCCCTGCTCGGCCTGTTTGCGGATCACGTCGACGAGCAGGTCCGCGCTCAACTCCGTCGCGCCGCCGGCACGCTTGACCGCCTCGTACACCGGGACGGTCCCGACGGGAACGGGGGAGTGATCGACGTTGGCCGTCCGGATCTCGTCGAGGTTCGACCCCGTCGAGAGGTCCATCACCGTGTCCGCACCGTAGTGGACCGCGGCGTGGAGCTTCTCCAACTCCTCGCTCACCCCGCCGGTCTCCTCGCTGTTGCCGATGTTGGCGTTCACCTTCGTCGAGAACGCGCTCCCGATCACCATCGGGTCGAGACTGTCGTGTGCGTGGTTCGCCGGGATCACCGCCCGTCCGGCCGCGACCTCCTCGCGGACGAACGCCGGTTCACAGCCCTCTCGCTCCGCGACGCGCTCCATCGCCGGCGTCAGTTCGCCGTCGACGGCTCGCTGGCGTTGTGTTCGCGACATCGACTACGCGGTTGTACCACAGTGTAATAGAAGTTGTGGGAGGCTCGAAGGGAGTAGTGTGTCGCGAGGTCGACCGACGGCAGGAGCGTGGAGACCACCACTGCCCGAGGTGGTCGGCCGAGCACTGGTGTGTTCACCAGATCACGGGGTGAGACTCACCCCGTCAGTGCGACACCAGCGACGGCAACACCGACGGCGACCGCGGCGGCGACGGGCGTGAGCATCGCGATCAACGCCGCGTGGAAGACGACCGCCGCGATGGCCGTCGCGACCAGCGAACCGCGCTTGCCGGCCGGCTGGGTGTGCCGTCGAGCCGCCCCACAGTTGTACCCCGTGCCTGCGAGCGAGTGTGTCTGGCTCGTCATACTTGTTCCAACACACCCCACCACCCTCACCGCCGTGGGCGGTTGTTCAGACGACCCCGCAGGTCGGGTGTCTGCGGACACAGCACCCTCGTCACGCGGGAGTCTCAGTATGCAGACGACGCCCACGTCGGGACACCCGTACCGAAGCGAACAAGTCGGTTGTACCACAGTTTGGTCGCATGCGCGTACTGGTCACCGGCGGGAGTCGCGGGATCGGACGAGCGACGGCAGAACGGCTGGCTGGCGACCACGATGTCGCCGTCGGCTACCGGTCGTCGGCAGACGCCGCGAGCGAGGTCGTCACGGCCGCACGAGAACGGGGCGCGACGGCCACGGCGGTCCAAGCGGACGTGCGCGACTCGGCCGCGGTCGACGAGATGGTCGCGAGCGCGGCCGACGAGTTGGGTGGGGTCGACGCCGTCGTCCACAGCGCCGGGATCGTCGACCCGGCCCGAACCACGGAGACGACCGACGAGCAGTTCGAGCGCGTGGTCGAGACGAACCTCACCGGCTCGTTCTACGTCGCGCGCGCAGCACTCGACCGGGTCGCGCCCGGCGGCGACGTGGTGTTCCTCTCGTCGGTCGGTGGGACTGCCGGCACGGTCGACGCGAGCTACGCCGCGAGCAAAGCGGGGCTCCACGGGCTGACCCGAGCCCTAGCCCGCGAGTACGGCGAGGAGGGTGTGCAGGTGAACGCGATCGCCCCCGGGCCGGCGGAGACCGACATGAACGACGAGATTCTGTCCTACCTCGAAGATGTCGAGTTCCGTGGCCACGAGAACGTCGACACACACCTCCCGCAGTACGCCTGCGAGCCGGAGACGGTCGCCCACACAGTCGAGTACCTGCTGGAGAACGACTACGTCCAAGGGCAGGTGCTCCCGGTCGACGGCGGGATGCAGTTCGGGTGACCGACCGACTGTCGGGAGTGCCGTCGCGAGGCTGAGGCGGCGTCTCCGGATCGGGCCTCGCCTGCGGTGTCGACCCCGAGTCCTCAACACACAAGTAACCCTCGTGTGAGAGTGGGTGGTAGGATCTCCGACCCCGACGACGGGAGCCTGTCGGCCGTACAGGAGTTCGGGATACTCGTCGGGGTCGTGGTTGTCACCGCGACACTCTCGGTGCTCTCGGGGTGGCGGGGTGCCATCCTCGGGCTGCTCGGGATACTCGTCTGGACACAACTCGTCCAACTGGAACGGGGCAGCGACTGACTGCCGTCACGAGAGCCACGACGGTAACGCACCACGGAGATTCACCAGGGTACGATCCCGCTCGACCGCCCGACACGGCGGTGTTTCACCCAGAGTACTACTTCTGTTAGTTTTTAGTGGGTTGCCCGCCACGAGAGAACACGTGTCAGACACCGAGACAGAAGACGTGTTAGAAGAACTCGCATCACTCCCCAGCCTGATGGCCCCGAGTGTCTCGCCGGACGGCGACCGGATCGCCGTCTACTACGACGTGACGGGCCGCAACGAGCTCCACCTCCTCGACCCGGAGACGGGCGAGTTGGAGCAGTTGAGCGACGGCGAGGTACCGCGGGCGGTCCGAGCCGGCTTCGAGTGGCACCCGGACGGTGACCGACTGTTCTTCCACCGCGACGAGGCGGGCGACGAACAACACGACATCCACGTGATCGATCTCGACGGCGAGACGGAGCCGGTCGTCGAGATGGACGGCCAGTGTAACCTCGAAGCCGTCGGCGAGGACGGCGAGACGCTGGTGTTCTCCTCCAGCGCCGGTGGACAGCTCAACCTCTACCGCCACGACGTACCGTCCGGAGAGACGACGAAGCTCACCGACTACGAGCGGGCCGCCGCCGGTGCCCAACTGTCGCCCGACTGTGAGACACTCGCGTACGCGACCAACGAGACGGACGACTACGACAACCAGGATGTCTACGTCGCCGACGTGGACGGGTCGAACCCCCGCGTGCTCGATGTCGGCGAGACGGGTGCGGAGACCGCTCCCGTCGACTTCGGGCCGGAGGGTCGCCGGCTGTTGATCAGCGACAACTCCACCGATGTGGGTCGCTCCGGCGTGTACGACCTCGAGACCGACGAGGTAACGTGGTTCGGCGGCAACGAGTTCGACGAGAGTCCCTCGCACTTCCTGTCGGACGGCGACCGGTTCGTCGCTCCCCGGTCGCGAGACTCGACCGAGACGCCGGTCGTCTACGACGTCGACGGCGGGGCGACGAAACTGGACGTGCCGGCGGGCGTGTCCGGCGTACTGGGCGACCCACTCGACGACGAGCGGCTCGTGGTCTACCACACCGCCGCCTCAACGCGCGCGACACTGCTCGCGTACGATCTCGACACCCACGAGACGGCAGAACTGTTCCAGTCCGACTACGGCCCGTTCGACCCCGACGACTTCGTGGAGCCGGAGACGATCCGGTTCGACTCCGACGGTGTGCCGGAGACACCCCCGCACGCCGTCGAACACGACTCCTACGAGGAGTACGAGATCCAGGGGTTGTTGTTCGACTCCGGCGTGCGGCCGTCACCGCTGATCGTCAACCCGCACGGTGGGCCGCGGGCCCGCGACGTCCGGCGGTTCAGCTACCGGACACAGTTCCTCCTCTCGCGCGGGTTCTCGGTGCTCGAGGTGAACTACCGCGGCTCCACCGGGCGGGGCCGGGAGTTCGCCCAGGAGATCTACGACGACTGGGGCGGTGCCGAACAGGGTGACATCGCCGCCGGCGTCGAGCACGTCCTCGACGAGTACGACTGGATCGACGACGACCGGGTCGTCGTCTACGGCGGCTCCTACGGTGGGTACTCCACGAACTGGCAGGTCGTCCAGTACCCGGAACTGTACGACGCGGCCGTCACCTCGGTCGGCGTGTCGGACCTGTTCGACATGTACGAGAACACGATGCCGCACTTCCGGACGGAGCTGATGGTGAAGAACCTCGGCGAGCCGGACGAGAACGCCGACCTCTACGAGGAACGGAGTCCGGCCGAGTACGCCGAGAACCTCGCGTGTCCGTTGTTGATCGTCCACGGCGTCAACGATCCGCGGGTGCCGGTGTCGCAGGCCCGCATCCTCCGTGACGAACTGGAGGCGGTCGGGTTCGCCGACGGCGAGGAGTTCGAGTACGAAGAGTTGGGCGAGGAGGGCCACGGCTCCAGCGACATCGACCAGAAGATCCGGTCGTTGGAGCTGTTGGACGACTTCCTCGACCGCCGGATCGGGACCCAGGAGGCACCCGTCGCCTCCCTAGACGACTGACACCGGGGTCAGTCGTCGGCTGCCGGTGCGGGCGTGTCGGTGTCGAGTTCGGCGTCCGGGCCGTCGACACCGTCCGTCTCGAAGTCGTCGAGCAGACCCCGGAGTCGCTCTGCACCGTCGGAGAGTGAGTTCGTGTCCCGGTCGATCTGCTCGGTCGTCGCGGTCTGTTCTTCGGCTGCTGCAGAGACAGACGCCGCCTCGTCGGCCGTCTGTTCCGACAGCTCTGCGACCTCCTCGATCATCGCGACGACCTCCTCTACCGAGGCCGCCTGGTCGTCCGTGGCGGTGCCGATCTCCGCCACCTCGGAGTCGGCACGCACGACGGCCGCCGCGATGTCGTCGAACGTCTCCGCGGCCGTCTCGGCAGTCTCGACGCTCGCTTCGACCCCACTGCGGACACTCTCGAACGTCTCGACGGTCTCGGCCGTCGCCTCGCTCACGTCCGCGAGACCGGTCGCAGTCGCCGTGCTCTCGTGGTCGACCTCCCGTCCCAGCGACTGGAGTTGCCCGACCGTGTCGGCGAGTGCCGTCACCATCGCCTCGAACCCGTCGGCGATCCGTTCCATCGAGTCGCTCCCGCTCGTGGTCGTCCGTGGCAGGGTTCTTGCCCGTCGGGACCCGATACCCGTCGTGATCGAACGTTTCGACTGTCGCGGCTGTGGGACCGTCTACGCCGCGGTGGACCGGCCAGAACGGTGTGGTGACTGTGGGAGTGAACAGTTCGTCACACTCGCCGACGGGGACGCTGCGGCAGACTTCTTCGCCGGTGCCCTGCGGTGAGTCGACCGGACAGACCACAGGCTTACCACGGCTGCCGTCGTCACTCCGTCTCGTGACGAGTGAGGAACCGTTCGACCCGGCGTACGCGGACTACCCCTCCGAGGAGTACCCGCCGGACTGGGACGCCCGACGACGACGCGTGTTGGAGCGTGACGCCAACTGCTGTCAGTCGTGTGGTGTCAGGAGCACCCGCGTCGACGACGTGTGGTTGGAGGTCGACCACGTCGTCCCGAAGGCGGACGGCGGTGGCCACGGGCTCGACAACCTCCAGGCGCTGTGTCCGCGCTGTCACGCGGAGAAACACGCCGGCAACGAGGCCGTTCGACGGCGCGCCAGGGAGTTCGAACGCCGTAACGCTCGCCCGGGCTGGCTCCGACTGGTGCGTGTCCTGTTGGTCCTCCCGGTGGTGTTGACGGCACTCGGTGGGACGACACGCGACGAGCAGGGGCGACGGCTCCGACCGCTCTCGCTGTCGGGGGCGACGGACCAGCCAGACGACACCGGTGTGACGGTCGACGTGACGGTCGCGGAGCTGTGGTCGAGCGACGACGACAACGTCGGGCAACTCGGGCGGGTCCGTGGAACCGACGGGGAGGGACGCGCACGGTTCGTCGTCTGGGCCGGCGGCCGCCACCCACGGCTCTCGGAGGGGGAGACCGTCCGCCTCGTCGGTGCCGAGACGGCGACCTACGAGGGGGAGTCACAGCTCGTCGTCGACCGCTGGACGGCAGTCGTCACCGACCCCTGATCCGGCCGCGGGGTGATCACCGAGCGTCGACGACTGTTCACTCCGGTCGTCCCCCGTCACCGGCCGCGGTCGGGGACGACGGCGTCGGCTCGCCGGCCGTCGCGGTCTCGCTCACCTCGAACGACGCGAGCAGCTCCCCGAGTCGGTCGGCACGCTCCGTCAGCGCCTTCGCCTCTCCGGCGACGGAGTCGACCGTCTCGACTTGGTCGTCGGTGGCGGCGACGACCTCCGTCGCGCGGTCCGCGTTCTCGCCGGCGACGGCGGCCGCCTCGTCGACCATCGCGACCGCCTCTTCGGTGCTCGCGGCCTGGCTGTCCGTCGCGGCACTGATCTCGGCGACGCCGTCGTCCGTCGCCTCGGTGTTCTCCGTCACTGCGGCGAACGCCTCCGCCGTCTCTCGGACGGCGACGGCGCTGTCCGTGACCGACTCGCGTGCCGTCTCGACGGCCGTCACCGTCGCCGACACCTCCGTCTGTGTCTCCTCGATCAGCGTCTCGATCTCCGTGGCGGCCTCGCTCGTCTCTTCGGCGAGACTCTTCACCTCGTTCGCGACGACCGTGAAGCCGGCGCTGCCGTCGCCGCCCGCACGAGCGGCTTCGACGTTGGCGTTCAACGCCAACAGGTTGGTCTGGTCCGCGATGTCGCCGATCACCTCCGCGATCTCCCCAACCTCGGTGGCCGTCTCGTCGAGTCGCCCGACCGTGTCGACGGCCGCGTCGATGGCGTCCGTCGCCGCCTCCGCGTCGTCGAGCGCACCGGCGGCTGTCGCCTCGCCGGTCTCGGCCACTTCGGCGGTCTCTTCGGCCGTGCGGGCGACCGTCTCGGCCGAGGAGGCGACCTCTTGGATCGTCGCCGAGAGGTCGTTCATCTCCGTCGTCACTTCGCGGAGCGTCTGGCGTTGGTCGGTCGCGCCGTCGGCGATCTGCTCGACGGCGTCGTCGATCTGGACGCTGGCCGCACGGGCGCGCTCGGCACCCGCCGTGGTCTCGCTGCTGGCGTCGGACACCGCCGTCGCGAACGACTGGATCTCTCTGACGGTCGACTCCGTGTCGGCGATCATCTCGTTGAACGACCGCGCGATCTGGGCCATCGCCTCGCTCTCGCCGTCGGGGTCGAGTCGGACGGTGAGATCCCCGTCGGCCGCCCGAGCCATCGCGGCGCTGTAGGCGTCTGCCGTCTCCTCCAAGTGGTCGTTGAGTCGTTCCACCTCGTCGCGGCGAGAGGCCGCCTCGTCGCGGGCAGACTCCGCCCGCTCGATCTCCTCGTCGCGGGCCTCGATCTCGGCGAGTCGGCGGTCGGCCGCCTCGCGGGACTGCTCCAACGACCGCCAGTTGCCCACCAACGCACCGATCAGTCCGAGAATGAACGCGGCGTGAATCCCGGACCACGCCCACGGGTGCTGGATCGCAGCCGCGTGGTTGTACACCCGGCTCGGCTCGATCGTCGCGAACACGCCGTGGCCGACGGCGACGTACCCCAGCCCGACGAGGAACGGGAGCCAGTCCTCGTAGGTCGCCAGAATCGCCATCACGACGAAGAAGTGGAAGTGTGCCTCGATGTACCCACCGGAGAACTGGACGAGCAGGGTCGAGGAGACCATCGTCCCGACTGCCGCCGCGGCCGTCCGTCCGCGCCGCGGGAGCCGGCTCCAGGCCGCGAGCAGCCCGACACCGACGAGCACTCCCAACTCCCCGAGCACGGTCGGCGTCGGTGTCGCCGGGATCTGTGCCCCCGTCACGAGCGTCTCGGTGCCGTCGTACAGTCCAATCGCCAGGAGGAACGGGACGTGTGCGAACAACGTCAGCAGGATCCGTCGGTGTCGCGCCCGCCACACGTCGTCCGGGATTCCCGACCCGTCGGGCGTGTAGCGGCTGATGTCCCCCCAGACACCGGTCGTCTCTCCCCCAGTCTCTGTCCGCCCGGTCGTAGCCATGTCGACAACACTGACCGTCCGTGGATTAAAAGTAGTCGGCGGCGTGAGCGGCGCGGAGACTCCGAATTAGCCAGTCTGCGCCGACGAAAACTGTCGTGTCGGTCGACCGACGAGAGTCGGTCGCGTGGACCGACCACGGAACTTATTCCGGACCCGTCGGAACGCCGACGAGAGATGGTCCCTCCGACACGACGCGGCCTCCTCGGAGCCGTCGGGCTCCTCGTGGCCACTGCGGGCTGTGGCGGCGACGGACGGCGCGACGACACCCCGACACCGACCGTCGCGGCCGACCCCGAGCGGACGGTCGAGACCGACACCGACTCTGGAGACGGCGTCCCCCCGACACTGCGTCTCCAGGGTGGAGAAGACACCCCACCGGTCCGTCGTTCCCCGGACGGACGACGACGCCGTCCAGTCGACAGTGACGACTGGAACCTCGACTCCTGGCTCCTCGACCGAGCGGCGACCGAGACACTGCGTGTCGCGCCCGGCGGACGCGAGGCGGTCCAGTCGTTCCTCGCGGACACCGACTTCGAGACGGAGACCGTCTACGTCCAGTCGATGCGGACGTCGACCTGTCACACCGTCACCCTCTGTTCCGTCTCGTGGGGCGGCGACGGGATCGAGACGGAGTACGGTCGACAGCTGAAGCCGTACACGGCCGCCTGTGAGGCGGACACGCGGGTGTACGAGAGCCGGCTGATCAGGATTCCGACGGAGATCGACGACGGCGGGAGCTACTCCACGTCGCTCCGTGGAGACGCGTGTCGTGACGTGCGTCGAGAACAGAGTGGCGAGCACCACGCGGGGAGCGGCAATCACACGGACGACGGGCACCACGGGTCGGAGAGTGGCCACCACACGGACGACAGACACCACGACGGCACCGAGAGTCGCCGAACGGGTCGGGAGACGACGAGCCGAGGGACGACGGAGGACCGATGAGCGACGGCACCACGCGCCGTGGGTTGCTCGCGACGCTCGCGGTGACGGGAGTGGCCGGCTGTAGCGGCGTCGACGAACTGCCGGGTGTCGACAGAGACCGGACGATCGAGTCCCGCCGGCTCCCGTCGGTCGGCGTCGACGACTCGACACCCGAGACGAGACGAGAACGGCCGGTCGCGCCGGCGTTTCCGGTCTCGGTCGCGGCCGCACAGTTCCGGCGACACCACGACCGTGTGACGACGTTGCTCGCGGAACTGCCGACGCCGTTGTCGGCAGCGACGGTTCCGAACGGCCGCGTCCGCACGGAGATTGCGGCGGCCGTCCGAGACGCGACGACGGCGCTGGCGGACGCCCGAGCGGCCCAGACGGAACGGGTCGCACTCCGGCGACTGCGTGACGCCCGGAGTGAGGCGGGCTACGCGGCCGCCGGTTGGGGGTTCGCGACGGGCGAGCGAGAACCGACGGCAGTGCAGGCGTCACTCGACGAGGTCGTCGACGAGGCCCGCGAGACACGGACAGAACACGAACGCGTCGCGGGCGAACCGGTCGTCGCGGCCGTCGGCCACGCCACCGTCGAGTTCCTGTTGGAGCGGGCCGCCGACCGCCACGCGGCGAACGCAGACTCTCGGTTGTTGCGTGTCGCCGAGACCGGTGGCGCGACCGAACGGGCACGGGCGGCGCTGGCCGACGCTCGCCACCTCGACGAACGGCTCGCCGAGACCGGCGACGAACGACACACCGAGCGGATTCGGGCGGCCGCCGAACGGTTGTCTGACCGGTTCCGAGAGCGACAGTCCGAGGTCACGACCCCGACACCCGCACCGGACCGATCGCTCGGGAGCGAGACCGTTCGGGAACTCGACCGGGTAGCCACCGCCGCCGTCGGCTCCGTCGCGACAGCCGACGGGCCAGCGACGGCGTTGCTGACGAGCACACACGAACTCGCGACGCTGTCGGCGTTCGAGACGATCACAGACCGTGTCGCCGCGGGCGACCTCGACCGCGTCGAATCGGCCGCCTGGGTCCGGCGGCGGCGGGAGGCGGCCGCCACCGCCGTCGAGTCCGCACTCGGGGACGCGCCCGCACCGGCGTTGGCTCGTCCAACCGTCGTCGACGCCGGACGGCGACTGGGCTACGGCGACAGGCGGATCGCCCGCCTCCGTGACCGGAACGACGTTCCCCCCGGCCGACTGTTCGAGCCGGTCGCAGACTACGTCGTCGCGGAGACACTCGCCGACGCCGCCGGTGAGGCGAGCGCGGCCGCCGCCGACACACTCCGCGACTGACCGGGCACTCACCCTGCGACTGACCGAGCACTCACCCCGCGACTGACCAGGCACTCACCCCGCGACTGATCACACACTCGGCTCGCAACGGACTCCGTACTCCCTTGTATTCCCTTATACCTCCTTCGAGAGACACGACTTCCTGCAAGGTCAGCTTAAGCCGCTCCACGGCGACGTGAGAGACGTGAACCGAGGCACCGAGGAGACGGTGGTAGACGAGGTGCACGACCCCCTGGGTCGGGGAGACGGTCCGGCGCTCTCGCACGTGTCCCCGGACGGGGACGATCGTGTGGTCGACTTCCGGGCGTACCAGCCGTCGGACCGGGCGGCCGTGTGGTCGTTCTACGAGTCGTTCGGCCCGGCAGACCGTTCACAGGGGGTGCCGCCGGCCGCGCCGACGGCACTCGACGACTGGCTGTCGACGGTGGTGGCTGCGCCGTCGGTGATCGCGACACACGACGGTCGTGTGGTCGGCCACGTCGCGTTCGTGCCGGACGGCTCGGGTAGCCACGAACTCGGGTTGTTCGTCGCCCCCGACTCCCGACCGCCGGGAGTTCGGAGGGAACTGTTGCAGACTGGGCTCGCACACGCTCGGGAGTCGGCCGTCTCGACCGTCTGGCTCTCCGTCGACCGTGCAGACGAGGCGGCACGCCGACTGTTCCGTCGGGCCGGGTTCGCCGAGACGAACGAGACCGCGTTCACCGTCTACGCGACCCGGTCCGTCGACGACTGACAGGACGCACGCGTCGTTCGGGAGTCGGAGTCACACGGCCGAGGCGACCCGCGTCACTCCGCGACGAATACACGTGCCTTGCTGACGACCTCGCCGTCGACGGTGAAGCCGGGGGCGAGTACCTCACACACCGTCCCTCCGTCCGTCTCGGCCGGCACCGTCCGCTCGACGGCGTGGTGGTCTCGGTCGAGTGTGGTCCCCGGGTCGGGGTCGAGAATCTCGACACCGTCCGCGGCGAGCGTGGCCGCGAACTGCTCGCGGATCATCTCGATCCCCTCCGACAACGTCTCCGCGTCCGGTTCGTCTCTCGTCAGCGCGCGTCCCAACGGCTCGTACACCTCTGCGAGCAACCGCTCGACCAGGTCCGCGGTCACTCGTCGGCGACGCTCGGCGAGCCGTTCCTCCTGTCGTCGAAGGTAGTCGTCCACCTCCTCGCGTTTGGCCCGGAGTTGTGCCTCCGTGTCCGCCAGTTCGGACTCGAGTTCTGCGACGCGAGTCTGGAGCTCGGCCACGGTGTCGTCCGTGTCGTCGTCCGACGGCTCTCCGTCTGGTGGCCCGGCGAACGGACGCTCGTCGGGTGTGCCACCGAGTGACGACTCGTCGGGCGTGTCACCACCCCGACGCTCACCGTGGGCGTTCTCGTCCGAGGACTCCCCCAGTTCGTCGTCGAGTGCGACGGCGAGGCGTGCCGCCTCTCGGTCGTCGAAGAACCCGTTCTCGGCGAGCCAGCGGAGTTTCTGTCCTGTCGTCGGCTCCCCGTTCCAGCGGTCGCCCGTCACTGTCGACCCAGTTGGCACCCGGGCGGAATGAATCCGGTGGTGTCGACCCCGCGCGACTGTCGACACCCAGTGATCGGCGGAACCCACCGTCAGATGAGAGAAACAATACGTCAAATTTTAGACGTAAACCAAACGTATCCGGTGACATGGCGACTCGAACGCCGCAGACGGAGTCGGTCGACGGTGTCCCAGTGGAGTGTACGGCACACGACGCGTTCTGTGTCTGGGACCTCCGCGGGCGGGAGGGGGACTTAGAGACGATGGCGGAGATCAACGAAGCGTGGCTCGAACACCACGACCGGCCGGGCGTCGTCGGGACGATCAGCGTCTTCCCCGCGGACGTGATCGTCGACGGTGAGCTCCAGTCGTTCATCTCCGAGGGGTGGAACGAGGCCGGCGAGGCTGCCGGACTGGAGTTTCTCGCAATCGTCGGCGACGGGCTCGCGTCTCGGGCGGTCAAACAACAGATGGCGGTCCCCGACCTGACGATGGACGTGTTCGGCGAGGTGGAGCCGGCCGTCGACTGGCTGGACGAACAGACGGCCTGACCCACTACCGTCGTCCGGCTCACGGAGACGTGTCCCGCAGCCGCCGAGACACGACGGCTGGGTTGAAGTGGTGTCCCGCCCGGGTGGCGGGCATGGAAGTCGTCACCACAGACACTGTTCCGGGCGAGACGGTCGCGGAGTCACTGGGCGTCGTGCGCGGCAACACGGTGCGGGCGCGCAACGTGGGCCGCGACATCACCCAGAGCATCCGGAACATCACCGGGGGCGAGCTGAAAGCGTACTCCGAACTGTTGAGCGACGCCAGAGAGGAGGCACTCGACCGGCTCGTCGAGGACGCTCGGTCGTTGGGTGCGGACGCAATCGTCAACGTCCGGTTGGAGAGCTCGGCTATCGCCAACGGCGGCTCGGAGGTGATCGCCTACGGCACCGCCGTCCGACTGGAGTGACGCGGTGGTCGAGTGACGGGACACTCCGAAAGACACTTTGCTCGACCGAACGTTCGTTCAGCCACCGGGAGAGAGACGGTCGGACGCCGTCGTCCCCCCACCCCCACTCTCCCGGCTCTCGCGAACTGTCGCGCCTCGGTCGGGGACGCGACGGCGGCTCCCCCGTCCCGTCGCGTGCCCCACCTTCTCCGCTCGGTCGCCCCCCGACAGCCACCGGTGTCCGGGAGGTGGTGGCTCCGTCGAGACCCACGGATTGATGTCGCCCACTACCCGAAGAACGGTCGATGCGGGAAGACGACCTCGCCGGGCCGGTGGTCACCCACTTCCGTGCGGCCCACGACGAGGTCACGGTCGCGTTGGAGGAGCCGTACGACCACTACGGCAACCGCGGACAGTTGGACGTGTACGTCCGGAGCCACGACACACCGCGAGTCGACCACCTGATCGAACTGAAGGCGGACGCGGCGGTGCGGCGGGCGACGGGAGCCAACGAGGTGTTGCGGCAGTTCCGACGCGCCGAGCGGTACTTCTACCGTGGGAGCGACCACGCAGTTCGACGCCGACTCGGCCGGACGGAGCCGGGCGTACGGCTGTTGTTGTTGTTCGCTCCGACGGCCACCTGTGTCGAACACGTCGCCGAACACGCGAGTCTGTACGAGTCGGTCGAGCCGACGACTCGCGTCGAGGGTGTCGACGCCGACCGGCGAGTGGCGTTCCTCGTCGGACTGGACGCCGCACCGGAGGGCGGAGTGCGGTTCCTCTCTGTCAACGGTCCGGCGACGTTCGACAGCGAGCGGTTCCGGCTGGCGGTGCCGGACGACTCGCGGCTCCAGACCGCGTTGGAACGGGCGGACTGCGGGTGACGTGGCGACGGCGAGAACACGACACCGGAGCCACAGTCGTCGGCAACGGACAGTGCAGTTCGGTCGGGGGGTTTATCCCCTGTCCCCTTTCACGGCGTAGTATGAGCCTGCCGGAGGTACTCCAGCGCGAGCTGGGGTCGGAGGACCCGGTCGCCCGTGTCGGGCTCGGGGGGGACGACGAGCTGTTCGTCACGCCGACGCGGACACTGGTCTACCGGGCCGAAGGGTTGTTGTCGGACGAGTCGGTCGAGTCGTACGCTCACGACGCCGAGCGGCTCTCGGTGACGGAGAAACGGCGGAAGGCACGGCTGACACTCGACTACGGGCTCGACGGCGAGGAGTCGTTCTCGCTCCCCCGTGGGTCGCTCGACGAGGTGCTCCACCCGGTGTTGGCCGGCGTGCTCGCTGCAGCCGACATCACGGCTGCCGGCGAGACCGTCGAGCGGACGTTCCGGTTCTCCGAGCTGACGTTGGTGATCACCAGCCGACGGCTGGTGAAACACGTCGGCGCGGCCGTCTGGGACGAGGAGTTCGAGGAGTACCCGTACGACGACGTGACGGACGTGGACTTCGAGGAGGGGTCCGTCTCCACATCGATCGTGCTCACGGTCGACGGCCGACAAGAGCGGTTCAAGACGCCGACCGACGAGACACGCGCGGTCAGGGAGGCGCTGACGGAGGGCTTGTTGGATCACTACGACGTCCGAACGTTGTCGGCGTTCCGCGAGGCGGCCGCACCCGAGCCGGAGCCGGCCCCCGAGCCCGAGGGGGGTCTGGAGGCGGCCAACGGGGACGGAGTCGACTTCGGGAGTGGGCCGGACCCGTTGTCGGCGGACCCGGCGGAAGTCGAGGAACCGACGAACGCCACCCGCGAGGAGAGTGGCGGCGCGGAGGCCGCCGCCGTCGCGAGCGTCGAGGAGGGGTTCGGCGAGCCGGCCGACGCCGCCAGTGCCGCCACGGAGGCTGCTGCCGCCGCGACGGACGCCGAGACCGACGACGCCTTCGCCGACTCGGGGTTCGAGCCGGCAACACCAGAAGAGGACCTCGTCGAGGAGGTCGCACAGCTCCGCGAGACCGTCCGGCGACAACGCGAAGAGATCGAACGGAACGGTGAACTGATCGAACAGTTGATCGAAGAGCTCCGACGCGGGCGGTGAGACGGACGGCGACCGTCGCTCGTGACGCCGGTGTCGGCACCACCGGCCGGAGAACTCGTCACTCGCGACCAGTGACTCTCCTGACACACGAGGAGCCGAACGGCCCGACCTCGCCGGTCTCGAACCGGACGAAGTGGCCGGTCGACAACGACTTGCCGCAACGCCGACAGTCGTAGTCGCCGTCGCGGCGGACGATCCGACCGTCCAGTTCCAGCGTCGGGCCGCGGACACGTGACCTGACGGAGGCCCCGTCGCGTTCGACGACCCCGCGAGTCTCGGCGGTGTCGAGCACCTCGCGGACGAGCGTCGGGTCGCGGGTGATCGTCTCGACGCGGTCGACGGCCTCCGGCAACGGCAACGACTCGTCGGCTGCGGCCGCCAACAGCTCCACGCCGAGTTCGACCGTCTCCGCGCGTGGGCGGTCTGCGGGGGCGACGAACGACGGCGTCTCTCCGTCGGTCGACTCGCCGCCAGAGTCGTCGGGTGGCGTCTCCGCGTCACCGGGTACCGTCTCCGTGCCGTCGGGTGGTGTCTCCGCGTCGGCGTTCGACTCGGACACAGTGTCACTCCCCGTGGGGGTGCCGTTCTCCACGGCGGTGTCACTCTCCACGGCGTCCGCGTCGACGAACGACGACAACGTGGGTGTGTCTCCCTCGTCCGGATTCGGTGCCACGGGTGTAGTTCCGACTCCGCCGGCTTAACCTCCCCGGCAGCCACGGAACAGATTCAAGTGGCGGAACCGCGACCCGAACAGTATGTTCAGTCGGCGGGCGGTCGTCCGTGGACTCGTCGCCGGCGTCGCCGGGAGCACCGTCGTCGGGACGGCAGCCTCGCCCGACGGTGAGGAGACCGGCGACGACGTGGACGGTGCCAGCACCACGGGGCAGGTGGCGTCCGACGACGCCGCGCCGGTGTACCGCTACGACGCGGGGAACACGGGTGTGACGGACGCGACCGGCCCGACCACGTCGCCGTCGGTACGCTGGCGGCGGGCGTTTCCCGGACCGTTGTTCGCGCCGCCGGCGGTCGGCGACGGCACGCTCTACCAGACGGTGAGTGACGGGCAGTTGGTCGCCCTGGAGACGGTCGGCGGAACACGCCAGTGGCACGTCGAGACACCGCGGGGGTTGTCGACGACACCGGCGCTCGCGGAGTCGGGCGTCGTGCTCGCGAACGAGAACCGGACGGTCCAGTCGTTGCAGCGAGACGACGGCACCGTCCAGTGGGCCGTCCCGACGGTGGCCCGCGGCGGCGGCCAGTGTGCACCGGCGCTGGCGAACGGACTGGTGTACACCGGGGGTGCCGACGGACTCGTCCACGGGTTCGACGTCGAGACCGGTCGACCACACTGGGAGCTCCGGCTCCCAGACGCGGTGGCGTCGTCGCTCGCAGTCGGCGACGACCGACTGTTCGTCGCCGCCGGCCGGACCGTGTTCGCGGTCGACGCGACGCGTGCCTCGGAGGCGACGGCAGTCCCGCGCGGAGTCGTCCCCGCGACCCGGGAGCCGGCTTGGGAGACACGTCTCGACGCACGGGTCGATCCGGGCGTCGCGGTCCGTGACGACCGAGTCGTCGTCGGAACTGACGACGGAGTGACCGCGCTCGCGACCGGTGACGGCTCTCGACAGTGGGAGACGGAGACCCGGACGCCAGTGTCGGGGTCGCCGGCGGTGGCCGACGACCGGATCGTGGCTCCGACGGTCGGCGGGCGGCTCGTCGGACTCGCGCTCGACGGGGAGGAACTGTGGCGAGCGAACCTCGGCGTTCGGCTCGACACACCG
>P_A23_Liq_2_FmtDRAFT_1000143_pt1 | contig 16683 bp, 15 predicted proteins | sample PonA232FremontCA_FD_10599 | JGI IMG/M metagenome (IMG submission 10599) | reverse complement strand
CGCCCGCCTCGACCGAGGGGTGGATCCGGCGGGCGAACCAGCCGGCGATGACGAGCAGTTCGTAGTCGCCGAAGTCGATCGCGACCTGCTCATTGCGGTCCGACTCCTTGTCGAACGCGGGGCGGTTCGCGCCGGGGCGGTGGCGGACCTCCGTGACCTCGCCCGCGATCGGCGCGCGGTTGACGTGGACGTCGGTGACGTTCATGAACACGCCGACGCGGAGCCGCGAACCCTCCTCGCGCACGACGGAGACCGTGCCGTCGGCGGGGGAGACGACCGCTTCCTCCGGGTCGGGCGGATCGCGTTCCGGGTCGCGGTGGAACCAGAGGATCCCGACCGCGAGCGCGACGAGCGCGACGCCGACCGGCGAGAGGACAGGCAGCGCGACGGCGCCCGCGAGCGCCGGGACGAGCGCCAAGTCCCACGCGGCGTCGACCACCGGGAACGGGAGGAGCCGCGAGAGCGGCGGCGCGCGGCTCACGGGGGCACCTCCGCGTCCCGCAGTTCGGGCGAGAGCTCGGTCCGCCCCGCGGCCCACGCCGCGAGCAGGTGGACGAGGTGCGTCGTGTCGTCGAGCCCGTCTGTCATGTCGAGGTCGACCTCGCCGGCGAGCGCGTGGAGCCGCGCGAGGTCGTCGCCGCCGAACTCGGAACCGGCGCGGGCGACACGGAGCGTCTCGCGGAGCAGCTCCTGCCCGCTGTACCCCTCGTCGAGGAGGTCGTCGAGCGTCGAGCGCGCGCCCTTCAGGTCGCCGTCGCGGGCGGCGGCGAGCGCCTCGCGGAGCGCGTCGTCGTCGCCGACCTCGCCGAGCGTCTCGTAGGCGGTCGACATGGTGAGCTCGTCGCCCTCCACGGCGGTCGCCTGCGCCGAGAGGATCGCCTCTCGGAGGTCGCCGCCGGCCGCGCTGGCGACGAACTCCAGCCCGTCACCGTCGTAGTCGACGCCCTCGCAGTCGCAGATCGTCTCGAGGACGTCGATCGTCTCGTCGGTCGTCGGGGAGCGCACGCGGACCGGGAAGCAGCGCGACCGGATCGGGGCGATGAGCTTCGAGGGCTGGCGGGTCGCGATCACGAACTGCGTGGTCCGATGGTGCTTCTCCATCACGCGGCGCAGCGCCTGCTGGAAGTCCTCGCGGATCGCCTCCGCGTTGTCCAACAGGACCGTCTTGTACTCGCCGGACATCGGCGCGTACGACGCGGACTCCTTCAGCACGCGGTTTATCATGTCGCGTTTCGCCATGCTGCTCCGCCCCGCGAGGAAACCCTCGAACCGCGGGTCGGTGCGGATCTCTTTTTTCGTCCGGCCGAAGAAGTCGGCGACGTTGATCTCGATCAGGTCGGCGTCCGGGTCGGCGTGCGACGCGTCGGCGAGCGCGCGCGCGGCCGCCGTCTTCCCGACCCCCGGCGGCCCCTGAACGACGAGGTTCATCGGCTCGTCGACGGCCCGGCGCAGGCGGTCGCGGGCCTCGTTTTGCCGGATCTCGTCGAGATCTGGCGCGTGCGTGTCTATCCACAGCGGTCCCTGCATTACCGTCACCTCCGGGCCGCCCGGTCAAGAATCGGTCGGTCGCGGCGCCCCCAGCGGCGTGCGTTCGGCGGCCGACAGCGCGGCCTACCGTCGCCTCGCGCGCTCGACGGCGCGACCCAGGAGGTACGCGGCCACGAGGAGGCCGTACGCGAGGACGAGGGTCCCGGCGAGGGGGCCGAGACGCGACAGGGTGAACAGCGCGCCGCCGACTCCAACGGTGACCACGAGCGCGGTGAAGCCGAGCGTCCAGCCGAAGAAATACGCCGCGTGTCCGGCGACCGGGCGGACGGCGTCCGGGGAGAACGCTCCGCGGAGCGACCCCTCGCGCCCGTACACGGTCAACGCGATCGGCGCGAGATACGTGCCGAGGATGCCGAGGAAGAGGACGGCCGTCGAGCCGGCGAGGATCCGACCGACAGGCGCGTTCGCGCCGGGTTCCAGCGAGACGACCCCGTAGAGCGTCACGAGGAGGGCGGCGAGCGGAACGCCGAGGTACGCCAAACAGACGACCGCTCCCCCGATCGACCGACGAACGAGCGTCCGCGGCTCGGAGAGGAACGGCGGGATCGACTCGCCGCGCTCGCTGGCGGCCAACACGCGGACGAGGTAGCCGACGACCGGCACCGCCGGGAGCACGGGGACGACGACCGACAGCGCGAACAGCAGCCAGACAGCAAGCAGCGGTCGCTCGGCGGCGTCGCCGGCGATCGGGTACGTGACGGCGGCGATCGAGGGGCGCATGAGTACGCTCATCGCCCGAACCGTGGTATGCCCGTCGGTCCCGGGTCGCTCGGGACAGAAACCGTCCGTAAAGAAATCCGTCAAAAATAGTTCTAAAAAAATGAGTAAGTATATATGCCAAAGATCCATTGTACATCGTGAAGTACCATGACAAATCAAGACAAGCGGTTGTCGCGGCGACACTTCGTCGGAGCGACGGGGGCAGCGACGCTCGCAGGCCTCGCTGGCTGTTCCGGCGGCAACGGCGGCGACGGTAGCGACGGCGGCGACGGCGACGGAAGTGACGGCGGCGACGGCGGCAGCGATAACACGCTCGAAGTGCTCCACGCGTGGACCGGCGGCGACGGCGCCCGCGCGGCCGAAGCACTCGTCGCGGCCTTCGAGGAGGAGTATCCGGACGTCGACCACGAGTTCAACCCGATCGGCGGCGGCGGGAATCAGAACCTCGACGCGGTCGTCGCGAACCGGCTCCAGAACGGCGACCCGCCGAGTTCCTTCGCCAACTGGCCCGGCCCGAACCTCCAGCGGTACGAGGGCGTGCTGGGCGAGGTCGGCGGCGTCTGGGAGTCCGAAGGCTTCGAGGACGTGATGGTCGACGAGGCGGTCGACCTCCACCAGTACAACGGCGCGTACCGGGCCGTTCCGCTCGGTTCGCACCGGCTGAACTGCCTGTTCTACAACACGTCGGTCGTCGAGGAAGCGGGCGTCGACCCCGACTCGCTGACGAGCGTCTCGGCGCTGATCGACGCGCTGGAGACGGTCCAGAGCGAGACTGACGCGATTCCGATGACCCACGGCGCGAGCGGCACCTGGACCACGACCCAGCTGTTCGCCTCGACGATGCTCGGACAGGAGGGGTACGACGCGTACATGAGCTTCCTTGACGGGAGCCCGGACGAGGCCGCTGTCCGCGCGACCTTCGAGTCGCTCGCGGAGATCCTCGGGAACTACATCAACGAGGACGCCTCCTCGATCGGGCTCACCGAGTCCAACCAGAACATCATCGAGGGGAACGCGGCGTTCATCCACCAGGGGAACTGGGCGGCCGGCGCCTACCGGAACGCCGAGGACTTCAATTACGACGAGGACTGGGGCTTCAAGACGTACCCCGGCTCGGAGGGCATGTACATGCTCCACTTCGACTCGTTCCTCTACCCCTCGGACAACCCGAGTCCGGAGGCCACGGAGCAGTTCATGGCCTTCGCCGGCAGCGAGGCGGCACAGGTCGCGTTCAACCAGTATAAGGGCTCGATCCCCACGCGCACCGACGTGGACATGAGCCAGTTCGGCCCGTACCTCCAGGAGACGCAGGAGGACTTCGCCAGCGCGGACCAGCGACCGCCGAACCTCCAGCACGGTCTCGGCGTCCCCTCGGAGACCATGACGTCGCTGAACGACGTGATCTCCAGCGAATTCTCCGGACCGTACGACGTCGACGCCGCCACGCAAGGATTCGTCGACGCGGTCTCTAACTGACTCCGGTCCACGATGCGACCGGATTTCGGCGGTTTCGGCGCACGAAGAACAATATGACACGAAATACTGACACCGGCGACGACAGTGGCGACGCGGTCACGGACGGCGGCGTCGCCGAGGACGGGCAGCGCTCCGGGTTCAGTCCGGTCGCCGCGCTGAACGAGCGCTTCGGCAGCGACTTCGTGGAGTCGTCGCAGTTCTGGCTCCCGCCGTTCCTGTTGGTGGGACTGTTCGTCTACGGAGCGATCATCTGGAACCTCCTGATATCGCTGACGGACTTCACCGGATTCGGGACCCCGGACTACAGCGACCTCGACCTCCAGATGTACAGCCGCGCGTTGGCGGACAGCGGGTTCGTCGACGCCGCGATCAACACCTTCATCCTGCTCGTCGGGTTCACCCTCGTGACGCTTGCGCTCGGGCTCGGGCTGGCGATCCTCATCGACCGGAACATCCGGTTCGAGAACACCTTCCGGACGATCTACCTGCTGCCGATGAGCCTCTCGTTCGTCGTCACCGCCCAGTTCTGGGCGTGGATGTTCAACTTCAACAACGGGGTGATCAACATCGTGATCACGTCGCTCGGACTCGGCCGAGTCGACTGGATCGGGAACCCGGACATCGTCCTCTGGGCGGTCATGTTCGCGCTGATGTGGCAGTTCGCTGGGTACGCGATGGTCGTGTTCCTCGCGGGCCTGCGGGCGATTCCGAACGAACACTACGAGGCGGCGAAGGTCGACGGGGCCTCCACGGTCAGGATGTACTGGCGCGTGATCATCCCCCAGCTGAAGGGGTCGACGATCAGCGCCTCGGTCGTCCTGATGGTGTTCGCGCTGAAGGCGTTCGACTTCCTCTACTCGCTCGTCGGCGGGTACCGACCACCGAACGGGGCCGACATCCTCGCGACAAAGATGGTCCGCGAGGCGTACGCGAACCTGAACTGGGCGTACGCGTCCGCGGTCGCCATCACCCTGTTCGTGATGACGCTCGGCATCGTCGGTCCGTACCTCTACTACCAGTACAACCGAGGGAACCTATGAGCAACGACGCACGAACCGACGGTGGTACGGTAACGGAAGCGGACCCCGGAGCGTCCGCTGGACTACTCTCGGGCCTCGACGCGTACCGGGTCCTCCTGTACCTCGGGCTGCTCGGGATGTTGAGCTTCTTCCTGATCCCGATCGAGTCGGGGCTCGTCACCTCGTTCAAGACGGCCAGCGGCGTGAGCGGGTCCCTTCCCTTCGCGCCGCCCACGGGCGGTACGTTCACTTTCGAGAAGTGGCGGGCGGCGTTCGACGCGCTCGGCCGGGGACTCATCAACAGCGCGCTGTACGCGATCCCGGCGACCGTCATCTCGGCGCTCCTCGGGAGTTTCACCGCCTACGGGCTCACCCAGTCGAATTGGAAGCAGAAGTACAAGGCGCCGGTCCTCGCGCTGCTGGTCGCCGGGGTATTCATTCCCTATCAGGCCGTTCTCGTGCCGCTCTCGCAGTTCTGGTCGATGATCCCGCTCCAAGAGTGGTTAGGGTTCCTGTGGGCGCTCGGGATCAACAACGACTACGCCAGCGTCATCGAACTGATCATCACGCACGTGGCGTACGGCCTGCCGATCTGTACTGTTCTGTTCAGGTCGTACTACAAGAACATGAGCGACGAGATGATCGAGGCGGCGCGGCTGGACGGCGCGTCGATTCGCCGGATCTACCGCCGCATCGTGCTCCCGCTCTCGGGACCGATGTTCGCGGTGGTCCTGATCTATCAGTTCACGCAGATCTGGAACGACCTCCTGTTCACCCTCGTGTTGGTCCAAACGGAGTCCAGCGCGGCCGCGCCGATCGTGTTGATCCTCGCGGGACTGGGAACGTCCCTCGAAGGCCAAGACTTCGCGCTCCGCATGGCGGGCGCGTTCATCGCCGCCCTCCCGACGCTCGCGGTGTACATCGCGTTCGGCGAGGAGTTCGCCGAGGGGGTGGCGACGTGACCGCCATCGCTCGCCAGCAGCAATCTATGACTCGACAGCACTCACGCAGCCGACCGGAGGAATCGCTCTCAAACCGCCGCGCCGACTCGCGGGGGCGATAGGATGGGAACGCTCGAACTCGACGGCGTGACGAAGGTGTTCCCCGACGGCGACGGCGAGATTGTCGCCGTCGACGACGTCGACATCGAGATGCGCGACGGCGAGTTCCTCGTCGTCGTCGGTCCCTCGGGCTGTGGCAAGTCGACGACGCTCCGGATGGTCGCTGGCCTTGAAACGATCTCCAGCGGGGAGATCCGCCTCGCGGGCCAGCGGGTCAACGACGTGAAACCGCAGCACCGGGACATCGCGATGGTGTTCCAGTCGTACGCCCTGTACCCCCACATGACCGTGGAAGAGAACATGGCGTTCGGGTTAGAGGAGTCGACGGATCTGTCCGACGGGGAGATCGAGACGCGCGTCGCCGACGCCGCGGAGACGATGGGCATCGCCGAGCTGCTGGACCGGAAGCCAGCCGACCTCTCCGGCGGCCAGCGGCAGCGGGTGGCGCTCGGGCGGGCGATCGTCCGCGACCCGGAGGTGTTTCTCATGGACGAGCCGCTCAGCAACCTCGACGCCAAGCTCCGGTCGGAGATGCGGACGGAGCTTCAGCGCCTCCAAGACGAGCTCGACGTGACGACGATGTACGTCACGCACGACCAGACCGAGGCGATGACGATGGGCGACCGGATCGCGATCCTCAACGCCGGCGAGCTCCAGCAGGTCGCGACGCCGCTGGAGTGTTACCACGAGCCGGCGAACCGGTTCGTCGCCGGGTTCATCGGCGACCCGTCGATGAACTTCTTCCCCGTCGAGCGGGACGGCGAGACCCTCATCGGCGACATGTTCGACTACCCGCTCTCGGGGTCGACGCTCGACGACGTGGGCGACGTGACCGACCTCACCCTCGGGGTCCGTCCGGAGGACATCTCGCTGGCCGGCGACTCGGCCGGCGACCACACCTTCTCGACGGTCGTCGAGGTCGTCGAGCCGATGGGCGACGAGAACACCGTGTACCTCCGGTTCGCGGACGCCCCGGAGGGCGAGACGTTCATCGCCACCGTCGGCGGCCTCCAGCAGGTCTCGGCCGGCGACGAGATCACCGTCGAGATCCCCGAAGAGACGATCCACCTCTTCGACGGAACCTCCGGCGAAGCGGTCCACAACCGCGAGATCGACGAGTAACGCGCCGGATTCGCTTTCGGGAGGTGGCCTCGTTTTCACTCCCGCAGCCGCTCTACCTCGCGCCGGACGCCCTCGCGGACCCTGTTCGCGACGTCCTCGCCGGGGGCGTCGACCGTCTCGGCGTCCTCGGTTTCGAGGAGGCGGTCCAGCTTGCGTTCGAACTCGCGTTCGTCGATGTCGCCGTTCGCGTAGCGCTCGCGGAGGGCGTCGAGCGCGGGGTCGCCGGTCGCGTGCGCGTCCTCGTCGGAGCCGTCGTCCGGGACCGGCTTCACCAGCGTGTGGAGGATCGGGAGCGCGATGAAGAGGCCGAAGAACCACACGAGCGGGAGCCACCACCAGACGCCGGTGAGGAGGGGCGCGGCGACGCCGGCGCCGACGACGCAGAGCGCGAACATCCGCCGCCAGCGGTGGCGGAGGTTCCACGCGATCCGGGCGGGGAGTCCGGTCATGGTCGTGGCGACGCCGGCGAGGCTGAAAGCGGTTTCGTCGCCGGGCGCGACCGCGGCGCCGCGGCGTCACTCGCGGTCGATCACCAGTCGGTCGCCGGGGTCGACGCCGTGGCGCTCGCTCCACCCGCGGGGGACTTCGAGGACGTACTTCCCGGTGCCCTCGTAGCGCGTGAGCGAGCCTGACTCCGGCGCGGCCTCGTGGATCGTCGTGACGGTCCCGTCGGTATCGACGAAGACGATATCGATTGGGAACGCCATGTCGCGCATCACGTAGGCGCGCTCGGCGGCGTCGCCGTGAACGAACAGCATCCCCTCGCCCGCGTCGAGGTCGTCGGTCGCGGAGAGTCCGACGTACTGCTTCAGGAAGCCGTCGGCGACGCGGGCCTCGACCGTCGCGAGCGACTCCCCGGTGTCGCCGTCGACGGCCTCGACCGTGGTCGTGTCGTAGCCGGTGATCAGGAACGCGGGATTGGTCGCGGCGACGGCGGCGACGGCGAGGAGGACGAGCGCGAGCGCGGCCGCGACCCCGGCGAGACGGCGGTTCACGGTCGATCGTCGCGCCGGAGAAAGAAACCGTTTTCCGCTCCCGGTGGGTTCAGACGGGTGAGGGCTCGTGGTCTAGCTGGTTATGACGCGGCCTTTACAAGGCTGAGATCGGCGGTTCGAACCCGCCCGAGCCCATTTCTGGGACGAACGAAGTGAGTCACAGAGATGTCTGCGAGGGCTGTCGAACCCTATCGGTCGCGCGCAGCGAGCGGAGCGAACGAGCACGTCCGATTTCGGTTCGAACCCGCCCGAGCCCACTGTCGCTGTCGCGAACACACCGTGAGCGACAGCGACGTGCGTGTCTGAGGGCGCGATTCGAATCCCCCCGATCCAACTTCCTGCGGCGAGCGACTCCGCGAGCCGCAGGCGCGGCCCCCGCTTACAGGTCGTCGGCGTCGAACTTCAGCAGGCCGGCGAGCGGCGGCGCGAGCGTCCAGAAGACTAACATCGCGGCCGCGGAGAGCTGCCGGTTCGCCGTCTCGCCGCTGAACAGCTGTTCGCCGAGGAACGCGTTCGACAGCGCCTCCACCGCGGTCGTGGGGTTCGAGACGCGGAGGAACACCCGGAGCTGCGTCGCCGACACCGGGAGCGCGTCGACGAGGGGGCCGGCCGCCCCGACGAGCCGCCCGGTGACCGCGCCCCAGAGCAGGACGAAGAGGACGTAGATCGCGACGCCGCCGATGAGCGCCCGGCGCTGGGTCGACGACGCGGCGGAGAAGCCCACCGCGATCGAGACGAACACGACGCCGAGCGCGGCCGCGAACACCGTGTACCCGAGGAACGCGCCGCCGTTGAACACGACGGGCGCGGCGATCAACACGAGCGCAGGGAGCAGGAAGCCGGCGAACACCGCGAGCGCGAGCGCCGCGCCGCGGCCGACGACCTTGCCGAAGACCACGTCCGCCCGCGAGTGCGGCAGCGACAGGAGCAGTTTCAGCGAGCCGGACTCGCGCTCGCCGCTCACCGCGTTGTAGCCGACGACGACGCCGACGAGCGGGACGAGCGTCGTGACGAGGAACGGACCAATGAAGACGCTCAACAGCACCTCCGTGGCGAACTGCTCGCTCTCGGCCGTGGGGCGCACGGCGAACGCGAACGCCGCGACGAGCAGCGAGAACAGCACCACCAGAGCGATCATGCCCCGCGACCGGACCGTCTCTTGGAAGTCCTTCCGGGCGATGGCGACGAGGCTCATCGGTCCACCTCCTCGGACGCCGAATCGTCGTCCGTCGCGTCGTCGGTCGGTTCGCCTTCGGTCGGCGCGGAGGCGGCGGCGCCGGCGTCGCGCGTCGCCGCGTCGCCCTCCGTGTAGGCGAGGAAGAGGTCCTCCAGCGACGCCTCGCGGGTGTGGAAGTCGGCGACCGCGACGCCGGCGTCCTCCAAGGCGGCGATGACCTCGGTCTTCGCGTCGCTGTCGCAGTTCACCACCAGTTCGTCGCCGTCGCGGGTGACGCCCGAGACGCCGTCGAGCGCGCGGACCGCCGCCATCGCCTCGTCGTCGGCGCCGGCAGCCGCGACGTCGAGCGTCTCCTCGCCGCCGACGGCCTCGCGGAGCCCTTCGACGGAGTCTTCGGCCACCAGTTCGCCGTCGCGGAGGATGCCCACGCGGTCGCAGACGGCGTCGACCTGTTCGAGGATGTGCGAGGAGAAGAAGACGGTCGCACCGCGCTCGGCCTCCGCGCGGACGATCTCGCGCATCTCCTTCGCGCCGGCCGGGTCGAGGCCGGAGGAGGGCTCGTCGAGGACCAGCAGGTCGGGGTCGTCGACGAGCGCCATCGCGAGGGCGAGCCGCTGGCGCATCCCCTTCGAGTACTCCCCGGCAGCCCGGTCGGCGGCGTCGGCGAGCCCGACGCGCGCCAACAGCGCGTCTGGGTCGTCCGCGGCCTCTTTCGACTCCACGGCGAACTCGACGTGTTTCCGCCCGGAGAGGCGGTCGTACACAGAGAATCCGTCGGGGAGCACGCCGGTCCGACGCCGGACATCGACCCCGTCGGTCGCCACGTCGGCACCGAGGACGCGGACCGTCCCCGCCGTCGGGCGGACGAGGTCCAAGAGCATGTCGATCGTCGTCGACTTGCCCGCGCCGTTCGGGCCGAGGAACCCGTACACCTCGCCGTCTTCGACGGTGAGATCGAGGTCGCGGACGGCCGTGACGTCGCCGAACTCCTTGGTCACGCCCCGCAGTTCGATCGCGGTCATATCATTCGGTTCCGTCGTAAGTTGATAAATGGTTGCGGGTCGCCGCGGAGCGCGGCCGACGGTGCCCCCGTTCCCGTCGCCTCAGTCGTCGGTCGGCGGCCAGTCGACGCCGCGGTCCGCGAGCAGGTCGCCGAACCCGTCCTCGTCGACGACCGGCACGTCCTCGGCGGCCGCGTCGTCGCGCTTCGACCGGCCCGGGTTCTCGCCGGCGACGAGGTAATCCGTGTTCCCGGAGACGCTCGACGTCGCCGACGCGCCGTGCGCCTCGACGTGCGCCTGGGCCTCGCTCCGCGGGACGGAGAGCGACCCGGTGAACACGAAGGTGAGGCCGTCGAGCGCGTCGGCCGGACCGTCGCCCGCGTCGCTCTCGAACGGCTCGGGGTCGACGCCGCGCTCGCGGAGCCCCGCGATCGCGGCGCGGTTCTCCTCGCGGTCGAAGAACGAGCGGATCGACCCGGCCACTTCGGGGCCGACGTCGTCGACCTCGCGGAGGGCCGCCTCGTCGGCGTCGAGGAGGGCGTCGAGCGTCCCGAAGTGCGCGGCGAGCGCCCGCGCCGTCGTCGCGCCGACGTCCGGGATCCCGAGTCCGGCGAGGAAGTCGTCGAGCGGCGGGTCGCGGGTGGCGTCGAGCTCGGCGATCAGGTTCTCGGCGCTCGTCTCGCCCCACCCTTCCAGTGCGGCGAGATCGGCGGCGGTCAGGTCGTACAGGTCCGGCAGCGACTCGACGAGGCCGGCCTCGCGGAGCTGTTCGACGCGCTCCGGGCCGAGCCCCTCCACGTCGAGCGCGTCGCGGCGCGCCCAGTGTTCGACCGCCCGCTCCAGCTGCGCGGGGCAGCCGAGCCCGCCGGTACAGAACGCGAGCGGGCCGTCGCGCTCGACCGCGGCGCCGCAGACCGGGCAGGCGTCGGGGAACTCGTAGGTCCCCTCCGACCGCTTCTCGACGACCTCCGGGACGTAGGGGATCACGTCGCCCGCGCGGTAGATCCGGACCCGGTCGCCGACGTTCACGCCGAGCGCCTCGATCTCCGCGGGGTTGTGGAGCGTCGCGCGCGAGACGGTGACCCCGCCGACCGCGACGGGGTCGAGCTCGGCGACGGGCGTGAGCCGTCCGGTGCGGCCCACCTGGACCGTGACGCCCTCGACCGTTGTCGTCGCGGTCCGCGGCGGGAACTTATGCGCGAACGCCCACCGCGGCGCGCGCGACGTGCTCCCGAGCGCCTCGCGGTGCGCTTGCGCGTCGACCTTGATCACGACGCCGTCGACCGCGTAGTTCAGCTCGTCGCGGGCGGCGAGAATCTCGTCGCGGTAGTCGATCGCGGCCTCGACATCGTCGACGACTTTCACGCGGTCGTTCCGCCGGAGGCCGAGCGACGCGAACGCGTCGAGCGCGTCGCGGTGGCGCGCGGGGCGCTCGGGGCCGTCGTCGCCCGTCTCCCACGCCAGCACGTCGAAAAAGAAGACGTCGAGGGGGCGCTCGGCGACGACCGCGGGGTCGAGCTGGCGGAGCGTCCCGGCCGCTGCGTTCCGAGGGTTCGCGAAGGGCTCCTCGCCGCGCTCCATGAGCGCCTCGTTGTACGCCTCGAATGCGTCGCGGGGCATGTACACCTCCCCGCGGACCGCGAGGCGCTCGGGGTGGTCGTCGCCCCGGAGCCGCGCGGGGACCGATCCGATCGTCCGGACCTGCTCGGTCACGTCGTCGCCCTCGCGCCCGTCACCGCGCGTGGCCGCGCGGACGTACGCGCCGCCTTCGTACACCACCTCGACGGAGAGCCCGTCGAACTTCGGCTCGCAGACGTACGCGAGGTCGCCGGGGTCGAACCCGGGGAGGTCGCCGGCGTCGGCCGCGTCCGCCAATCCCTCGCGGACGCGCTCGTCGAACTCGCGGACGGCGTCGGCGTCGGTGTCGTTGTCGATCGAGCGCATCGGCGCGACGTGCTCGACGCTCTCCAGCTCGTCGAGCGGTTCGCCGCCGACTCGGCGCGTCGGCGAGTCCTCGGTCGGGAGGTCGAACGCCGCTTCGAGGTCCGCCAGTCGGGCGAACAGCCGGTCGTACTCCTCGTCGGTGACGAGGGGGGCAGCCTCGACGTAGTACCGGTGGTCGTGTTCGCGGACGGCCGCCCGGAGCAGGGCGGCCTGTTCGGCGGCCTCGTCCTCGGAGAGGTCGGCGACCGGGTCGAAGTCTGTCGGCGGGTCTTCGACGTAAGGGTTCTCGTCCGGGTCCGCGTGCCGGGTCGACGAGGTCGTCATCGGTCGATCGTCGGGGCGCGACCCGGTAAAAAGGCCGGTTCGCGAGCGGCCGTCGGACGGTGTCCGGGTCGGCCGTCAGGCGACGCGCTCGCCGCGGGCGAACACCGCGTCCGGGTCCCGCCACGCCTCGACGTCCTCGGTCGGGTCGGCGTCGAGGACGACGAGGTCGGCCCGATACCCCTCGGCGACGAGCCCCACGTCGTCGAGTCCGAGCAGGTCGGCGGCGTTGACGGTGGCGGCCTCCAGCGCGCGCTCCGGCGAGAGCCCGTAATCGACCATGTACCCCATCTCCTGCGGGATCTCCTCGAAGAAGTTGAACGGCGTGCCCGCGTCGGTCCCCATCGCGATCGGGACGCCCGCGTCGAGCGCGTGGTCCCACGCGTCGCCGAAGCGCTCGGCGGCGTCCTCGGCCTTCGCGACGGCGTCTTCGGGGATCCCGGCCTCGATCCCGTTGTCGACGATGCCGCGGAGGGCGCTCGCGGTCGGCACCCAGTAGGTGCCGCGCTCGGCCATCATTTCGGCGGCCTCGCGGTCCATGAACGTCCCGTGTTCGATACTGGAGATGCCGGCCTCCACCGCGTTCTTGATCCCGACCTCGCCGTGAGCGTGGGCCGCGGTCGGCGTGTCCGTGGGCGCCGCGGCGTCGGTGAACGCGGCGAGCTCCTCGGGTGTCAGTTCGGGCGCACCCGTCACCGCGCCCTCGGTGAGCACACCGCCGGTGGCCATACACTTGAGCACGTCCGCGCCCGCCTTCAGCTGCTCGCGGGCCGCCTTCCGCACCTCCGCGGGGCCGTCGGCCTCCCGACCGAACCAGTTGCCGTGGCCGCCGGTCATGATCACGTTGCGGCCGCAGGCGAGCACGCGCGGCCCGTCGATGTCGCCGGCCGCGATCGCCTCGCCGGCGTCGAGCGCGAGCGTCCCGCGGCTGCCGAGGTCGCGGACGGTCGTGACGCCCGCTTCGACCGCGGCCTCGAGGTTGCTCGCGGCCCGGTAGCTCGCCGCGTAGTCGCTGTCGGAGACCGCCGTCGAGACGTCCGGTCGCCCGTCCATCATCGCGTGGACGTGCGCGTCGATCAGTCCGGGCGAGACGACCCGCCCGTCGGCGTCGACCTCCGTGACCTCCCCCGCGTCGCGCTCCGCGACCGCGTCGTCGACCGCCGCCGGCTCGCCGACCGCGACGATATCGCCGTCCGCGACCGCCACGTCGGCCTCGCGGGTCCCCTCGGCGTCCGCCACGCGACCGCCTCGCAGTACGTACATGCCACCACGAGGGAGCGTCAGGGTCGTAAACGCTCGGGTCGCGGTAGTCGGGGAGGCGAGCGCGCGCTCGTGTCAATCGCCACTACATATAACCGGCTGGCCGGAGTCAGCCGTCATATGGCAACAGATGACAAACAAGACGGCGGCGGACTGTACCGGCGGCGAATCGGCACGCCGACGACGACCGACGAGGTGAACGGCTACTGGCTGTTCGGCTTCGGCGTGCTGCTCGGCCTCGCCGGCGTCGCGGTGTTTCTCCTCACCGAGTCGGCGACCGTCGCCCGCGGCGTCGGGTACGCGCTGGCCGCGCTGGCCCCGCCGTTCGTGATGCTCGGGGCCGTGATCCGGTTCCCGCTCCAGCGGACCGGGACGTACCTCGGCTACCTCGGCACGGCGGTGAGCGTCCTCGGCGTCGTGTGGTTCGTGAACGTCTTCCCGGACGGGTGGCTCACCGCGTCGGGCGACCCGGCCGTGATCACCGTCTACGGGGTCGGGCTCCTCCTGATCGGGGTCGCGGGGACGGTCGTCCCCCTGCTCTCGGACCCCGTCTACGAGGACTACGAGCGCATGCGCGACGAGGCCGCCGCGGCGACCGCGACGGCCGAGGAGGCGGGTGAGGAGCTGGCGGCGACCCGTGGCGAGCTGGCGTCGACGGAGTCCGAGCTGGAGGCGGCCCGTGAAGATCTCTCGGAGACAGAGGCCGACCTCGAAGCGACCCGTGACGAGCTGACGGCCGCGGAGGCCGTCGTCGCGTCGCTGCGCGAGAGCAAGGCCCGGTTCGAGCTGTTCGAGGACGCGAGCGGGAAGCCGCGCTGGCGGCTCCGCCACCGCAACGGCAACGTCATCGCGACCGCCGGACAGGGGTACAGCAGCCGCGGGAAAGCCCAGCAGGGCCTCCACAGCGTGCGCCGGAACGCGCTCGGCGCCGGCCTCCTCCGGATCGAGACGCCGGTCGAGGAGGCGGCGGCCGTGGCCGACGACGACGGCCCGGAGCCGACCGACGCGACGGACCCGGACGTGGCCATCCCGGACGAGACGGAGGGCCCGGAGAGCGACGCGACGTTCGAGCTGTACGCCGACGCCGCCGACGAGTGGCGCTTTCGGCTCCGCCACGACAACGGCGAGATCGTCGGCGACTCCGGCGAGGGGTACGCCTCCAAGTCGAACGCGAAGCGCGCGCTCTCGAAGCTGCGCGACCACGTCGCGGCCGCGGACTACCTCCGGATCGACCCCGCCGCGTTCGAGGTGTTCGAGGACGCGGCCAGCGAGTACCGCTGGCGGCTCGTCCACCAGAACGGGAACGTCATCGCCGACTCCGGCCAGGGGTACGCCTCCCGGTCGAAGGCACAGCAGGGGCTCGACAGCGTCAGGTCCAACGCGGGCGGCGCGGGGCTCGAGTTCCCGGACGACGAGGAGGCGGAGGGCCGGGCGGGCGACGGCGAGAGCAAGGCGACGTTCGAAGCCTACGAGGACAGGGGCGGCAAGTGGCGCTGGCGGCTCGTCCACGACAACGGGAACATCATCGCCGACTCCGGCCAGGGGTACGCCTCCGAGTCGAACGCGACGGACGCGGTCAAGCGCGTCGGCGAGTACGCCCCCGACGCGAGCGCGCTGGCGGCCGGCGGGGCGGCGTTCGAGATATACGAGGACGCCGCCGACGAGTGGCGCTGGCGGCTCCGTCACCGCAACGGCAACGTCCTCGCGGACTCAGGCGAGGGGTACGCCTCCCGGTCGANCGCCGTCGAGGCCGTGACGGGCGTGAAGGCCAACGCTCCCGGGGCGGAGACGGTCGAGCAGTAGACCGGGCGGTAGAGCCGGGCGGTCCGTCGCGCGTTTTNACCCGGATCAGGTCGCCGCGAGNAGCTTCAGCCGCAGGTCGCGCTCGTCGACCTCGTACTTGAACGCCGGGTGGCCGTCGACCAGCACGTAGGGGACGCGCTCGCCGTACTCGTCTGCCAGTTCCGGGTCGGTATCGACGTCTATCTCGTCGATATCGACCGTCACGGGGTCGAGGTCGGCGGCGACCGACTCGATCGTCTCGCGGGCGATGACGCACAACGAGCAGTTCTCGCGGGTGTAGAGGGTGACAGGGACGGTCGTCGGGCCCTCGTCGGCCGAGGCTTCGTCCCCGGTCACGGCTCGGAGGAGCCGTCCGCGTCGTCGGCCGGTTCGGCGGGGTCGTCCGCGTCGCCGGTCAGCTCCTCGGCGACCGTCGCGGCGTCCAGCAGTTCGGGGCCGACCGCGAGGTCGGCGACCGTCGCGACGAACTCCGGCAGCGACCGGCTCGCGTACGTCACGATCTGGACCTCCGGATTCTTTTCCTTCGCGACCGGGATACCGGTCGCTTCCTCCACGTCGGTGAGGACGAAGTACGCGGCGTCGGCGATGCCGGCCTCGGCGAGCGCGTCGGCGGTGACGAGCCCCTCGATACGGTTGATCGCGACGCCGCACGCGGCGAGCTCCTCGCCGAGCCCGTGCTCGTCGGGGCCGGCGACGACGGCGAGTGGTTGGTCCGTCATCACTCGTACTCGATCGTCGCGGGCGGCTTGTGGGTCACGTCGTAGACGACCCGCGCCACGTTCTCGTTCTCGCCGGTGATCCGGCTCTGGATCCGCTGGAGCGTACTCCAGTCGAGCTCCTGCGCGCGGGCGGTCATCCCGTCACGGCTCTCGACGGAGCGCACGGCGACTACCCAGCCGTGGACGCGGTTGTCGCCCTTGACGCCGGTCGCCTTGCCGAGGACCGCGGCGAACGCCTGCCACGGGTCGTACTCCGCTAACTCCTCCTCGACGACGTGGGTCGCCTCGCGGGCGACCGCGGCCTTCTCGGGGGTCACCTCGCCGACGATCCGGACGGCGAGCCCGGGCCCGGGGAACGGCATGCGCTCGGAGATGATCTCCTCGAGGCCGAGCTCCCGGGCGACCTCGCGCACCTCGTCCTTGTAGAGGTCGCGGACGGGCTCGACGATCCCCTCGAAGTCGACGACCTCGGGGAGCCCGCCGACGTTGTGGTGCGACTTGATGTTCCCCTCCGACT
>P_A23_Liq_2_FmtDRAFT_1000142_pt1 | contig 16730 bp, 17 predicted proteins | sample PonA232FremontCA_FD_10599 | JGI IMG/M metagenome (IMG submission 10599) | reverse complement strand
GTGCCAACACCGACGTCTCCCCGGTTATCGTAAGCGCCGGGGTGGTTCTCGCCGCGTACGCTCGCCTGTTCGACGACGAGGCGTTCCCGTACGACGCGGGGGAGATGCTCAACGCGATTGACGAAGAGCAGGAGTTGACCCTCGGGGCCGGAGTGCTCTTCGAACGACTCGCAGAGGGCGAGAAGGAAACCACGCCGGACGAATTAGAGGCGACCGCGGACGAGCAGGACTCCGAGTTCGCTCAGTTGGACCTGCTCGCGGCGGCGAGGTTACTGAAAGCGCTCGACGCCAAATGACATCGTGACGGAACGACTCGCCTGAGTACTCCTAGACGACAGAGGGAAGTGCTGAATATAGCCTCTATATTTAGCAGTCAGTAGCAGCACATATCATATATCGAATAGTTGTTTCGCCAGATTGGGCAAGAGCCATCTACAGATTGGCCTATCATTAGGCGTGTAAATCAGTACAGAGAACGCGACTGAACTGTCGGCTCAAAAACCGGATCCGCACCCGGGTCGGACTCGACGTTCCCCGAGACGAACGAGATCTTCTCGCGCTCGCGTTCCGCAGCTGCCGGGCTCATCTCTCCGAGATAGTGGTTTCTGAACGTCTCCCAGTCTTCCCAGCCGCCCCAACTCATCACGACGGCAGGAAGAACACCGCAGTCCCATAGCAGATGACCGCCCCAGGTACGCCGGAGGTCGTGAACGTCGAGGTAAGTCCATCCTTCATCCCCAGTCGCGGCGTACCGACGCTCGCCAGCTCGCTTCACCCAGCGATAGATCGAGTTCGGCTCAACGTCAACGACCGGCTCGTCGGGATCGCGCTCGTACGAGAGCGTCCGGACGGAGCTGGCGAGTTCCTTCGGAATCGGTGTCTCCCGGTACTTCCCGCGTTTCGCGTAGTCGTTCCACACTCGGAGGAAGCCGTCGGGGGCGTGCGTGAAGTCGTTGCTGGTGACGCTGGCAATCTCTTCGCGACGGAGCCCGGCCTGAACGCCGAGCCGAAACGCGATCTCCTGCTCGGGAGACTTCGCCTCATTGATGAGCGCTGCGACCTCGTCGTTCTCGTCGCTCTGGCTGAGCCAGACCCGCTTCCCGTCTCGTTTGGGGTAGTCGTCGAGTCGCATAGTAGGCTTTGCGGGGCGACGCTACTAAAATCCGTGTGGAATAGGCGTTTGAGGGGTCAGTTTGAGCGGGGAGTCGGGCGTATCGGTAGGCGAAACCCGGATCTAGTTACATTATACTCTATCTGTGTGCTATTGATTAACATAAGAGCACCTCTGATTATAGATTAGAGGATTTAAACTGCCTCAATTCTGAGAATAACTAATTCAAATGAACGCAATAAAAATAAATTGCTCCAAGTAAGAGATACAACTACATATGGATTCTGCACCCCCTGAATCGGATCCACTTCCGTCCCAGACGATCACAGAGCGATTCAGTACGCTTGAAACTGGAGATCAACTTACTGTAAACAACCATGATCGGACATACGAAGTCGTTGATACGGACACGTATTCGGTTATCGCTGAGGACCAAGACGGTCAGCGCGTAACTTTTTCCCAAAACCTCCAGACTGGTGGCTGGAATATTAGTGAAGAAATCTCATATATTGAGACTAAATCAAAATGATACTCAGTTATTTTTTATACATCGGCGAGAAATAGTCTGAACTCGAGATTGTTCTTATTATTGCCAACAACATCAGTGAGTTCCTTTTGGAACTGCTCAGACACCGGCATCCCGGCTAGTTCAGAGGGTGTGCACAGCCTGTCAGCTAACCGCTGAACCTCATTTGCATACTCGGCTGTGGACCGAAGGACGATCCCGTCCCGATCGCTGTCAAGTGACTGGATAGAGTCTATTATAGATTCAAAGTCATCTGATTCCGAGACGGGAATACTCACGAAAGTTCGCCCCTCATGGACTAGTTTCTCAGTAGATACTTGTGGCGTACCATCGTCACCGTTTATTTGTTGGATAGACTTCACTAGCTGGTCTGTATGCTCTCGGAGAGCTAACCCCCAGCGGTCAGCCTCCGCATTTGGTTCAATCTTGAGACGGTAATATGGGTTATCAAGTTCGATGAACCCGTACGCAACAGAAAGGTCCAAGAGACGTTTGGGATCGACGTCAAATGCATCTGAGTCAATTTGGGTGGCAGTGAACCACTCTGTTTTATGATGATCGTGTATAGTATATAATAATTGTATGCACGACTCAAAATGAGGAAGGTCATTTTTGTTCGGCATGCCTAATTGCGGATATCATAGTCCTAGTTTATAAGAATAGCGTGATAGATTTGATACAATTAAATAAGCAGCCGCCCGAAATCAGATTAGGTATTAGATCTCTAGATGTTTTCTGATCTTATTTTTGCTCTGTAGCTCTTCGGTAGGACCGTCTTCAACTATCTGCCCGGATTCCATTATATAACAGTAGTCAGCTAGATCAAGCGCGAAATCAAGATTTTGCTCGACGAGCAAGACAGAGAGATCGCGCACCTCCAGTATCTGCCTGATTCTAGTCTTGATATCCGCGACGACGGATGGCTGAATCCCTTCTGAAGGCTCGTCAAGGAGCAAGAGACGAGGGTTGGAATTAAGTGCTCGACCAATAGCTAGTTGCTGTTGTTGGCCACCACTTAGTGTACCGCCCTCTTCCTCAGATTTTTCTTCGAGCATCGGGAAATATTCATAGATTGAATCATCAACTTCTTTATCTAGAAATCTCCCCGGTTTACTCGCACTTCCTATACGGATATTGTTTCTTACCGATAAGCTGCCAAATATATCTCGGGACTGCGGCACTAGCGCGATCCCACGGGAGGCGATCTCGAACGGCTGCATATGGGCTATATTTTCGCCGTCAAGCATGACTTGGCCATCTAGGACTGTGTTCTGTCCCATTATTCCTCGCAACAGAGTCGTTTTTCCGACCCCGTTGCGACCAAGAACAGCAACGACGCTGCTCTCTGGGACATCAAGCGAGGCCCCGTGGATGACTTCTCCTTCACCGTACCCAACATGAAGATCAGTTATATTAAGCATTATCCACCCTCCAAGTATACTTCTCTAACCTGTTCATCGTTTTGAACTTCCTCGATCGTGCCTTCGGCAATGATACGACCCCTATCTAAAACTGTAATATTATTCGACACTTTCTTTATGAAATCCATATCGTGCTCTACTACGAGCAGTGAGATCTCTTCTGTCCGTTTTATTTCTTGGAGTAGGTCGACGGTATCATTCGTTTCGCGGACACTCATCCCCGATGTCGGCTCATCCAAGATTAGAAGAGTTGGGTCGGTGAGGACACACATCATGATCTCCAACCATTGTTGTTCGCCATGGGAGAGCTGGCTGGCAACCGTCTCCCGTTTTTTATGTAGGTTGGCAATTTGAAGTAACTCGTCAATGCGTTCTTCCGTGGCCCCGCTGTCCTCATGCAACATGAGCTCGCGTATTGATTCGTCTCCTCGCGCGGCCATTCGCATATTCTCTACGACTGTCTCAGAATTATAAATATGGTTTTCTTGATACTTACGTATCATTCCCATTCGAGCCCGTTTATACGGGGGCGTGTCGGTAATATCAGTCCCTTCAAAACTTATCGATCCCTCCGTCACATTTAGGTCGCCGCTTATAAGATTTTGGAACGTTGTTTTTCCAGCTCCATTCGGTCCAATCAATGCTCGCGTTTCACCGGCAACGAGTTCGAGATCGACACCGTCGACGGCGACAAACTTACCGAACTGCTTTGTGAGGTTCTGAGTCTTAAGTCGGATGTCTGTCATTTTTTCTCCTTTGTCGTTTCGGCCATCTGTTGTTCGGGTGAACCTGAGTCACTGACAAGCCTATTCTGTAACCATTGGATCGCACTGCTATCTTCATCAACAGCACCAATGATGCCACCAGGTGCCAAAATCACGACGGTTATAAACACAGCCGCAAGTATTATTTCCCAATAATTGAGAAGGGCGCTGCTTAATTCCGATTCAAGGAACTGGATGAGTAGAGCACCTGTTACTGCACCAAGGAGTGTTCCTCTACCTCCAACAGCAACCCAAATAACGACTTCTGTCGCAAGGACGAACCCGATTACTGGGGGTGAAACGAATCCATCAAGCGTTGCATACAGCCCACCGGCAACCCCCGCGATACCGCCACTTATTGTGAACACCAGCAGTCTACATACTTCAGTATCGTATCCGAAAGCCTCGGTTCGCAATTGGTCTTCTCGGATACCTCTTAAGACTCGACCAAATGCAGATGTTGTTAGCCATCGGGAACCGACGTATACACTAACTAATACGATCAATGCTGTGTAATACTCCATTATTGTGCTGAACTCCATAGAGCCGATGGACAACTTCGGAATACCAGATATGCCATTGAAACCACCAAGGAATTCAGTGAACTGCTGGACGATGTTTCCAGCTATAACGGTTATGATTAATGTTGCGATCGCAAAATACGCGCCCTTGACATCGGCGCTAAAGAGGAACCATCCAACTAAGAATGTGAGCAACGCCCCAAATAGCGGAGCCAGAACAAACACGACAACAGTTTCTGGAATCGCAGGTATTTCTGTTGTTACTTTGGCTGTCAGGTATGCACCTGCACCAAAGTACGCGGCGTGCCCAAGCGTCAGCAGACCAGTGTATCCCCACACGAGATCAACCGAGAGCGCAAGTAGACAGAAGAGCAAATAAATCGCCCATGTTTGAACGTCACTAGGGGGATACAGCACTGGAATCAGTATCAACACTACTAGTCCAACAATCTCGATGGCACGGTGAGGATTGTTCAGAACTGCTTCAGCGTAGGATTGTGTTGCATTTTCTGTTGACATATCTACTCTCCACCTTGTTTAGCCGGTATAAGTCCGTCTGGTCGGTACCGGATGATAATAAAAGCTACAAGTAACACAACCGCCTGGGCAAGGGAGGTGAAATCGGTCAATGCCCGGAAAGTATTGTCCAATCCGCCAATGAGTACCCCACCAGCAGCGGTACCAATGAAGCTACCAACCCCACCAACGATCACCACTAAAAACGAATTAACTAGCCAATTAAGCCCCATGTCCGAATTAACGCTCAACAGTGGTGCCATAATTGCCCCTGACAAACCAGCGAGCGCTGATCCGAATGCAAACGTTAGTCTGTCGGACCATACTGTATTTATTCCAGACGCAGCGGCCATCTGACGGTCCTCAATCACCGCGATCGCCATAATCCCGATATCAGTGTACTTGAACACTCCAACGACTAATAACAATACAACGACTGCAGCTAGTATTATGAACAGCCAGTATGCTGGGTATGTCACCCCGATGAGTGTGATATCCCCTCCAATCAAGCTATCAACTGATTTGCTGTCTGTTCCGTAAATCAGATTGACACCTTCGCGAAGAATGATTGCCACACCCCAGGTAGCTAGCAGCGTATCTAATGGCCGATCGTACAATCGTTTTATAATACCAGACTCGATCAGGATTCCGATTATCCCGACGGCTATCGGTGCTGCAATGAGCCCAAGCCATGGCGGGAGTCCGGCACTTTGCACAGAGAATGCCATGTACGCACCAAGCATCATAAGCGCTCCATGAGAGAGATTAATAACACCCATTAAGCCAAAAATAACAGATAACCCTACTGCGACCAATATCAGCCCGGAAATGCTTGTGAGAGCAATCAGCACGCGCTGGCTGATCTGCAACGGCACAGCAATCACAGATGGATCGATCATCATTAATCCTATATCTGTTATATTATTCTAAGCAGTTAGCTTGGACACTAATACCCGATGGTTCGATTTGACCGAACTCCTTTTGAATCTCAAACTGCTCGGAATCCGCATTGTATTCTCCGACACGTGACTGCAGTGCACAGTGGTGTGTTCCAGGATCCATCTGGACTTCGCCCTGTGGTGCCTGAAGCGTAATATCCGACTCAAGCGCGTCGCGAATATCGGTCGGCGTGGAGACGTCGTCAGCCTCCTCGATTGCTTGGACAACCATCTGAACACCCCAGTAAGCCGCTTCCGAAACGAAGTTCGGGGTAGTGTCGTCACCGTACTCATCGCGGTACGATCCGATGTACTGGTTGTTTTCCTCTGAATCAAGATTAATGAAATACGGTGCAGAGTTGTATATTCCATCAGCTCCGTCCCCGGCTGCACGGGCCTCCTGTTCACTCATGATATTGCCAGCCCACTCCATCTCGCCAGTGAGCCCAAGTTCGGCGGCCTGTTGGATCATCGAAACTTGGGTATCTCCGACGGTGGTGAAGTATACTATATCGGGGTTGGTGTTACGGATATCCTGAAGTTCGCTTCCCCAATCAGTAAATCCAAGTGGCACATAATTCTCTCCGACAACTTCACCTCCGTTCTCACTGATGAAGTCTTTGAGAATAGTGTTGGTTGTCCGTGGCCAAATGTAATCATTTCCGATCAGATAGAATGTCTCTACGTCGAGATTGTCAACGAGCCATGGTATGTATGGGGAGATCTGCTGTTTCGGGACAGCTCCATTGAAAAAGAGCCATTCGAGATTTTCTCGAGGGACAACGATATCTTCCCCAATAGCCTCGCAAACACTACCCTCGTACAACGTTGGGTACCATAGCGGAACTTCGTTGGTGACGAATGTGTCCGTGATTGCGTCCCGCATTGCACTCGAGTATGCCCCAAAAACGATGTCAGCATTCTCGTCATTAATAAGACTTCGTGATTCCTCAATTCCCGTGGCTGGATCGGAGCCATTATCACGCTTTACAAGATTAATTTCTTCACCATTAACACCGCCGTCCGCGTTAATTTGATCGACCGCTAATTCGACCGAATTCATCATCGGTCGTCCAATAACCTCGACACTACCGCTAGTTGCGAAGAGGGCCCCGAATGTAAAGCCGGAACTACTGCCGCTGCCTCCACCGTTGCCGAGACATCCGGCCATTGAAACGGCTGCAGATGCTCCCGCTGCTTGGACAAAATTTCGTCGAGTAAATTTATCTCTTAGTGATTTAATACTTTCTTCACTATCCGATGGGCACTGTCTTTTGATATCTCGTGCCATGGTCACGATAAACAAGGCATTGTAAAGTAGCTTGCGGATCCAACAATAACACACACATAACACAATGATGATATATCTGTTTAACTTTTATTAATAACGACGTTAATTTTTTGTGAATTATGATGGGATGTGAGTGCTTTGAGATATTCCTCAGCATTCTCAAGCGCGACATCGCTGAAACGATTTGTAGGTTAGGATGTTTACCGTTCTATCTTCCAGAGAACACGTTCGATTTAATTTTAATTTTCATTATGAATTATCTGAGGTCAGTAGCCGTCTTCAGCGAGGGCTAATCCGAAATGATCTACGCCATCGACGAGAAATTCAACAGTTTCAATCTGATAACGCCGATTTGGACTGTTCAGAGGACATTATCTCGTCTGATTACCTATGGTCAGACAGAGGCTAACGCGGAATATTCTGTTCGTATAGGCATCAACCACGGCTTACACAGTGTGCTATAGAAGTTTTCACATGGTATAGTTATATATTATCTTTTCGTAGCGTTACAGTCGCAAGGACTTATGTTCCGAGTGTGCGGTCCTTAGAATCATTCAAAAGCAGGTGTTCTACTTCCGTATAATAGCTGTTCTCGCTCGGTTAGCGTCGTTCGGCTTAGCGATCGTAATTTCTTCCAAGCTGTGGACAGCGAACTCGGAGTACATAACACTGAATCCGTTGACAGCCATGAGAACAGTTCCACAACACCTTCTTACAGCCAAAACTTCTGGCCATAGAGGCGGATTATCTTCTTGTCAGCCCGAAGTTAATCCTCGAAGGTGGTTGAGATTAGGTGTAGATCATGGTTATCATCTACTTACGAATTGTAGCATTGCTGCGCTTGATCCAAAAATTTGGAAATATTCACTCACCTTTTTGAAAAGATATATTGGAGAGTGTTATAGACGAGTTCACATGGTTTGCTGAATCAACTCTAACGGATTGAAAGCATCGTACACTTGGTGCACGCTGTTGTTAGGTTGTCGTATCTATGGCGAAAGAGAAGTTCGGAGTCGCTGTTGACGAGGAAATTGTGCGAGAAGTAGATGAACTGGTCGCTGAGTGTGACGATCTCGGAGTCAGCCGCTCCGAGGTCGTCAAAGCTATCCTCACAGCATTCGTTCACTCCGAGACGGACCACGTTGAACGGGTTCGAGAAATCATTATTTGGAAACGAAAGGGTATTCTCTAACGAATTCTAAACATCGTGTACTTAGTGCACGCATCTCTAAAAAATAATCTGTTATAATAGTAATCAAACTGACTATCGTATGTGAAGAGTTCTATGACACGCTTGGGATATATTGTCCAAGCGATGGCGGACGCATACTTCAATCGCCCGGCGTGGCGTTCGATCTCGCTCCACAAACGACAAATTTATTCGCACGATACGTCTGCTGAGGCGGTCAAATTCTAGCATAGCCACTTAGAGATTGTCTGCCTCATACCAGGTGGGCAAGTTCGGTTGCCTGAAATGTAGCTACGATCTTCGCGCAGATTATAACTCCACAAAGAATATCAGTCAGAGGTATCCTCGCCGTCAGCAACTACCAACTCAACGCGACCGTCCGAGTTCCAGTTGCGCTCATGTGTAGCACATTGTTGATGTAGTGCCGTCTTGCGATCTTGGCATCAAGCGACCGAGATGAGAACCAGCTGTCTGAGCGGGATACCGGTTATTACTCATATCTACCACCTTCGAGAGAACTACATCAACAACCCCTTACAGAAGAGCGCCAGTCATTGTGGTATGTGTAGATACCAATAGAATTTTACTGGTGTTTTTCTGTTCTTCCAGATATGATAACAGGTCGATCAGTCTGAAGAAGGATCGATTGGGAGACACTCCCAAAGATTGCCTTCCCAGATGGTGATCTCTTACGCCCAGCGACAGAGATTAGATCTGCATCAGTCTCCTCAGCAATATCAACTATTTCTGTGGAGGGGTCTCCACCGGTTCCTCTGATTTCGACTTCATATCCTTCACTTTCTAATTGATCTGCAGTATGACGAACTGAGCTGACTTGAGTCGTTGATTCTCCTCTGGGATTATCAGAAAAGACGTGAACAATAGTTATCTTAATTCTATTTTTGTTTAGTGGTAGTTTAGTAATCTTATCAACTTGGGCCTTTGCGCGTTCTTCACTTGAATCAACTGCCATGACAACGTTGTACATTCGCATGCACTACTAGGTTAATTATGTATAAAAAATACTGCGCCTTGTTTATTCAATGGTAATTCATCGGTTGGTAATGCGATTTTTAGTCCTGTGCTCGGTGTAATTTAAACTGCTGATGCTTCGTACATTATGCAAAGTGACTAGCACGGCTCTGCAAGTAGTGGTGGTCATGTCACGTAAATATATCGTGGGTGCTTTCTCAAACCGTTCCAGATTGCGCTTGCGACGGCCAGAGCGTCACATGTGATGCGATTCGCTGTCTTCTCTGGTGTCTGTTTGTTCTTGCCGAAATCTACTGCGGTCAATACTTTTGCTCAGTTAAGCAGCCTGTCATATAAAGCGTTACGTGCGAAGCAGCAGGGCCTGAAAACTGTGTCTACAAGGTCCAAAACTCTGTAAAATGAAGATTCGGTCAATGAGTTACTGAATGCAGCGGCTACCGAGACGGTTCCACTGCTTGAGCATCTCGACTTTAATTTTCTAATAGAGTACGAAGTGTTCGCCTCCGCTCGCCGGGGGCGAACGCGAGTTCACAAACTACCAGACTTCTTTTGCGGCTTTCTGCACTGCTACTACGAGGACATCTACGGGACTCGTCCGATCAAACGAGAACCCCAACACAGGCTTGTCTATTACTACTGCAGACTCAACAAACCGCCATCTGGAGCCACCATTGATCGGTTTTTCACTAATCTCGACCACGTCGTTGACGATATCTTCGACAGACTCGTTGAGCACGCCGCCACCCGCGGCCTGTTCGACTCCACGTACTCCATCGCCCCAACCTACATCGAAGCGATCCAGCACAGCGACGCCACCTCGTGGAACTACGACCCAGCGGTTGAGGAGTACTACTCCGGCTTCGACTGTGCACTCATCTCAACCGAAAAGATCCCGATAGCAGCGGAGTTCACACAAGCTAAACAAGCGGATCAGGAGACGGAGATGCGCGTCACGCGTGATGCGCTCGCTGTCGATACACCAATCTGGATGCTTAGAGACAGTGCCTACGATATCCTCGGCTAGCACGACTACCTGCTGGCCGCAGGGGTCGTACCGGTCGCATCGTACAATCTACGAAACACTGACGACGCAAAAGACATCGAGTACAGAGCCCAAGACTGTATCGAAGAACACAGCGAGGAGGTTCAGCTAAAGCAACCTATCTTGGACGAGACGCACGATCACCGGATAGGGATCGCACAAACCAACGATGTGGTCAAGAACTGCGGCCTCGGGCGCAGGCGTGCCCGAGGCCGCGCCCACGCACGAGCACAATCGCGCTGTGTCTCATTGCGCCGTGTCTCCGTCTCGTAGCTACAATTACCAACTTCGAGCGGGGAGACGACCCTAGATGTAAGAAGCTCAAGGTATGAGACAGTTTCTATGACAGGCTCTAAACCCTATCAACCCCGTATTAAGCGCGAATTAACAACATCCGTATCATTAAGCGCCCAACTCCTACATGTAAAATTTTGTGAGTAAAATATAATACACCACCGATGTATCGTTACCGTGTGTCATGCCAGAGACTATCTTTGAAGTTGATGTAGATGCGGAGCCAGATGAACAACCGGACTCGCTGGTCAATCGGTGGCATCCTGACGTTCCGCCGGCTGCAACCTTGGAGCCCGGGGAAAAGGCTCGTATTGAGTGTGTTGACTGGACTGGCGGCCAGCTAGAGAACGACGATAGTGCCAACGATATCCGTGACATGGATCTGGATCCGAACCACCACCTGAGCGGTCCGTTTGAGGTGAAAGGTGCGGAGCCAGGTGACATGCTCGTTGTCGATATCCTTGATCTCGGTACGTTTCGGGACCACGAGTGGGGATATACGGGTATCTTTGACAAGGACAACGGAGGTGGATTCCTTACCGATCACTTCCCAGAAGCCCGCAAAACGATCTGGGATCTTGACGGTGTCATGGCGAGCTCACGCCACATAGAGGACGTGCGCTTCCCAGGGTGCGCCCATCCTGGTATCCTCGGTACCGCACCGTCTCATGAACTGCTTGAGAAGTGGAACGAGCGTGAACAAGCACTCATCAGCCGTGGACCCGACGCGCCAACAGGTGTCAATCATGAGACCGGTGAGGACGAGCCACCGCTGGCGCTTCCGCCCGAGCCGGAGGGTGTACTGCTCGGCGATATGGACGAAGAAGATGTTGAAGAGGCCGGTAAGAAAGCCGCGCGCACCATTCCACCACGCGAAAACGCGGGTAACTGCGATATAAAGAATCTCGGTCGTGGTTCCCGTGTTTACCTCCCGGTATTCGTCGAAGGGGCGAATTTCATTACTGGTGATCTACACTTCTCGCAGGGTGACGGGGAGATCACATTCTGTGGTGCGATTGAGATGCCCGGTTGGATCGAACTGAAAGTTGACGTCATAAAAGACGGCATGGAAAAGATGGGTACGGACTATCCGATGTTCAAGCCCGGTTACATGGATCCAGACTTCTCCAATTACGTTGTCTTCGAGGGCTACTCGGTCGACGAGGACGGAACCCAACACTACAAAAACAGTAGCGTCGGTATGCGCCGTGCATGTCTCGACGCTATTGACTACATGACGAACTTTGGCTACACTCGGGAACAGGCCTACTTCATTTTGAGTACAGCTCCGATTGAAAGCCGAATCGCTGGAATTGTCGATCTGCCGAACTCCTGTGTTACTGTATCTGTCCCACAAGAGATCTTTGATTTTGATATTGATCCAGATACTCTTGCCAGCAACGGCTCGGTAGAGGATCGAGGTGACGTTGCAAAGACCTCGTAGCGACGAGGAGTCCAAACAGTTCGGTTAGATTGATAACAAAACGATTTCTATTTACTCAGCTGTGGTCGTGTCCCATTGAATGGCCGACTGCCCATGGATACCCTTCGGTACTCTGAACCATACCGCCAGACCCGTGCTCATGGCCGTGGTCGTGCTCATCGCCATCGCCACTATGACCCGAGACTGAAAGCGCATCGTCGATGCGCAGGACCATGTTTGCCGCTTCGGTTGCACTTCCGATTAACCGTTGTTTCACATATAATGGCTCGAGTACGCTCTGTTCGGTCATATCGTCGATAGTGTTGGCCTCAAGATTCACACCTGCAGCACGCTCCCCCGAATTATGAATTCTCCGTAGTTGAACAAGGGTATTGATCGGATTCATTCCAGCGCTTGTGGCGAGAGTGCGTGGGATCATTTCCAGTGCGTCCGCAAAGGACTCAATAGCTAGCTGTTCCTTCCCATGATACTCTGTAGACTTGGTTCGAAGTTTACATGCTAACTCAGATTCAGTTGCGCCACCGCCGGGGAGGAGCGCCTCATCCTCGATGGCGAGTTTCAATACAAAAAAGCAATCATCAAGCTTTCGTTTTGTTTCCTCAGCAACATGTTTTGTTCCCCCCCGGAATAGCAAAGATACGTGATCAAGTTCGTTAATCCCGGAAACGACTGTTATATCGGTTTTTCCGACGGATCGGCGTTCAATACTATTCGCACGACCAACGGTAGCTGGTGTCAAATTCTCAATGGGAACGGTTTGTGCCCCAGTTGAACGTGCCAACTTGTTGAGCTCGTCCCTCCGGGTTCGTTCGATAGCCATGATCCCGCTCTTTGCAAGCCCGTGTCGAACTGGCTCGTCAATCGACTGTTGACAGAAAACCACATCAGTGTCAACGCTCTCGATAGCATCGACGTAGTCATCGTAGATTCCCCGCTCGCGCTCTTGGAAGTCTTTGTATTCTTCTGGGCTATCAGGGTTAACTGCCCCAACACCGGCGGGTTTGTGAACTGACAATTCTTCGTCAATTAAAGCGACAGTCACATTTTGGTATTGAGTCGGAAGTTGCGCTTCGGGTGAGACAATATCTGTTGGAGATTCCTCCATGTCGATTACGAGCCCATCTATTACTTCTGAGTCATAGAACGATCCGCCCGGTGATGTCTTTCGGGTTATTTTTTCAAACGCAATGCGGTTATCTCGTTCAATCGTACGCACTGTCTCAACAGCCCGTTTTGCAAGAAAATCTGTTCCGGATTTGTCCCATTTGCCAGTTACGACGGTCCGAGCGATATTCCGGAGCTGTTCGTCGTCACTGGTATCGATCGGAATGGTCTGTTCGGACAGCTGTTTTTTGGCGTATGAAGCGGCTATATGATACCCCTCTATGATTTTTGTCGGGTGGACGTTCTGTTCAAGCAGTGATTCAGCTTCGCTCAGTAGTTCGCCCGTCAGCAGTACTGCGCTTGTTGTCCCATCACCGGGCCCGGATCCTTGTTGTTCAGCCACCTCGGCAACGAGTTTTGCTGCAGGGTGTTCGATATTGATTCGATCTAAGATGCTTGCGCCGTCGTTGGTGACAACGATCTTTCCATCGGAGGTTACGAGGAGTTTATCAAGCCCTTTCGGGCCTAATGTGGTCCGAACGGTATCCGCAAGCTGTTTAGCAGCCCTCACGTTCGATCTCCACGTAATTTCGTCATCCTCACCTATGGAGGGCCCTATCTGATGAGACACGCTACCTTCTATCATATTTTGTTCTACTATTAATGGTAGCCCGTACCAATATAAAAATGTCGGGAAAGCACATAATCGAGAGATACGCCCCGGCCATATTAGTGCCAGACTACATTTTTATTTTGAGTCATAGTTACTGAATTATTGTTAGCACGAGGGTGTCATAGATCTCTTCTCACAACGTTATGATTGTCTCTGCGTTCGCAGTTGGTGATAGTGATGACAAGGCGAAAACACAGCGTGAGAAACACCTGCGCCCGTGCGTGGACGCGGCCTTGTGCGAACACATGCCCAAGGGCCGCAGTCCTCACGGATTTGTTGGTTCGTTCGACCCCAGTACAGTAATTGTGCGTCTCATTTAACGTAGCTGCGCTTGATTCAGACAACTCAAGATCGCTTATCTATAACACATCGTTGATGTAGTGCCGTTTTGCGATTTTGGCATCAAGCGACCGAGATGAGAATTAGCTGTCTGAACGGTCCGCCGGTCATTTCTCATCCTTACCACCTTTGAAACAACTACATCAACAATCTCCTACAGAAGAGCGTGCATATATGCTGCCACGGAGCCCACTTAGGTTCTGACGTGATGCTCTCCCCGCGGTGAACGGTGAGGCTGCTTGCGCCGCAGATAGTGTGTTTGCCGGTCTACGACGCGACTTGCTCTCTCGTGTGGAACATCCAGATCTCGTGTTCAAACAGGTTATCGGACGATACAGAAGCTTTGTTCTATCGGTTGGTACAGAGAATACATCCAGTATGAGGGACGTTCTATGAATCACATTATCAAGCCGATAGTCGCTAACTGCCCGAGTCAGTCGACGAGAGCCAGAAAAGTAACTCCGAGAAGCACAAATATCGTCCAGAGGATTGATAGTGGGGTTTGATTTAGCGCCCCATACGACTGAATAAGAATCCCCAGTCCGCCACCGATAACAACGAAAACTGGGAGGAGCAACTTCACCCGTTGCGGGTTGTTCCACGCCTCAAAATCCGTCGAAAACAGGCGAGATTGCAGTTTGGTGCGTATATCAGACATACTCCGTGTGATAATGCTGAGCCCAAATTAAACTTTAGAACACGCATATAAGTAAGTGCAGAGTAACAGGTAATCCACTACTACCCCTGTGAAACTAATCCATTATGGCTCTGTTGAAATCCTCAGAGAGTTACATGTTCGCCGTATAATTCGACGAGATGAAGCCCCTCCCGAAGTCGCAGATTCTCCGGTTTACTGAGAAGGCGATCCATCTGGCCCGCCGAGCAGTTTCTCGATACTCCTCGAAGTTCTCCAAACACCGCTATACACTTCCCCAGCACGTTGTTTTGCTGTGTCTCAAAGTTCGGAAGAACACGACCTATCGTGGCCTGCTTGACGAACTGATCGAGATGCCACGCATTCGTCACGCCCTCGGATTAGCTGAACTTCCTACGCCATCAACGCTTTGTAAGGCGTTCAACCGGCTTGATATGGCTGTCTGGCGTGCCATATTGACTCTCTCAGCGACGCTACTTCCGACGAGCGGTGTCGTTGGAGTTGATGCGTCAGGATTCGACCGCAGTCACGCCTCAAAACACTACACGAAACGAGCCGAACTCACGATTCAGCAGCTCAAAGTGACGTTGCTGGTCGATACGAAAGTGAACGCAATCCTCGATCTCCACGTGACGACAACACGAAAACACGATAGCCAGATTGCGCCGTCGTTGATCAAGCGCAACCCCGAGGATATTGGCATTCTACTCGGTGACAAGGGCTACGACGACCAGAAGATCAGGCAACTTGCCCGGAAACACGAGGTTCGGCCACTGATAAAGCATCGTGAGTTTACATCGCTCCACAAGGCATGGAACGCGCGCTTAGACGCTGATCTCTACGGCCAGCGGAGTCAATCCGAGGCGGTCAACTCAACGCTCAAGCGGAAGTACGGTGCGTTTGTTCGCTCCCGACGATGGTGGAAGCAGTTCCGTGAACTCACTATTGCTTGTCTCAGTCACAACATTGACCGATCACTCTGAGCAGTCAATACAGAGGAAAAACTTTCCATATGGCTGAGAATAATAAGAGTAGATGTCTAACGCTGAGTTCCCGTCCTCATGGACTGACCCCCGATACGTCGCAGCTATCGTTAGCGTGATCGCCACCGGGGCACTCTACTTTTACGCCGCCCTCACGCAATCTGGTCTAACTATCGAAGAAATCACGCTCGTGATCTTCGCTATTCTTCTCCCGACATCAATCGCATACGAAATCGCTGGCCGTTTGTGAACTAATTATAGCAATCCGCTTCATTGACACACCCACCTATCGGTTATTTCAGTAGCGATAGTGTCGAACCAATAGGATTTCAACAGAGCCCGTTTTTTCACGACGGCGCAGTGAGACTACTCAGATCCTGGGCCTCATCATACGCCCAGATTAGTCGATTTTTCCTCTGTGATCACCTCACGACACATATTGAGGAACTTTGGCCCGAAATCCTGTGCCTCATCGATCAGAATGGCATCCCAAATCTGTGGGATATCTCCAGCTTCCAATACCTCTTTCGTCATGGGTTCTTGGAGGTCATCTGCGTCAGGGTACTCTCTAGATGCGAGCGAATAATTTTTGTATCTGACATCTTGCATCTGGCTGGATAGCCGATAATATATTCCATCGCCGGTTTCTGCGGCCACCCCAGCCGTGGAGTATATCCAGGGTTGCGTCGGCCTCTTCAAGTGACGTTCCGTTGAACTGCCCGAAGAATCGTTCAACCAGGTCGGTCAGTGTTTCGTACAGGCTTTTGATGCTAAATGTTAAATCGATAGACACATCTTCGGGGTTAGCATCTGTCCACGACGATGGCTCGCTCAGTATCCGGGCGGCCTTCATCGCGATCAAGACAGTCGCCAACAGCCCAAACATTACAGTCGTGTGAAAGAATACCGTGGTCAGTAATGAATTC
>P_A23_Liq_2_FmtDRAFT_1000140_pt1 | contig 16839 bp, 18 predicted proteins | sample PonA232FremontCA_FD_10599 | JGI IMG/M metagenome (IMG submission 10599) | reverse complement strand
AGTGGGCAGCGTTCGGTCTTGACAGTGGTGGTGACGGGAATGATATCCTTGTCGGGGATTACTTACTTCCACCAGTCGGGTTTGACCCATCAGGGTCGTTCAGTCCGGGTGAGCAGGCGGAGCTTTTCAGGTATCTTGAACAGGAGCCTGTTGTTGCGGAGCGGTTCGCTGTGTGTTTGCCTGATGCTGAGGTTCCGGGTGGGAACGGGAGTATCCGTGAGGCGGTGACACCGGAGCGGTTCATCGACCATATGACGGGTCGGTCTGATGGCGAGGGGAAGGTGTACTCGTGGGGGAATTCGGAGTATGCGGGTCCGGATGAGAGTGGTGATTGTGACGATGACGACTCCACTGTGTCTCCGGGTGCGGTGTGCGGGGAAACGCCCCACTTTGTCGCGGAGATGACGGGGCCTGTGTCGACTGGCGGTGGACTCGTGGCTGAGCGCGCTGCTGATGGCCACGTTATTGTGACGGTGAAGAATACCCCGCCGTCTGCTGATGGTGCGTCTGTATTGGTGTGTCCAGTTGGGGGTGAGCCGTTCGAGCCGGAGGGGTTGGATGCGTGGGGGAAGCGAGCAAGTGCCCCACCGACGACAATGGATGCTCAGGGTCGGATTGTCGACTTGACAGTCGCGCAGGTGATGGTTCAGCCACCGGGTTGTCCGGAGCCGGTTCCAGCCCTCATGTACGTGGGTCGAGGGCGAAGTGACGGGCAGCTCATCTATTCGGGTGGGTGGATTATCGACGACGCTGCGTTGTACGAGAATTCGACGACGGTGTTGTCGATGGCTGGAGCTGCGCAGGTGGTTGGTATTGAGTGCTGCCTCGATTACTCTGCTGACACTGATGGAGATGGGCTCAGTGACGTAGTGGCACGAGCAGGGCTGAGTGAGCGTGCTCGTCGGGGGGCGAGAATGGACTCAGGAACGGTCGATGAGTTGGTCAAAGCGGGAGTGTTTTCGGCGGATTCGTTTGACCCTGAGGGCCCTATGGTGAATGGTTTTATTCTGTCCCGGTCTGGAGGGGGCGGTGGTGGTCGGGTGGCCTTGACGCATGTGGCGGTGGATGCGCCGGTGTTACACTTGATAAACGCTGCGAGTGCGTCGGATGAAGTGAAGTTCAAGACGGGGGCTGAGCTGTCGAAGAGCGTGAACTGACTGTCCGTGCGGCATCATCGCACTTCTGGGGTGGCCCGAGTTCTCGAACAGTATCGCTGTGCTTCATAGAACCTCTATATTCATCACTCCGAAAGTCTCCACATCACACTCCAGACAATTGTTTCACCAGATTAGGCAAGAGCCTAGAATTATTCTAGTACAGCACCAACGGTTATCGATAACAAATGAATCAGGAGCCGAACTCTGGAAAGAACACCAGAATGCCTTTGACCGCGTGCGCGCGGTCGCCGTTAGAGTCTCCGAGCCCAAACCGGCTGACTGGATTGCGGAGCAGGCCCACGTCGCGGGAAATACTGCGCGCGACCATCTCCAGCTCCTCGTCGAAATGAACGTTCTCCGAACCGCTACCGGAGGGAACGCAACCCGGTACGAGCCCGACCCGCTCTACACGCGAATGCAAGCTCTCCGCGACTTCCTCAACACGCTCCTGCTACACACGCTTCTTTTTGTCAACACTGACCGAATCTCCGTGAATTTGAATATGAGTGACATCACGAACTGAATTCGCGATATAGAAGTATGGTCGCACTATCAATCATATAGGCTGAGAATACTTATCTAGTTATGAATTAACATACTGCTTATGGTTTCAAACCCCGAGCCTAATGCCGAAATCGTTGATGGAAATGAAGATGTCCGTGGTGCATCTAGAGAAGAACCGGATTCCGATAGCCCTGAACTGGCCGAAACCAGTATCAACATTCCTATGCCCCAATTAAACTCTCTCGCCGATATGGGGGTTGTAGGGATTCGAGAAGGGATTGAATACGGATTCGGCCTCATGGTCTACATTGTTGGACTGGCTCTTATAGCCGGCGTGCTTGGGATGATTGCTACCGCTCTTGCAGGGGCCGCTAGTGGTCTGGATAACCTCTTATTCAATCTTATCGTCGGACTGATTGCTTTTGTTTTTGGCCTGATAGCCTTCATCGTTCTTGCAGCGGGTTTCGCGGGGTTACAATACAAAATTATTGCCGACGCAGTAAGCGTTGGAACTAACGACAGCAGCTGATTGAAATAATAATTACCACCTCCTCGAACAAAAGGCGAATCATTGAGTTAGAAGAACAACTTTCTGATTAGCCTATTCGATTTTTTGCTAGTTTATTTGATACTGAGTTTGTGGATTTCTCCGCTATTCGGGGAGTAGAGAGCTTATCCAATCGATTAACCAGATAATTAATTAGTTAACTAAGCTAACCATCACCGCTTCCCAACCGACAATGAATCCATTCAATAAGGAACCACTGCCGGCACATCCAGCACGTCATAACGACGAGTACCCGGGAGTCGTCGCTCGCCCAGTATCGAGGTGTTCGCTTCGAGAACTCATACGCTCTCTCAAGAAAATTACTTCGAGTAATGCTGTCTTTGAGGGGGTGCCTCTTGGTAAGAGGTCGATGGGGTTGTTTCGACGGTTTCACAGCCTGTCTCACAGGCTTTGTTTTCAACCCGTTGGAAGGCTTCAATACCATATTTTGAAAGCCTGCTTCACCCATACATCTTTGCAGTTTTCTTACCAACAATCATATATGAGCCATATGAGAAATACGGTAGAAACCCGCGCGTTCGTTGCGGCCGTGTACGAGTGCGACGGGAGCGCGTCGACCAGCGAGATTCGCCGACGAACCGACTTAACGGGGAATCAAATCCACCACCAGTATCGAAAGCTCGAAGACCACGGTTGGGTTACGGTCGAGAAGCCAGACTCGCACGTTACGGAGTCCGGGTCGCGTATGAAGGTCGCAACACTCACGGAGAAGGCTCTCGACGAAATCGAGAACAAAGCGTATCTCAGTGGTGGTCAGCAACCGGAGCGGACACATATTGACGTGGTCGAGCTCGCGGAGCAACTCGACGAGCTACAAGCGACAATCGAGGAGACTCACGATTACGTTAGTACGACTCTCTTCCGAAGAATGAAGAAGAATTCTGAACGGTTAGAAGCGTTAAAACCATGTGAAGGAAGTAGCGAATAGGCTATTCTCTATCGTCTCTATGTAGGCGGCCAGCTCGTTAGTTAATCAGATGATTATCTGAATAATTATCTCGATAGTTAACTGAGTACGTGGGTGCGTGGACACGTCGTTACTGAACGGAGCTCATCGCTTCGATGATGTTGTTCTCGCTCGGCTCCGTGAGGTAGGGTTCAATCGCCGAGTAGCTCGACCAGCCGCCTATGGCCATTATGACGCGGACGGGGACGCGTTCTTCCACTAAGTGGTGGTGTGCCCAGTGGCGACGGAGGTCGTGTGAGGAGACGTGTTGCCAATCATCCTCTCCAGTCTTCTCAGCCAGCACGTCAGCCGCACCCGTCCCGCTCTCGTTCGTTACCCAGTTCTGAATGGTTCTCGGGGCCACGTCCAAGTAGGGTTCGTCGTCGTCGATTCCGCGCTCTTGTTTGAATCTGAAGAGCCGCTGCTCCACGTCTTCTGGGAGCCATACCTCTCGCCTCGTCTTCTCCCCGCCGCGAGTATTCTTGCCTTCGACTTCTATGAACCACGATTCCCCGTCGTTCCCTCGTTGTACGTCGCCGGGAGTGACCGTCGTGGTTTCTTCGCTCCGGAGGCCGCACCGGAGCATGAGGAGGCCGGCGATGCCGCGTTCCCACGCTTGCTTATCGAGGGTGTGTTGGAGGGCGTCGGCTTCGTCGTCGTTGAGCCAGACTTTCACTCGTTCTCCGCTGTCGTCGATTCGCATTGTACTTTTGTCCATAACAACTGCGAAGATATACTTTCTTCACGGGTGGATTTGAGATTCTATTTTGATGTGTGAGCAGTGTTCTCGGGGGTTTCGGGTTCGGGATTGTCGTAGTTGTGGGTCAACTATGAAAATGTATTCCGCTTTGCCAACGTCGCCCATGTTACAGCGGAAACGTGGGGTCAAATCATCCCAAACATGAATGCTCGCCAAACATCTTACCTGTAAATCTCTTCAACAGTTGTTTCACCCGCCGTCGTGACCCACGTGGACCAACTCTGTCGGACTCTAATTGACGTGTCGGTTGTCAGTGTTCTCGCCCTTGATGACCACCATCTCCACCGAGCACCGCATGGGTTGGCTAGCAGCCGCCTCTTGCGCAGCGGCGCGAGACATGTAAACCACAATCTCTCCGGCCTCACGCACGGGCATCCCTCGGTTCGTCACTATGTAAGCCGCTGTGTGCCGCATTGTCTGGCTCTTGGTTCTCTTTTGAGCTTTGTCTGTACTCATACATTTCCAGACCTCCCTACCGGCTATAACCTTATCGCAAGCTATGCTATTCAGCCAAGCTTGAGAAACATATAAACAGTCTGACTGCCACTATCGTGTATGCAACAGGAAATGCAGCCCCGAGAACGGGCCCAGATGGACGCCATCGAACGACTCCTCGAACACGGATACTGCACCGTAGAGACACTACCTGAGGACGCAGACTACAGCACCGATACCGCCCGTCGGTCTCTCCGAGCCCTCGAAAACGGAGACTACTGCGACCGCACCAGCATCAAAAGCCACACATGGTGGATAGGCCAAGGGCTCATCGACTTCCTCAAAGCAAATGGATACGAGCCCCCGCTCGACTCCATCAGCAAACGAGCCTACAAGGTCGATGCCCCTGAACATCTACAAGAACTCATCGCGGACTACAGAGAGTTGAAAGAATTAGAAGACAGCCAAGACCAGACCCCGTTCTAATGACTATGGACCGCACAGAACGACTCGTGTACGCCCGTCTCTACTGCTGGCTCAAGAGCTCACGAGCAGGCGATACCCGCAGAGAGATTCTTTCCTCACTCAAAGGCACAGAGACCATCCCAGCCAACATCCTTTGCGACAGCACCGGCCTAAGTCGCTCAACACTCGACAACCATCTCCGAGACCTCGACGGATTCGACATCATCACGCGTGCCGGTAAGCCGACCATCATCCGGGTCGAGCAACCGGACCTTATCGAGCTCATCCTCAGCGACACAGACAACTAATCCCTCGTCGACGCAGGCATACCCCTGTCCTGCGCAGATTGGATTCTCAGCAACTTTCGGCCCGCGGACGACCAAATCCCCTACTCTAGTACCATTGTTTAATCACAGGTCTACCAGACCCCTCGATGAACGAGATACACTGCAAGCACTGGTCAGCTCGCTTTCCGAAAACACACCTCCCTTTCGCGCTGACCCTTACAGGTATATACGGGCGCATCCAATAGTTACACAACTACGTTACACCGGACAGGAGCAGGGGCGACCCGCCTACGGCGGGGAGCAGGGTTGTCCAAGTCCGAAAACCAAATATATCGAAATCTTAGCTTAGAAGCCCTCTATCGCTGTAAATAGGAACCAATCAGGAACATGACCCCCTCTATCCACGTCTCAAAGACACACAGACAGCTTCCTGACCCGACCCCTCTGGGTCGAGCTTGTTCACAGACTGTGTACGCGATGTGATGGTCAACCCAGCTAACTGGCGGAATTGGTTCTCGTATAGCGATTTTAGATTTCTTCGGTTAGCTGGATGAATAGCCTCCCGTGTGGCGATTTGGCATTATTGTCTAGCTATCTGGATGAATAGGCTTCCCTATGCCGGTTTGTTGTATTCATCCAATTAACTGGTTGATTCGCCTTGTACAACCGTCTGGTACGAGATATCCACATCCGTTATATTGACGTACATCATCTCGTCTGACCCACAATACGTGCAATATGTGGCACTGAACTCGTTAGGCGTTAGTAGCACGGTACGTTCCCCGCAGGAATTACACTCGCTTACTGATAGGACACTCATCAATGCTCAGCTTAGCCTCTACTCGGTCATTAGTCTTAAACTCCTCTATCTCGGCATCTGTAGCGCGGACGCACGTATCCAACTGCTCCTCAACCACACTCTGTCGGTGGTGAGTGTAACTGAACCTCCAGTGGAAGGGAGAGGAGTGATTTCCAATAGCACCAGAAAGAGATAAACGGCTCATGGAATATGGTGACTGTATGGCTTCTAAAGACGAGAGCCTCCTCCAGTATACTGAGGACGGGGAGACTCTCGAACTCGACACGCTGGAATCTCACCTCTGGGAGGCGGCCGATATTCTCCGTGGTAGTATCGACGCGGCGGACTACAAGAACTACATCTTCGGTCTGCTCTTCCTGAAGCGAATCAACGACCGGTTCGAGGAGGAGACGTGGGAAATCGCCGAGGAGCTCACCGGCGACGACGAGGAGCCGGATGAAGACCTCCTCGAACAGATTCGAGGCGACCGCGACCTCCACGAGGAGTTCTGGGTTCCCGAGCGCGCTCGCTGGGCCCACATCGCCGCGCAGAGTAGCGACATCGGTGCCACCCTGAACAAGGCCCTCGAAGCGGTCGAGGACGAGAACGACGCCATCGCCGACCGCGTCCTCACCTCCGTCGATTTCAACGACAAGGACCGGCTCTCAGACGCGACGCTGGAAGAGCTCGTCACGCACTTCTCGAAGCACCGCTACCGGAACGTGGACCTCGAAGACCCCGACATCTTCGGCCGAGCGTACGAGTACCTCATCCGGCAGTTCGCCGACGACGCCGGGAAGAAGGGCGGAGAGTTCTACACGCCCCGCGAGGTCGTCCAGCTTCTCGTCGAATGTGTCGACCCCGAGCCGGGTGACCGCGTGTACGACCCCGCATGCGGGTCCGGTGGGATGCTCGTCTACTCCGCGCAGCACGTCGAGGACGAGGGTGGCGACCGGGACGATATCTCACTCTACGGTCAGGAGAAGAATCTGAACACTTGGGCCATCGGTCAGATGAATGTGCTTCTACACGAGCTACAGGACGCCACCATCGCAAAGGGAGACACCATCACGGAGACGAAGTTCGTCACGGAGCACGGCGAATTGGAGGTGTTTGACCGGGTCGTCGCCAATCCCCCTTGGAACGATAAGAAGTGGGCAAAGGACTGGGTTCAGGAAAATGAGCCCTACAATCGGTTCCCCCACGGACTCCCGCCGTCGAACCGTGGTGATTGGGCGTGGATTCAGCTTATGATTGCCTCATTATCTGAGCAGGGTAAAGCGGGTATTGTGATGGATAATGGGGTGCTGTTCCGCTCTCGCGGGGAAAAGAAAATTCGCAAACCGTTTCTTGAAGATGACCTTATTGAGGCAGTCATCGCACTTCCAGAGAACCTATTTTATAACACATCTTCGCCGGGGTGTCTGGTCATCTTCAACAAGGACAAGCGACCCGAACGGAAGGACAAAGTTCTATTTGTTTATGCTGAGGGCCAAGAGCTTCGAGAGTCTGGTGTGCAGGTGTACGAGGAGCTTTCAAGCCAGAACCGGCTTACCGCGAATGGCGTAGAGTACGTCGCTGAGACTTTCCTCAGGGGACGTGAGGAGGAACATCACAGCCGGCTCGTTGGAGTGGAGGAGATTGCGGAGAACGATTACAACCTCAACGTCCCACGGTACGTCGACACGACGGAGCCGGAAGAGCCAATCAACGTGAGCAAGAAGCTTGAAGAGCTGGATAGATTGGCGGTAAAGCGTGAGAAGACTGAGGCGGAACTTGAGGAGTATATGGAGGAGTTGGAGTACCGATGAGTAGCGAAGGTGCCACTCAGGAAGGTCTGGATGGCTACAAACAGGTTCAGGTAGGGCCAAAAAAAGTCATCATACCCTCCGAGTGGGATATGCGTCCAATCGGAGAATTATTTGATATTAAAAAAGAGAGCTTCGACCCAGATGACCTACCTCCAGATACGGAGGTACGCTTGTACTCTATGCCCGCGTTCGACGATGGGAGAGAACCAGTCCGAACATCTCCATCAGAGATTGGGAGCAAGAAATACCACGTACCAGAGGATACGATTCTGTTCCCTAAGCTAAATATAAGAAAACGAAGGTTTTGGCGGGTTGAGCAGACATCTGAACAACCGTCGGTCTGCTCAACTGAGTTTTGGCCACTCATTCCCCAAGTCTCGCTCTGCCTTGATTTCTACCTATACTATTTTGACAGCTATGAGTTTATGAGTGACCCTAAGATTACGTCTTCTTCAAGCACTAACAGTCACAAGCGAGTGAGAGAACAGTCTTTCAGAAAGTTGCAGGTTCCTGTACCACCCATCCCGGAACAGCGGCGCATCGCCGAGGTTCTTTCAACGGTAGATGAGCGAATTCAGGAAGCTGTGGGAACAATAGAGAAAGCTGAGGAATTAAAGAGGGGGCTTGTCCAAGACCTCGTTTTCTACGGACCAGACCACGAGGACGTACAAACCGTTCAACTTGGGCCTATGACAACCGAAATAGCGGCCTCGTGGGATGTCTCAACGGTGGGGGACGTGACGACCGAGGTCCAGTATGGTTCGTCCGAAAGCCTCTCTCAAGATGGAGAATATCCTGTTTTCCGGATGAACAACATCGAGAACGGGCGAATGGTCGCCCGCCCGATGAAGTACAGCGATTTGACGCCAGAGGAGGCCGAGAAGTACCACGTGGAGAAGGGAGATATCCTGTTCAACAGGACAAACAGCATTGACCTCGTCGGGAAGTCTGGCATATTTGACCTTGACGGCGATTACGTCTTTGCCTCGTACCTCATCCGAATCCGAACCAATGAGGAAATGAACCCGTATTTCCTCAACTACTACCTCAATTCGTCTACTGGGGATGGGATTCTCAAGTCATATGCTACCCGAGGTGCTAGCCAAGCGAACATCAACGCCACCAGTCTGAAGAGCGTCAAGGTGCCCCTCCCGCCACGCGAGACACAGGACCGAATCGTTGCGCAGATACAAACCGTTGAACAGAGAGTAGAAGAGGAAAAGGAGTCGGGACAAAAGCTCCAAGAACTCAAACGTGGTCTAATGCAAGACCTCCTCACGGGAAAGCGTCGCCTCGGAATTAACACGTGACCAATGCCAGATGAGTATAGAGAGACGGAGCGACCTGCCCTCGGGACCCTACAGACACTTGATTGGGAGATTTTGGACCAGCAGCACGTTGACTGGCGAGACCCGCGCGAATCCACATCCTCGGCTGTGCTCGAACCGCGACTACGCGGGGCTCTAGACCGTTTGAATCCGTGGCTCTCCAAGAATAACCTGAATACAGTCGTTCGTGAGATTCAGCAGGTCGCGGGGACGAGTCCGATGGACGAGAACGAGCAGATACACGAGAAGCTCGTTCAACACACGTCGGTCAAGCGGGACCGGGGTCACGGCACGAAGCACCAGACGGTCAAGTACATCGACTTCGAGAACCCCGAGAACAACGACTTCTTCGCGCTCAGCCAGTTCGACGTAGCAGGCGATATCGAGACTATCAAGCCCGACATCACGCTCTTCGTCAACGGCATCCCGCTCGGTGTGATTGAGTGCAAGGCTCCGACCATCGCGGAGCCGAAGAGCGAGGCACTCGAACAGCTCCAACGCTACCAGAACGAACGCACCGAGACCGGCAGTGAGGGGGCGACCGAGCTCTTCCGGTACAATCAGTTCTCGGTCGGGACGTGGTACGAAGGCGCGGTGATGGGAACGTACGGGACGCCCAAGAGCCAGTACAAGCCGTGGCGCGACACGTACCCGATGGATGACGACGACCTCGCCGACATCTTCGATATCGACTACGTGTCCCCGCAGCATCGGATGCTCTATGCGCTCTTCGAGCCCGAGCGTCTCCTCGACCAACTCCGCCACTTCACGGTCTTCGAGACCAAACAGAGTGGAACCGTGAAGATGGTCGCTCGGTATCAGCAGTACCGAGCGGTTCAGAAGGCCTTAGAGCGGATTGACCATCGGAGTCGTCGGGAAGCACAGGGCGGAGTCGTTTGGCACACACAGGGCTCCGGCAAGTCGCTCACGATGCTCTTTCTCGGGCTGAAGCTCCGTCGTGAGAAACCCGACCCGACACTGCTCCTCGTTACTGACCGAACGGCTCTCGACAGCCAGATACATGCTACGTTCCAGCGATGCGGCTACCCGAACCCGAAGCGGGCGCAGGACAAGGAAGACCTCCGCGAGAAGCTGAGTAGCCACGCCGGGGAGACCATCACGACCCTCATCCAGAAGTTCCAGCTGGATGACGACGAGGAGGGTGACTTCCCGGTCCTCTCCAGTGATGACGACATCTTCGTGATGGTTGACGAGGCCCACCGGACGCAGTACGCGACGCTGGCGAATAATATGCGGACGGCACTCCCCAACGCCTACTACATCGGGTTCACGGGGACACCTATCGAGAAAGAGGAACGCGACACCCGTCGGGCGTTCGGGAACTACATCGACACGTACACCATCGACCAGTCGCTCGACGACGACACCACGGTCGAAATCCTCTATCAGGGCCGCCTCGCTGACATCCACCTCGAAGGCGCAAATCTCGACCGCATTTTCGACCGCGTGTTCGCCGACTACTCCGACGAGGAGAAGGCAGAAATCAAGAAGCGGTACGCCCGCGAGCAAGACCTCGACGAAGCCGAGACACGTGTCGAGGAAGTCGCGCTCGACATCATCGAGCACTACGAGGACGAAATCGCCGACCGGTTCAAGGGAATGGTCGTCACGACCAGCAAGGAGGCCGCCGTCCGCTACAAGAAGAAACTCGACGAGCTGAACGGCCCTGAATCGCGGGTCGTCATCTCGAAGGGTCACAACGACCCAGAGCACATCAAGCAGTGGACCCCAACCGACAGCGAGATTTCGGAGTACAAGGACTCGTTTGTCGACCCGGAGGGCGAGGTCGAACTGCTCGTTGTCTGTGACATGCTCCTCACGGGCTTCGATGCACCGGTAGCGCAGGTGATGTACCTCGACAAGCCACTGAAGGAGCATAGTCTTCTACAAGCTATCGCCCGCGTCAATCGGCCGTTCCCCGAGAAGAACCACGGGCTCATTGTCGACTACTACGGAGTCTCGGACGAGCTCCGAGAAGCGTTGGCGATGTTCAGTGAGGACGACGTGAAGCACGCGATGGTTCCGCTGGAGGACAAGAAGCCTGAACTCGAAGCCGCCCATCGGAAGGCGAAGTCGTTCTTCGACGACCTCGACGATATGGAGGCGTGTCTACAGACGCTCGAAGACGAGGACACGCGTATCGAGTTCAAAAACGCCTACAAGCGGTTCTCCAAGCTGATGGACATCGTGCTGCCGAATCCGATGGCGAATCCCTACAAGGGCGACCTCGACCGCCTGAGCGAGATTTACGCGAGGGCGAAGCAACGCTATCGTGACGACTCGATGAATCTGGAGGGCACCGGCGAGAAGGTTCGCGAGCTCATCCAGAAACACATCCGCTCGAAGGGCATCGACGTGCTCAACGACGACCCGGTCTCGATAATGGAGGGTGAAGAGTTCGACGCTGAACTTGAAGGCCTAGAGAGCGACGAAGCCCGTGCGAGCGAGATGCAGCACGCCATCAAGCACGAGATATCTGTCCGGTACGACGAGGACCCGGTCCAGTACGAGTCGTTACAGAAGCGCGTCGAGGAACTCATCGAGAAGTACAAACAGAAGCGGCTGAACGACCGCGAAATCATCGAAGAACTTCGTGAGGTGCTCGATGAGATGCGAACGCGGAACCAGCAGGCCAAATCGAAGGGGTTGGAGGACGCCACCGAACTATCGTTCTACCACGCGCTCGAAGAGGTCCTTCTTACTGATGACCACGACACCGACCAGCCGGAACTAGTCAAGTTGACGGGCGATATCATCGCCGAGGTGGAGGATGTCGCCGATGTCGTCGAGTGGCAGGAGAAGGTTACAGTCCAACAGAAGCTCCGGAAGCGGGTGAAGCTGCGACTGATGAAGGCCGACATCCAGATGTCGGGGGAAGAGCGAACCGAGCTCACGAACCGCATCGTCGAATTGGCGCGCGCGCACTACCAGCCATGAGAGAGTATCATATCGGGCAGACGGTGGTTCCGTATGAAGTCGAGTGGAGCCCGGACCGCTCGACTATTGGACTCTCGATGGACTCCTCGATGGAGCTCGTAGTCCGTGCGCCCGTGGAGGCTTCCTTAGAAGACGTGGAAGACGTGTTGGAGGAGAAGAGGCAGTGGATACTGGAAACGCTTTATAGCCTCGCCGAACAGGAAGACCCTCCTCTCGACAAGGAGTATCTGAGTGGGGAGAAGCTTCTCTACAACGGGCGGCGGTACCAGCTCAAAGTGTATGAGGACAACGTGCCAGAACCGAAACTCGACTTCGACGGAACACGGTTTGAGCTCCGAATCCCGAACAATTCGCCAGTCAGCATCAAGCGCAAGTGTCAAGCGGTTACTGACTGGTACGTAGAGAAAGCGACCGAGACACTCCCATCACGCGCCGACCGCTACATCGACAAGTTGGGGCTAGCCGACGTAGATATCAAGATTCAGGCACTCCATCGTCGGTGGGGTGAGTACCGACCGGGAGAAGTGGTGCTTCACTGGCGTCTCATACTCGCTCCTCGGAAAATACAGGACTACGTCGTCGCCCACGAACTTGCCCACTTCAGGCACGAGGAACACTCTGACGCGTTCTGGAACACGGTCGGTACGCTTGTCCCAGACTATCGAGACAGGCGAGAATGGCTTCGCGTGAACGGGAATACGCTCGCTGTCTAATTGGCGGAAAGACGGCTACCGATGAAAGCGAAGCTGACCTACCAATGTTGGAAGGTCGATTCAGCGGTGTAACGGTAGCGAGGGGGTCGGGGAAGGGGTACGGTGGATTCACTCTCTCGTAACCGGACTAGGAAGAAGTGGGTCGTAGGGAGGGAACCTCCGCGTGTTATACTAGTTTGCTGATGATTCGACCCCGATTTCGGACATTCACTACCAAAATCCACGAATCTCGTCCTACCAACATTGGTAGAATGGACGTTAGTCTTGGTAGATGCAGCAGAGCGGGTCCGGTTCCTGCTCTACAGGGCTCTCCTCGGTCAGATTACGGTGCTGGCGAATATAGTTGTAGCGTTTGAAGCTCCGGTTTTGGCCTCAGGCCGGTCGGAGGTCTCGCCATCGTACGGAGACGGTATCACCTGAGTCTAGGTCGACAAAGAAGAGGTAGCTGTCTCGACTATCCCCGGAGTAGTCTTCGGCAGCATCCGCCTGAATTTCCGCTACGACTCCCTCTTCACCGTGGAGCCGGTCATGGTCTGGGTCCGACTCGTCCGGGATATCGACTCGAACCCTGTCGCCCTCGTCGAACCTCCTCACCATACCCCTCCTCTATTGCGAAGTGGTATGAATATTGGTTGTCTTTCTCGGAAGCGTGCGGCACGTGGTTGTTCTAAGTCCGCTTCCGAAATCTTTCGCCACGCTGAACCACCGGAGCGAATCATAGGCTCTTTTTGAGAATCCATACGTATGAAGGACTCTAACGGAGACTTACAGCGGAAACGTGCGGTCAACTTACAGCGGAAACGTGCGGTCAACTTACAGCGGAAACGTGCGGTGAGCAGGCGGGATGCGTCAAAGCAGTCTGAACACCTCTCGCTTTGAATGAGCTCTTGGAAATTAGGACTTCCAGACGCTCTATCAACCACTTTCAAATGAAACAAGGGGCCTTTGCAGAGGAAACTCGGAGTCAAGCTCATTCAAACCGAGGGGTGTGGGGATGGGGCTTTTCAATTAAAACAGTCTATATTTGTACATGAGCGACGACATTGAGGAGATATTCACGAAAGGTGGAGTTGTCGTTGTCCTCTTGTTCGCTGGTCTCATCTGGTTTCCATCTATCAGTGCCAATGCTGGCGACCCGGGCGCAAGCATCGACGTAATCGGGGACGGCCTCATCCTGATACTCTATAGCGTGTATCCGACGAGTCAGCTAGCCGTTTATGTCGATTTGACCACCGCGGTCATCTCGTCGGTCGTCGCTGCTGGCTCGTTGAATGCTCGCGGGAAAGGAATCATCTTCGCGGCGGGTGCTGGCTAGGTTCTCGCGAATATGGTGATGACCGCATTGAATCCTCCCGTGTAACGGGCCTTCTTTGGTTGTGGATACTCACTATCTTCAATGGTATAGGGGAAACATAGGATTCACCTTGATGACGACAGACACACCCCGCAACGAGTGAACAGACCTTCGTATTTCTACGATTCGGGTACTCTATTAGCTGCTTACAGCGGAAACGCGGGGTTACACAGTGCTGATACTGGGTCGTTTGAGTTCGCTGTGGTCGTGCCGACGGCTGTTGCTGTCTTCTTCGATGCGATACCCTGAGCCAGTTGTGGCGTGACCTTCCCTCTGGGTTTCAGCGTCTTTTCAATTGGGACCGAGACCAAGAACGCCCACGCTACGAAGTATTTGCCTGTGCGTGCGGTTCAAATTGCATACAAACGTTCGTTTCACCTCAGTCCTTTGCTGTTCTCGGACAGTAGACGGTCTGAAAAGTAGGAATGTATATCTGACCTGTCGCACTACCTCACAGTGAGGAGTCCGGGGCAACAATCCCGGTGCAAAGTGGCGTCGACCAAATCCACTCCTTCACTTGCCTTCGCCACGCCCTCTCCACAGCGGAACCGTGCGGTCTCTTACAGCGGAAAGCGAGGTCAGCGGGCAAGGTGCGTCAACCCAGTCTAGATACCCCTCATTTGGAATGACCCTCAATATTTCAGACCTCTTCGACCTTATACAGGCTACTTACAGAGGAAACGTGGGGTTCACTTACAGCGGAAGCGCAGGGTGAGCGAGCAAGCTGCGTCAACTCATCTGGGTCACGGTCGTAGCGACAATTTACACCAATCGTATCCCGTCGTGTAATCGCTCAGGTTCCTTCCGAAAATCTCGTGTGCTGTTGTCAAGAGTGGCGGTCAGTCGTCTTTCGGTTCGTCGAGAATGATGTCGATGTGATTGTAACTATGAACCTTCATCAAATGTACTATGGCATCTATCTCAGAATGGGTGCTTCCGCACGTCTTACACTCGAATTCCTCGTTCTCCCGGTCGTAATTGAAGTGTTTATCTTGTATATTGGGCTTCCGTCTAACCATATGGAGGAAGTCACAGGCAGATTGCTTTGGTTCTCGGTTCCACCCAACGTATTCTTTGTCGTAGGTACTACTGGTTCACCATCGTTCTGGGACAGCTATCTTGTACGAGTGCGATTCCCATCGCGCGTTCGCATAATACGTTCCAGCCGGTCACAGAACCTCCCGAGTTAGTCGGTCCTACATTATTCCCGGCTGAATCCCTCGCTAGCCAACGCCTCCACTACTGCCTCACTTTCAAACGCTTTCCCATAGTATACAATCGCCTCAAGAACGGCACCTCGCGACGGCTTGTTGTCGTCGGAGAATCTTCCACGAATCTCATCAACACCCCTCATTAATCCGACAAACGGACTCGTATCTGTCTCAATCGAGAATCTTACTCGCCCGGCATCTCTGGTTTGTTCGGGTGTCCAGTCTTCCGGGTCGATTGCTACCGGTTCGCCACGACTGTATTCTCTACTAAACGGCATATAACACCCACTTTCCGCGATACCCATAAAACTGTTTGATTGTTGATATATGATATATTTGTATATTCAACGATTATCTCAGCAGTTAACTAATTAATTAACTCGATAATTAACGCCCCCCGTGTCTCTGGGATTCCGCCCAAACAATGTCAAGAGAGCTTGAGGGGCAGGCATTCAATTCAAGCCTTCGACAGCTCCGCTTAGACAGCGACATTCGGTTTTACAAATGCGAGAGCTGTGGCGTGAAGGTCTCTGCACGAGAAGTTCGGGAAAAAATACACCTTTACCGATGTAGTCACGGCGACGATAGGCAGCCAGAAAATCACTCGTGACCTGACAGCATACCCGGCGGAGCGCAGTCAGCACAGTACCGCACTGACCCAGTCCCACTTGGTTTGTCTGTTCTCTCGTATCGGGTCCACTCAGCTATATATACCGTATCATCTGGTTCGAGCGGAAGTCCGCAGTCATCGCACAGTCCCAAATCAGGCCTAAGCTGTCGCTTCATCTCGGCGAGGTCTACATCGTACTTGCCCTCAACGCGCCGAGCAATACCACCGTCTCCACTGATTCTATCAAGAATTGATTTGGCTTCGGTCACGGACACGTCTGCTTCCTCGGCAATTTCCGCAATATCCGTGGGGCCGTCAAGCGTTTCGACGACTGCCTCAATTCGCTCGCGGGCACTGAGTTTATCAGTCCAGTCAGTCATCGGTGCGTGGTGAAGGCTTGAACGCGGTTCTCGTCTCGGAGCCATTGCCACTCCTGATGTGCTGCGTTGACTACGTCCTGTAGGTCATCGTCGAGGCTTCCAGTGACGAGTACGGTACATCCATCCTGTTGGAGGAGACATTGCCGCTCCATACAAAATAGGGGGGTGAAGCACTGATAAAGTGGAGATATTAGTACGAGACATTTCTGGTAATGATATAGGTTGGAAACCGCACACATGACGTTATGTTAGAGGAGACATTGCCGCTCCAGACGAGTCGAAGAACGGTTCTAAATATCTCTTTGCTGGGGATGAGTCTGTTAGTTTTGTCTTGACACGCGTATCGAAGAACACGTCTGACTAGCCCGGTTGTACAACCCCCGCGCTAATTCACCGTCAAAATATACGCTCACAGGGATTGTATGTTGTTCGTATTCTTCATCGACAATCATAATATCGGTACTTCCCGAACGCCGCTTCGTGAGTTGTGCTGAGTCACGCTCTGTTAGATCAAATGCATCAAGATTGCTCTGTGAAGAGTGGAATGGAGTTC
>P_A23_Liq_2_FmtDRAFT_1000139_pt1 | contig 16883 bp, 18 predicted proteins | sample PonA232FremontCA_FD_10599 | JGI IMG/M metagenome (IMG submission 10599) | reverse complement strand
CCTACCTCGCGCTGTTCCGGCTCGCGCCGCCGACGAGCGTGGTCGTCGAGCGTCGCGAGGCGGACGGAGCCGAAGGAGAGCCGGAGGCCGACGAGGGGACGCCGTGACCGACGCGTACCGGACCGTCGCCGAGCGCGCGACGGCGCGGTTCGAGGTCCAGGGGTCGGAGTTCCTCGGCCACGTCGCGCCGGTCGACACGGTCGAAGCGGCGGAGTCGTTCGTCGAGGCAGTCCGAGACGAGTACGCCGACGCGACCCACAACGTGCCCGCGTACCGGGTTCCCGCGGGCGAGCCGTCCGAGCGCGCTCGGGGGTCGGAACCGATGCTCAGGGAGTACTCGTCAGACGACGGGGAGCCGACCGGCTCCGCCGGGAAACCGGCCCTGAACGTCCTCCAGCAGCGCGAGATCCGGAACGTCGCCGCGGTGGTGACGCGCTACTACGGCGGGACGAACCTCGGAGTCGGGGGGCTCGCGCGCGCTTACTCGCGCGCCGTGAAGGAGGGTGTCGACGCGGCGGGAGTGACCGAGGAGCGCCCGCACCGAAGTCTGGTCGTCGAGACCGAGTACGACGACTCGGGGACGGTCCGGGGGGTGATCGAGTCGTCCGGCGTCGAGTTCGACGCCGACTACGGCGAGCGGGTTCGGTTCGACCTCCGAGTGCCCGTCACGCAGGTCGACGCGCTCCGCGAGCGGCTCAACGACGCGACGAGCGGGCGGGTAGAGATCGGTCGATAGCGGTCGAGAGGGGCTCGTTCGTTCCGGGCCGGCTCAGGAGAACTTCCGGACCGTCATGTCGAGCGTGTCGAGGTCGAGGATCGGCGCGTAGCCGGCGTCGGGGTCGATGTTGACTGACTTCTGGAAGTCGGTCTGGGCCTGCCAGCAGCCGGAGTTGACCGCGAGGACGTTGTGATACTTTCCCCAACCGAGCTTGTGGACGTGGCCGGTGTGGAACACGTCGGGGACATCCTCGATGACGAGGTAGTCGCGCTCCTCCGGCGCGACGCGGGTGTGCCCGCCGAACTGCGGCGCGACGTGACGCTTCTTCAGCAGCTGGTACATCGCCTTGTGCGGCTCGTCGTAGCTCGCCTTCTCTTCCGGAAGCTCCGCGATCACCTCGTCGAGCGAGACGCCGTGGTACATCAGCACCTCGACGCCTTCGACGGAGACCGTCGCCGGGTTCGAGACGATCCGCGCGTCGTGGACGTCCATGATCGCGCGGATCTCGTCGTTGAACCCGGGCTGCGGCTCCGCGAGCCGGACCGCGTCGTGGTTGCCCGGGATCATCACGATCTCGGTGTCCGCCGGTACCTCCTTGAGGTGTTCCGCGAAGGCCTCGTACTGCTCGTAGATGTCGACGATATCCAGCTCCTCGTCCTGGTCCGGGTAGACGCCGACGCCCTCGACCATGTCGCCCGCGAGCAGGATGTACTCGACGGGGTCGGCCTCGGGCGTGTGGAGCCAGTCCGCGAAGCTGTGCCACGCGTCGGCCATGAATTCGTCGCTGCCGACGTGGACATCGGAGATCAGCGCGGCCTGGACGTGACGGTCGGCGCCGCCAGGGTTGTGCGTCCGGGGGACGTCCGGGAAGTGGAGCGAGTCCGCGAAGAGGATCCCGGCGTCGTCGGCGAGCGTCCCCTCGACCGCGACGCACTCGTCCAACAGGATTTCGTCGACGACGTCCGCGAGCCCCTTGTCCTTCATCACGAGGGCGGGGAACGTCCCGGTGGTGTCCTCCAGTTCGACCAGCCAGTGGCCCGACTTCGTGGAGCGCACGTCGTTGACGAGGCCGATCATCGCGGCGTCGCTACCGCCGGGCATGTTCGCGATCGCTTCGGCCGGTCGGTGGTTGACGCGGCCGCGGAGGACCTTCGAGAGCCGCTCGTAGCGGTCGCGGAACGTCGTGACGAAGTCGCTGTACTCGCCGGTTCCCGTGCTGCGGCCGGTCATGTCGTTGCCGACCTCCAGATCGCGCAGGTCGAGATCACGTGAGGTATCAGCGGCGGTCGCGGAGTCGGCAGTCGGTGAATCGGTAGTCGTGGGGTCGACGGTTGGGGTGTCGGCCGTCGCGGGGTCGCTAGCGGCCCCCGTATCGACATCCATAGCCGAAGCGCCGTCGGTCGTCACTGGGTCGGCGACGGTCTCGGTCGCGCCGGGTTCGGTGGCTGATGACCCCTTCGTTTCGACTGGAGATTGTCCGGTTTCGTCCGGGGGAGCGGCCGATTTATCGGTGTGGTCGATCGCTTCGCGGACGTGGTCGGCGGTGATCCGAAGCGCCTCGTCCGGGGCGCGGTCGACGGTGGCCGCGATCGCCGCGGTCGGGTCCGTCGCGCCCGCGAGTAAGGTGACCGCCTCGCGTTCGGCGTTGTAGCCGCGCTCGGCGAGGGCTTTCGCGATCCGGGCGTTCGACTCCAGCGGCACGACACTCGAAAGGGGGGTCACGGGCAAAACCGTTCCGGAGGCGTCGGCTGGAGTCGGAGCCGGAGTCAGGAGGTAGGGGAACTCTCGAGACCCGGAAGCTTATGAGCGAAACCCCCCAAACGCGTCGTAATGGATGAAGGGGATCGGCCGACAGACGGCGACGAGTCGGCCGATCGAGACGAGCGGAACCGAAGCGAATCGGCAACGGCTCACGACGGAGGAGGCGGCGTTTCTGACGAGTTAGAAGACGAAGCGTCCGACGGAGCGGGCGGCGACGCACCTGACACTGAGCCCGAGGCCGGCTCTCGGCCCGAGGCCGGCTCTCGGCCCGAGGCCGAGCAGTCGGGCGAACCCGATCGCGCCGACGCTCACGACAGTGCGTCTCACGGCGCCGACTCTCACGACGAGGCCCCTCGCGACGGCGAGGATATCGCTACCAAGGCGGGCCTCGGATCGACAAGATCGTCGGACGGCGACCCGGACGAGTCGTTCCTGTATCGGTTCCGTCACGACCGGGAGGGCGCGCTGATGTGGATCCGCGAGATGCTGTCGAGCGTCGCCGTCGTCCTTCTGGTCGGGCTGCTGCTGTTCGGCGTGAGCGGCGTGTGGCCGCCCATGGTCGCGGTCGAGTCGGGGAGCATGGAGCCGAACATGCAGGTCGGCGACCTCGTGTTCGTCACCGAACCGGGACGCTTGGCGCCGGACGCGGCCGAGAACGGCGTCGGCGTCGTCACGCACGAGGTTGGTCAGGAGGTCGACTACCGGACGTTCGGATCCTACGGCTCCGTGATGATATACACGCCCCCGGGTCGGACCGGATCGCCCATCATCCACCGGGCTAGGTTCCACGTGACCGAGGGAGAGAACTGGTACGACCGCGCCGACGATCGGTATCACAACGCCGTCGACTGCGAGTCGCTCGCCAACTGCCCGGCGCCGCACGACGGCTACATCACGCTGGGGGACAACAACGGGGCCTACGACCAGGCCAGCGGGCTCTCGCCGCCCGTCAGAGCGGAGTGGGTGAACGGGGTGGCGCGGGTCCGAGTCCCGTATCTCGGCTACATCCGGCTGGTCGCGACGGGGCAGGTAGAGCTGAACGAGGCGATAGCGCGGACGGTCGGAAGTAGCCTCTCTCCGGCGTCGTCGGGTTTCTCGGCCGCGGGGTAACTGCGGACGCGACGCGCCGACGTCAGACGTGTCAGAGGCGGCGCGGTCGGCGTCAGTTGTCGAACCGCGCCTGAACGAACGGCTGCGCGTTTTCGATGTCGCCGAGCCGAGAGTCGGACAGGAGGACCGCCTCGGTCTCCTCGACCGGCACGGAGAGACCCATCTCTTTCGTCCGCCCGTAGCGGCCCTTGGAGACGACGACGGCGTTGACGATCCCCAGCATGTCGAGTTCGCTGATGAGGTCGGTGACGCGCCGCTGGGTCAGCACGTCGGCGTCGATCTCCTCGCAGAGCCGCTTGTAGATGTTGAACACCTCGCCGGTGTTGATGTTGTGAACGCCGTTCTTCTCCAGGAGGATCACGGCGAATAAGACGATCTTGCTCTGTGTCGGGAGGGTGCGGACGACCTCGACAACGCGGTCGAGTTCGATCTTGTCCTGCGCCTGCCGGACGTGCTTCTCCGCGACGATCTCGGCCTGCGAGCGCTCGGCGAGTTCGCCCGCGGTGCGGAGGAGGTCGAGCGCCCGGCGCGCGTCGCCGTGTTCCTGCGCGGCGAAGGCGGCGCAGAGGGGGATCACGTCGTCGGTGAGCGCGTCGGGCTTGAACGCCGTGTCGGCGCGGTGCTGGAGGATGTCGCGGAGCTGGTTAGCGTCGTACGGCGGGAAAACGATCTCCTCCTCGCCGAGGCTCGACTTGACGCGGGGGTCGAGGAAGTCGGTGAACTTGAGATCGTTCGAGATCCCCATGATGGAGATGCGCGAGCGGTTGAGCTCGGAGTTCATCCGCGAGAGGTTATAGAGCGTGTCGTCGCCGCTCTTCTCGACGAGCTTGTCAATTTCGTCGAGCATGATCACGACCACGCGCTCGTGGTAGTCGACCGCCTCGAAGAACGTCGAGTAGACGCGGTCGGTCGGCCACCCCGTCATCGGGACCTCCTCCATCTCGTCGGCGTCGTCCTCCAGCGTCTCGATGCGGTCGTCGAGGTCCTCGATCGAGTCGAACTCGGTGTCGGCGAGGGCGGCGGCCGCGTCGCGGCCGGCCGTCTCGTCGGCGTCCGTCGCGTCCGCGCGGAGGCCTTCGAGTCGCTCCAGCTGATCGGCGATCACCGCTTGGTTCTCCTCGATGAACGTGTTCGCGAGCTGGGCGAGGACGCGGTACTGGGTGTCGGTCACCTCGCAGTTGATGTACTCGACCTCGCAGGGTACGTCGTACTTCTGCGAGGTGGACTCGAGCTCCTGCGAGACGAACTTCGCCGAGGCGGTCTTCCCGGTTCCCGTCTTCCCGTAGATGAGGATGTTCGAAGGGGTCTCGCCGCGGAGCGCGGAGACGAGGATCGTCGCCATCCGGTTGATTTGGTCGTTCCGATGCGGGAGTTCGTGCGGGGTGTACGAGGGCCGGAGGACCTCCTTGTTCTCGAAGATCGGCTCGCCGGAGAGGAGGTCGTCGAACAGGCCCTGATTGTCGTCGTCGTCGAGGACGACGCCGTCGAAGTCGACGTCGGGCGACGATCGGTCGCGACTGCCGTTGTCGATCTCCGCGGTTTCGGGTCCGGCGTCCGTTACCGGGTCGGGTACGGAGCGGGATCCCGAGTCGCGGTCGGAGTCCTCACTGGAGTCGGCGTCACGGTCGGGGTCGTCACCGAAGTCGGAACCGGTCTCGGGCGGGCCATCGGAGTTCAGATCAGCGATATCGGACGCGGAGCCGTCGCTACGGTCCGAGTCGTCGTCGACCGAGTCATCGTCGTCGGTCTGATCAGTGCCGTCGTCAGCCCGCGGTGTGTGATCGCCTTCGTCCATGTGAACCCCTCCGTTTCAGGTGGAGACGACCAAGAGAACCGATTCTCACGCCGTCTCCGGTCGGAAATACGCATTCGCGGTCGAATACGACATCGACCGCGTCCACTTGATACAGTCGAACCAGATGAAGAGACGGTACAAAAGTGTTCCTCTCTGGAGTTGAAACGTCCCCATTAGTCCAGCGAGCAGGTGGAGACAGACCCCGTCCGAACCGAACGAATCGCCGGGCAGACTGGTCGAGAAAATGAGGTGATCCCAGCGACAGACGGGAAAGCTCCACGACGTTTGACGAGATATCGCCGAACGGGTCGTCTCATCGGCGGATCAGTCGGTCCACATTCGACCTGATGAGTGGGAGTCGCCGTGAAGGAACCAATCATCCGGCTGGGAGTTCCGTTGGTCGTTCCCGATCTCCCGGTTGTGGGCGCGGTCTGGAGTGCCAACTGATTGTTCTCTTCGAATGGACCCCCCCACCCCTTCGTTTCGTGTGGAACAGCGATCAGGGGTGGGGAGGGGGTCGAAGAGCTCTATGTAACAGAGGTAGATTTAATATCTATAGCGTAGAACAGTGCCCTCGGCAATCTACTATAGAATATATTAGTATGTTTGTAGTTATTTTATCTTGTTTATAGTCGTATTTTTCTTGCCGCCCACAGACAACCCTGGACAACTCCGGTTCAACCGGCCACCACCCCACCGCCGAGCCCGGTTCCACCTGAAACGAAGGGGTGGGGGGGATACCAGCGAGAAGTACCAATCCGGACCCTCTCCGGCCGTTAGCACTGGGCCGGGAAGTCCCCACAGGTGTCACCCGCCTCAACACCCTGACGTTCGTCGCCAGCGGGTTCCGCCTGGTGGTTCTAGCGAACCAAGCCGAAGGGATGGGAAGTTGGACAACCTGACTGCGATGACGCCTTCCGTCACTCCACACCGACGCACGTTGGAGACGAGTCTCCAGACTGCCCGACCCGGCTCACTGAGAGAAGAGTCTCACCTCAAATTTAAACAAGCGGACAGCAAGAGGCGATGAACTGTCAAAAGAGGCGCGAAAACCCTAAAGAGTCACTGAGAACCAGTCTGCGACCGAGGGTTATCTCGGGAGCGACGAGCCGCGTCGTCCGCCGTCGCAGGTACCCGCAGGGAGGTCACGCTCTGTCCAGTTGAAATGGCGGCGGTCGTCGCGACGACAGTCGAGAGGACTCCCCCAGATGTCTGTGTGCCGAACCACCTCGCGCCGCTTCAGCCCGACTTGGCTCGATCCATTCGACTACTTTCTCTGTCCCATCGTCTGATCCGTTCGACTACTTGCTCTGCCCCACCGCCTGATCCGTTCGACTACTCGGTCCGTTCGAGCGATTTAAAGATGGACTCGTCTATTGCTTCTCGCGTCTCCTCCGGGGCGTCCTCGTGACCGAGCGAGATCCGCCGCCCGCGAGCGGCGTGGATAACGTCGGTCACCAACTGGCTCATCCGTTCGGGGTCGACGTCGCGGAAGACCCCCTCGTCGATCCCCTCTTCGACGACCTCGACGATGTTGCCCCGGACGCGCTCGTAGTGTTCGTTGAACACCTCGCGGTGCTCGGCGTCGTTTTGCGCCTGCGTGTACAGCTCGTGGTACACTTTTATTCGGTCCCAGTGGCTGAAATCCTCGAATTCAGGTCCGAACAGGCACTGATCGACGCGAGCGCGCAACTCGGTCCGCGGGTCCTCGTCGCCCTCGACGACTAGGCTCCTCTCATACTGGTCGATGGTATGTTCGAGGAACGAAGACATCAGGTCGTACTTCCCGTCGAAATGATAGTGGATCACCTGCCGCGTGAGGTCCAGCTCCTCGCCGATATCGCGCATCCGGAGGTCATTGTAGCCGTGCTTGCTCAGCGCGCGGAACGTCGCCTCCATGATGACCTCTTTCGTATCCTTCGAGGAGCCCGTCTCTCTGCCGGATCTGTCGGAACTGTCGGACTCGATAGCGGAACGCTCTTGGGGAAGAGTCCTGTCGGAGCCGCGGTCACCGGAACCCGCGTCGTTCGCGTCGTCCGACAGTGACTCGACGGACTCGTTCGCCGGGCCATCCTGTGAGTCGTTTATGCCAATTTGATACGCGTGAGGTAGATAATACGGTTACTTTTCGCTTTTATTCTCCGACGAGGTCTACCCCCTCGATCGAACGATATCACCGCACGTAAACAAACTATCATCCGAAACTGAACCGGCGTTTCACTCAACCCGCCAAATGAGTGGGTCACACCCGACGAGTGAGCCGGGTCGCGGACCGACGGTCCCCGGGATCCCGTGTCGCCTGCCGCCCGCGACCGCGCCTTCTCATCAGCCGATTCTCGCCCGCCGAACCGCACCCCCGACGCCGAATTTCGGGTTCGTCCGGCGCCGATGCTCCGGATCGGGGGGATGTCTGACGCAGTTCTTAAGTGAGAGCGGTGAGGACCGTACCGTAATCCCCCGAACGGGCGTCGAGCGCACGGATCGAACGGCGTCCGAAACGACAGCGGTGTTCGGGTAAACCACACACGGACTGGAGGTCAGGATGGGACTGCTCACGAATCTCAGAGACAGCATATCGCGGGTCACAGACGGCCTGTTCGCGGCCGACGAGCCCAAGCGGATCGGGATCTACGGACCGCCGAACGCCGGTAAAACGACCCTCGCAAACCGGATCGCACGCGACTGGACGGGTGACGCCGTCGGGCCGGAGAGCCACATCCCCCACGAGACTCGCCGGGCCCGCCGGAAGGAGGGCGTGGAGATCGAACGCAACGGGCGGACGGTCACCATCGACATCGTCGACACGCCCGGCGTGACGACGAAAGTCGACTACAAGGAGTTCTTGGACCACGACATGGAGAAGGACGACGCCGTCCGCCGGTCGCGCGAGGCGACCGAGGGCGTCGCGGAGGCGATGCACTGGCTCCGCGAGGACGTCGACGGCGTCATCTACGTGCTCGACTCGACGTCGGACCCGTTCACCCAGGTGAACACGATGCTGATCGGGATCATCGAGTCGCAGGACCTCCCCGCGCTCATTCTCGCGAACAAGACTGACCTGCCGGGATCGGACGTCCAGCAGATCGCGAACGCCTTCCCGCAACACGAGACGATTCCGCTGTCGGCGTTGGAGGGCGACAACATGGACGAAGTGTACACCAAGATCGCGGAGTACTTCGGCTAATGGCCGGCCCGAAAGCCAACGTCAACGCCGCCGACGATCCCGACGACTCCGACGACGGCGTCCGGATCGACATGATAAGCGGCGCGCGGATGGAGGGGCTCACGAGCATGGAGAAGATCCGGCTCATCCTCGACGGCGTCCGCGAGGGAAACATCGTCATCCTCGAAGAGGGGCTCTCCCCCGACGAGGAGTCGAAGCTCATCGAGGTGACGATGACCGAGATCAGCCCCGACGACTTCACCGGCATCGAGATAGAGACGTACCCCAAGGCCGAGGCGGGCGACCAGAGCTTCCTCGACAAGTTGATGGGCCGCGAGTCGACCCAGAAGCTCACGGTGATCGGCCCGGCGAACAGAATCGAGACCCTCCACAAAGACGAGAACCTCATCAGCACGCTCGTCTCTCGCAAGTAGATGCCCCACCAGTGTACCTCCTGCGGCCGGACGTTCCCCGACGGCTCCAAGGAGATGCTGTCCGGGTGCCCCGACTGCGGCGGGAACAAGTTCCAGTTCAAGCCCGCGAACGCGACGGAGAACGCCGGCCCCGCCGCCGAAGCGGACGAGGCGTCCGACTCCGCCGCCGGAGCGGACGGGACGCCCGACTCCGACTCGGGGCCGTCCGACGGAACGCGGCCGACCGCGGACGGGGAGGTTGCGTCGGCGTCCGACGAGGGCGCCGCCGCTCGGGGCCCCAACAACGCCGCAGACGCGACGCCGGACGACCGGGCCGATCCGACGCCGGACGATGCCGTGGCGGGCGCCGAATCAACGACCGGGTCCGACGGTACGGAACAGATCGCCGACCGGAGTGACGAGGACATGGCACAGGCGAGCGCGCGATCCGAAGTGGTGTCCCCGGACGAGCTTGACCGCGCGAGCCGCGATGTCGACTCCGCCGAGACCTCGGAGCCGACCGACGAGGAGTCCAAGCCCGGCATCGACGCGCTCCGCGACGAGCTCAACGACCAGTTCGAGAGCATCCGCATCGTCAGCCCCGGCCAGTACGAGCTCAACCTGATGGAGCTGTACGACAGACAGGAGTACATCATCTCGCTTCAAGAGGACGGCCGGTACGTCATCGAAATGCCCGACGCGTGGGGCATCGACGACGAGTGACGCCTTCACTCCCCGTCCCGTCCGGCTTTTCACGCTCCTGACCCCCCAGTTCTCTTCCTGACCCCCCAGTTCTCTTCCTGACCGCCCCCGTTCTCGTCCTGACCGGCCCCTTCCCCGTCCCGCCCCGCGCTCTCTGACCGTCGTCTCCCCACATTCCCGGCGATTCCGGACGTCGGTGATCGTTCGTCTCGTTTTATTCGTAGTATAACAACTGAACCGGACGATTCGGCGATTCGGGCGACCCTTGTCGAAGAAGATACTGTTATCCGGCTTCCTCCGCTACGGAGTCGCATGTTTACCGATCGCTCCCGCCGACCGACCCGGAATTCCGGCGTCGGCTCGGCACCCGCCGTCCCGCTCGCCCGCCGCCGACCGCTCGCCGGAGACCGACCCTCTCGGACCCGCGACGGGGTAGCCGCATGCGCGTAGTCGCGAAGTTCGGGGGAACGAGCCTCGGCAGCGGCGACCGGATCGAGCGCGCGGCCGACTCGGTCGCGAGCGCGGTCGCGGCCGGCCACGAGATAGCGGTCGTCGCGAGCGCGATGGGGTCGACCACCGACGACCTCCTCGACGACATCACCTTCGAGACGGACGACGCCGACCGCGCGGAGATCGTCTCGATGGGCGAACGCACCAGCGTCCGCATGCTGAAGGCCGCGCTGTCCGTCCGCGACGTCGACGCCGTCTTCCTCGAACCCGGCCACCCGGACTGGCCGGTCGTCACCAACGAACTCGGCGAGGTCGACGTGGCGGAGACGAAGCGGCGGGCGGAGGAGATCGCGGCCGATATGGACGGCGTCGTCCCGATCATCACCGGGTTCCTCGCCGAGGACCACGAGGGCAACGTCACCACGCTCGGGCGCGGCGGCTCGGACACCACCGCCGTCATGCTCGGCAACTACATAGACGCCGACGAGGTCGTGATCGTCACCGACGTGGAGGGCGTGATGACCGGCGACCCCCGCGTCGTCGAGGGCGCGCGCAACGTGGGCGAGATCACCGTCGACGAGCTGCGCAACCTCTCTTTCCGCGGCGCCGAGGTCGTCGCGCCGTCTGCGCTCTCGTACAAGGACGAGGGGCTCGCGGTTCGGGTCGTCCACTACCAGCACGGTGACCTGCTCCGCGGCGGCACGCGGATCGAAGGCGAGTTCGAGAGCCTGATCGACATGCGCGAGGAGCCGCTCGCGTGTCTCACCATCGCGGGGCGAGCCATCCGCAACCGCCCGGGGATCCTCTCGGAGCTGTCGAACGCGCTGCGCGCCGAGGAGGTCAACATCGACGCGGTCGCGTCCGGCATGGACTCGGTCACCTTCTACGTCGACGTCGACATCGCCGAGACCGCCGAGGCGCTGCTCCACGAGGCGGTCGTCACCGACGAGGCGCTCTCCTCCGTCACCGTCGCCGACCCCATCGCCGTGATCCGCGTCACGGGCGGCGAACTCCCCAACCAGTCGGGGGTCATTCAGGACATCATCGCGCCCATCGCGGACGCCGGAATCAACATCATCGACCTGATCACGAGCGCCACCTCCGTCGCGGTGTTCGTCGACTGGGACGACCGAGAGGAGGCCCTCGAAATCGTCCAAGAGCGCTTTGACTAAGCCTCGCGGGGATCGACGACCGCGACTCTGACCGGATCGGTGGCTGCGACCCTGACCGGATCGACGACCGCAACCCTGACCGGATGGGCGGCTGCGATCCTGATCGGATCGGCGACCGCAACCCTGACCGGATGGGCGGCCGCGGCCCTGACCGGATGATAAACCCCGAAGCGTCCGCCTCAGCCGCTTTCCGCCGGATCGAACCGGTACCTCGTCGTCGCCGTGCCGTCGATCCGCGGCCCGGATCCCGCCGCCTCGAAGCCGAACGCCTCGACCACTTCCGGACCGACCCCGTCGGCGGGGACGATGACTTCGACCGACATTCCCTCTCGTTTCGCGAAGCCGACCGGCTCCTCGAACAGCCGCTCGACCGCGGCCGCGGTGCCCTCGAAGTTCGTCACGTGAACCGTCCCGTCACGCACGTCGAACGCGACGAATCCGGCGACCGCGTCGACCGGGGTGTCGTCACCGCCGTCACCGTCGCCGCTCGGCTCCGACGGCGAGGGCGCTCCCCCCGATTCCGACCCGGCGTCGTCTGTCACCGCGACGCGAACCGACCGGTCGTGGATCATGTTCCGAGCGACGCCGCGGGGTCGGCCCGTCATCGACCCGACGGCCGCGGCGTCGGCCTCGACCGCGTCACGAACTCGCATACGTCAGTACTCTCGGCCGACGGCATAAAATCGCCGCACGGTTGGCGTCGACCGGATGATTTTAACGACGGGCGGACGGATTGTCTCGCATGTCCAAATCGACCCAGATCGTGGTTGGCACGGTCGGCGTCTCGGCCGTCCTCTCGGTGCTCATCATCCTCTCGTACGTCCTCGGCTGATGTTCTCGCCCCGGGCGCTCGACGACGATATTGAAGCGGTCCGCGATCACTACGCACCGGGATCGCCGGTCCTCGACGTCGAGTCCGACTTCGAGACCCTCCCGCCGGCCGCCGCGGAGGACCTCGGCCTCTTTGTCGACGCGCTCGACCCCGCGTCGTACCCCGCCGAGTGGCTTCCCGAGGCGGTCCCGGACCTACTCGGCAAGCACGCTGGCCCGGCGTTCACCGTCGGACTCCCCGGCGACGGGACGGTCGTCCGGACCGCACAGACCGATCCGCCCGCGGTCCTCGTCAAGCGACGTGCGGAGGGGACGCCCGAAGACTTCCTTGCCTTCCTCGTCGCCGAGCGGCTAGTCCAGATCGACTGCGACCCGGCTCCGGGCGCAGTGAGCGGCGGAGACTCGACCGGGCTCCCCGAGACGTTCCTCCCCTTCTTCGGCGAGCGCTACCGCGACCTCGACGCGGCGATCCGCCGCCCCGACCCGGAGACGGGCGCGTCGACGACGGGATTCGGACCGGCGGACGTGTTCCAGGTTGCGAACGCGCTGTTCGACGCGTGGGTCGGCCTCCACACCCGCGACACGTTCGCGTCGTGGGAGTCGGAGCACCCCCGGCTGTACGACGCGTGGGTCGACGCCGGCAAGCGGCTCTCCGGCCGGCTCGGTGAGCTCTCCGGCGAGGTCGCGCGCGGCGACACGGAGTTCCCGAGCGCGACGGAGTACGCCTGCTCGGCGGTCAAACACGACCTCGACCTCCCGGCGCCGTACGCCGCCCTCGACACGACCGCCTACCGGGACCGCGGGGCCGCCTACGCCGTGGCGTGGACAGAGAAGACGTTCGCGGCGCTCCTCGACGAGAGCTGACGCTTCCTCGCGGCGGCAGACCGCCGCTCAGACGTCTACGACGACGTTCCCGTCCCCGTCGAGGTCGATGACGCCGTCGAACAGGTCGCGGAACCGGTCGAGCGTCGCGACCTCGTGGACCTCTTCGGAGAGGTGGAAGATACCGACCGCGTCGTGCTCGTCGAGGAGGTCAAGGATCTCGCTCGCGGCGTCGTACACCGCGTCGTCGTCGGCGTAGTAGGCCATCTCGGTGAGCGAGTCGACCGAGACGCGCCGCTTCCCCTCGTTCTCGGTGAGGAACCGCTCGACGCGGTCGACGACGCCGTCGAGGTCGTCCGGCGCGGAGACGTAGTAGACGTCGTCGGCGGTCCGTCGCGAGTAGCCGCGCTCGACGGAGAGCGTGTCGAGGATCGTCGCCTTCGTCTCATCGACGTCGTAGTACTCCAGTTTCTGTTCGACCTCGCGGGCGGTCGTCCGGGTCGAGACGACGAGGAACGCGTCGGTGTCGGTCTTCAGGAAATCGGTGTCGATTCGGTCCGTCTCGCCGATGCTCGGGTGGACGAGCAGGAGTCCCGTGCCACCCGGTATCGCTTCCGGTCCGTTCTCGATCGCGAGCGAGTAGTCCATGGGATCGGCAATCACGCGACCGACTTAACGGTGCGGTCGACGGGCTAATAATTAAGTCAAATAGAATACACCTGTGGTTGAGCGAATGAGCGATACGTCTTCTGGGACATACGACGCTGTCATCGTCGGCGGATTCTCCGGCGTCGTCACCACGATACTCGCCGTCCGTGAACTCCAGAACGTTGATCTGTAAGTCGACCCGCTGGATCCGGACGGGTTGGGTGGCCTCAGCACTAGCGGATACTTTTCGATTCGCACTACGCTCACGTTCTCGACGGGGTCGCTACTTCTCCCCCCGCGTTCATTTTCGTCCGGGGAAACGCCCCCTCGCGGTTGGTCTCTGTAATCGCCGCCGGTTTCGTCGGAACGATTCTCGTTTCGTTCCTCTACCCGACTCGACTGACCAATAGAAGGCCCAACAGCACAGCGACTCAAGATTGGAGGAACTCCGAAAAGAGCATCCGACAGGCGAAACTGACGCCCTCAACTACTCGAAAATCGAATCCAGTGACGAAAACACGGAATTACTGAATCGAATGGAACTAGACAGAGTCCGTCGGGAGTAGCAGGACTACCAAAATCTACGGCTCTATCCGTTTCAAGTGAGTAGCCTCCTGAAACTGATCTCGTCGCTCGTTCTCCCGATCCTGTTCCTCGTAATTGATTCGTACGTACTCTGCGTCTCCACCGCATTCGCCCCCTTCGTTTCATCTGGAGATCGCCGTCACGGACCGATGAGTTGTGACAAGTCTCGATCCTGCGTTCAAACGCGTCGGTCGGTTTTTTTGCCCCGCCCGTCGTCGGTGCGTTCGATGCCCGGGCACGACTCCGCGCGCGACATCTACCGGCAGGCGGTCCCGGTGATAACCGTCAGCCTGATCGCCGGGCTGTTCGCGGGGACGATACTCGCCTCCGACGCCATGCGCGCGAACATCGCGGAGGTCCCCGGGCTCCTCCTGTTGCTCCCGGCGTTCCTCGCCACCCGCGGGGGAGTGTACGGCTCGCTCGGCGCCCGGCTCTCGACCGGGCTCCACCAGGGGATCATCGAACCGCGGTTTCAACCCGACCGGCGACTCACGAACGCGGTCGTTGCCTCCTTCCTGAACGGAATGACCGTCTCCGTGTTCATCGCGGTCGTCACCTACGCGACGCTCGTCTTGTTCGGTGACGGCGGGAGCCTCTTCCAGCTGGTCGGCGTGATGGTCGTCGCCGGCTTCCTCTCGGCGGTGCTGATGATCACGGTGCTCATCGCGGTCATCTTCCTCGGCTACCGCCGCGGGCTCGACCCAGACAACGTCATCGGACCGGTGGTCACCACGCTCGGCGACGTGTTCGGGGTGTTCTTCCTCTTGGTCGGCGTCGCCGCCGTGGGGGCGCTGTCGTGACCGACCCCGAGTCCACCGCGGTCGACGAGTGGTCGGTCCGACGGATCGTCCGGACGATGATCCCCCTGCTCGCCGCGCTGTCGGTGCTTCAGCTCGTCTCGGGGACGGTACTGGAGACGTACGAGGCGGTACTGCTCAGGTACCCGGCCCTGCTAGTCCTCGTTCCCGTCCAGATCGGGACGGCCGGCAACCTCGCGTCGATCACCTGCTCGCGGCTCACGACCCAGCTGTACCTCGGGACCTACGAGCTCAGCCCGTCGAACCCGGCCCTCCGGGCGAACNCGGGCGCGGTGTTCGGGCTCGCGGCGACCGTCTTCGGCGCCGTGGGAGTCGCCGCGTGGGCGATCGGGCTCGCGCTCGGCGGGTCGCTCGCGCTCGGCCGGGTGCTGCTGATCTCGTTGGTCTCCGGGCTGTGCCTCGCGGTCCTCGTCGTCGTCGCCAGCGTCGCCGCCGTCGAGGTGTCCTACCGCGTCGGGCTCAATCCGGACGACACGACGATCCCCGTGGTGACGAACCTCTGTGACATCGCCGGCGTGCTGATCCTCTTCGCGGTCGTCTCGGTCGTGCTGTGAGGCCGGAGCGAGCGGCACGGCGCGACCGCGGCGCCGTGACCGCGACAGCGCGCCACGCCCCTCTCAGAACACGCTGTCGGCGGTCGCCGCGCCGACGACGCTGAACATCGCGCCGACGGCGACGGCCTTCGCCGTCGTCGCCACCACCGCGCCGTCGCCGATCCCACCCTCGACGAGGAACGTCTGCGGGGCGTCGAAGATCAGCGCGAGCAGGAGCACGGACCCGAACGCCACCGTCATCAGCGAGACGAAGCGGGTCGGGATCCCGACGAAGTCCGGCTCCTCGTCGACGTCGCGTCCGGTGTCGGCCCGGTACAGCGCGGCGTACCCGATCAGTCCGACGAGCGCGGCGGTCACACCGGCTTGGACCCAGTTCATCCCCGCGGCGAGCTCCCAGACCTCCGCGGTGACGACGAACGGCCCCGCGAGCAGGAAGCCGCCGACCGACTGCTGGGCGATGTCGGCCACCCGGAAGTTCGGTCGGCGGAGCGCTCGCGGTCGCTTCATACCCACCGGCGGGAGCGGAGCCGGTAAAACACCGCCGTTTTTCACCGCTCTCCCCGTTCGGCCGGTATGAGCGTCCGCGAGGAGTTCGACGAGTGGGCGGCGAGCGGGAAGGACCGCGGGATGGAGGACCGCCACTGGCACACCGCGAAACACGTGTTGGCCCGCATGCCGGCCGAGGCGGGCGACGCCGTCCTCGATCTGGGGACCGGCTCCGGCTACGCGCTCCGCGCGCTCCGCGAGCGGGGGATCGACCGCGGCTACGGCCTCGACGGCGCCCCGGAGATGGCCAGCAACGCCCGCGAGTACACCGACGACGACGCGGTCGGCTTCCTCGTCGGCGACTTCGACGAACTCCCCTTCGCCGACGACTCCTTCGACCACGTCTTCTCGATGGAGGCGTTCTACTACGCGGCCGACCCGGTCCACACCCTCGAAGAGGTCCGGCGCGTGCTGAAGCCCGGCGGTACGTTCTACTGCGCGGTCAACTACTTCGCGGAGAGCGAGACCACCCACGCGTGGCAGGAGAACATCTCGGTCGACATGACGCTGTGGTCGCGCGAGGAGTACCGCGAGGCGTTCCGCGAGGCCGGGCTGTACGTCGCCGAGCAGGACGCGATTCCCGACCGCGAGACCGAGATTCCCGACGCCTCCGCGTTCCCGACCGAGGGGTACGAGACGCGCGAGGCGATGATCGATCGGTATCGGACCTGGGGGACGCTGCTGACCGTCGGCGTGGCTCCCTGACTCGGTCCGTCGGGATTCGACCTCCCGTGGCGGCCGGTGCGAGACGAACAGTTGATCTCCCAACCGTTTTACCGAGTCCCACAGTCGTCT
>P_A23_Liq_2_FmtDRAFT_1000136_pt1 | contig 16969 bp, 19 predicted proteins | sample PonA232FremontCA_FD_10599 | JGI IMG/M metagenome (IMG submission 10599) | reverse complement strand
GAGCCGTGCGACCGGCTCGCCGTCGCGGAACAACAGGAGCGTCGGGACACTCGTGATCTGGTACTCTTCGACGAGGCCGGGTGGGTCCCGGGGGTTGACGAACACCGCCGGCACGCCCGTCTCGCGGGCGACGTTGTCGACGACCGGTTCCATCGACGCACACAACGAACAGCCCACCGTCTGGAACTGGACGAGCAGTGTCTCGTGGTCCTCGCGGCCGTCCGCGAGCGCCGCGGCGTCGATCTCGCGTGGCTGGACCGTACTCTGGGACACACCCCACGTCGGTGGGCTGGCTACTTGAGCGTCACTCGACGTACTCGTAGGTGCGCTCGTTCATCCGACCCCAACCGGCGTGGACGAACTCGCCGGACGGCTGCGTGAACGCCTCGATCTCCGTGTCGAGGTCGTGGTTGTGCGCGTCGTGGACGTGTTCGTACTCCTCGAAGTCGAGGTCGTACCGCCGCCGGAGCTGTTCGTCGACGGTCAGCGCTTCGATCTCGTCTCGCCAACCGTCTTGTACCGTCTCGGCGTGGATCTCTGCCTGTGCGCCGGAGCCGTAGGAGGCGACGAGCAGCCGTTCACCCGACAGCGCGCGTCCGGCCTCGGCGGCCGCTCGCAGCGCCGAGACACGCGCGACGTGGACCGAGCCGGTGTACCAGTTGCCCACCTGTCGCGAGATCGACAACGTCGGCTCGATCGTCGCGTCGTACCAGTCGCGGTACTGGTCGGTCTGTTTCAATTCGTCCATGTACGCCTGGATCGCTTCCTCGTACCCCTCGCGGCCGTCGAACGCGTCCTCGCGGGGCTGGCGGCCGATCTCCTCGGCGATCTCCGTCTCCAAGTTCGTGTTCCGCGCGATGTGGCGGTACCCCAACAGCCCGGCCTTCCGGACCATCCCCGGGAACGGGGTGTGGAACGGGACGTACGCGAAGTCCTCTGGGTGGGTGTTGTCCTGCCCCTCGAAGTCCTCGAGTGCCTCTCGCATCCGCGCGAGGTACACCTGCATCGACCGTTTCCCGTCGACGCTCGGGAACTGTTGTTGGGGCTTCAGGAAGTCCGTCTCGTCTGCGCTCCCGTACCCCTGCTCGTGGGACAGGGCGACGAGGCTCGGGTCCTCGTCGATCAACATCGCGACCGCACCCGCACCCTGTGTCGCCTCGCCGCTGGAGTCGCGCGCGTACAGAGCGGTGTCCGTCGCGATCACCAGCGCCGCGCGGCCGCGGCTCCGACCGGCCGCGATCCAGTTGTAGGCGTCGTCCAACGCCTGCGTGCCGGAGATACACGCGAACTTCCGTTCCCCCTTGTTGGCGTGGTGGAAGTCCCCGTCGTACACCTGTTCGAGACAGCCCGCGACGTACGTCGACACCGGCTTGGAGTTGTCGAACGCCGACTCCGTCGCCACGTCGATCCGCCCGATGTCGTCTGGCGCGAGCCCCTTGCGATCCAGCAGCCGTTTGGCCGCGTTCGCGCCCATAGTGACGATGTCCTCGTAGGTGTCTGGGAACGACGACGCCTCCAACCCCAACCCCTTCGTGTACTTCTCCGGGTCGTCACCCTGCGCCGGGGCGAACGTCTCCGGGAGGTCGAGTTTGAGCTTGCCGGTCCAGATCTCGACGGCGTCGATACCGACGGATGTCATGGCACCACAGTTGGTCGAACTGGCTTATTGGTCTGTCGATGCGTGTTTCGACGAGTGTCGATGGTCGGTGTGACGGCCGCACTGCGTCGGCTACGATCCGCACGGATCGTTTCCGCCGACCTGTCGTTCCCAGCCGCCACGGTTGATCCCGTCGCCACGAGAGGCGGGGGTGCCGTAGTAGTCACCCTTCACCCCGCCGGGGCCGTTGTACCGCAGTCCGCCGCCGCTGGAGGAGACGAAGATGCCGTCGAGGTACGTGGTGGCCGCGTCTGTCACCCTCGCTTTCTCACCGTTGGTGCGAATCTCTGTCCGGCTATCGGTGTCTGGGCTGCGGTTGAGACAGACGGTCCCACCGTCGGTGGCCACATCGAACACGGCACCGTTCGTGCCGAACTGACCACCTCTGAGTCGAACGTCGTCGCCGTTGCTCGCCTCGATCACGAGCGGCGAGCCGTTCGTTTCCACCCTGACATCGTCGGCGAGCACGCTCCCGCCGGCAGTGAGGCTGAACCGCGCCCCGTTGGTTCTGACCACCGCGTCGGTCGCGTCCACTGTCTCGTCTACGTCGGCAGTGAACGCGCCACCACCGGTGAACCGGGCTCCTTCGGCGAACAGCCGATCGGCGGTGAGTGTGGTCTCTTTGCCGTTCGAGTCGATACTCGCGTCCGCGACTCGGAGATCGCCAGTCGTGTCGAGGTCGACCACGCCACCGTTCGACCGAACGTCTGCGTTCCCGAGTTGGAGGGTGGAGCCGTCGACGTCGACCGAGAGTCTCGACCCGCCACTGTCGAGTGTGGCGTCCGAAGCGAAGACGGCTGCTCCACCGAGGTCGATCTGACCACCCCCCGATTCGAGTGTCACGTCGTCGGCTCGGACTGAGCCCGTGGCGCGAAGGGCCAACGTCTCCCCGCCAGACGCGATCGTAGTTCCGGTGGCGAACTCCGCGTCACCCTGGGTTGTCGAGATGTCGACCCTGCCGCCGCCACTGTCGAGAGACACCTCCGAAGTGATGCTCTTGGCTTCGATGCTGAGACGACTCCCACCGCTGTTCACTGTCCCGACAGTGCTCGGAATCACCAGGTGGACGGTCTCGTTGAAGTCGAGTAACTTCGACTTTTCGTAGTCCTCCTCGCCGGGGTCGTACTGGCCGTTCTGGTTGTCGTCGGCGAACGCTCGACCGTTCGGCGGGGGTGAAGGGGTGTTTTGGCCGACCGTCTTCACCGTGATGGTGTCACTCGTCGACGCGCCGAACAGGTTAGCCTCACTCACCCCCTCCGTCGAGATCACTGCCGGCGACGACAGCTCACCGTCGGCGTTAGTGGGTCCGGGCTCGTTCGACCCAGAGACATCGAAGTCGACGACGCTCGGATTCCCGGAGGTGAAGTCCAACTGCACACCACTGACGTCGGACCCGTCGTTCGTGTCCGTCGCGTTCGCGAGCATCGGGAACCGGTCACCGACTGTCGCTCGGTCGACGAGCAGTGTGTCGTTCCCGCTGGAGTAACGAATCCCGGGCGACGACTCCATACTGGAGAAGTTCCACGAGACTGTCACGACCTCCTGTCCACCGTCGGGTGGAGAGCTACCAGACGCGACAGTCACGTTCGTGGTCGCGTTCTCCGCGGTCGACTGGTTGAACCGAGAGGCGGTGCCGTTCAGTTCGTCTGCGACACTCCCGTTCACCGTCACGTTCACCGCAACCCCGAACCGTGGATCTGGGTTCCCGGTGGTCCGGGAGGTGTTGAACTCGAAGGCCGCGCGGCCGCGGTCGTCCGTCAGCCGACGCTCGCCGGCGTCGTGGAGGTCGCTACTGTTGGCAGACACGGCCGCGCCGGGCAGTGTGTTCCCGTACTGGTCGCGCACCCGGACGGCCACCCGCGCGGACTCGCCCTGCGTGACGCTCCGTTCGACGGAGACGAACTCGACAGCCGCGGGCTGCCGTGGTTCCTCGTGGCGACCAACGGACACCGCGGCGACGGCGAGACTCCGGTTGTCACGAAATCGCACGTCGACCGCCCGGCGAGTCGTGTTCTCGGTCACAGTGACGTTCTCGACGTCGATCTGGGTGTCACGGGACAGGACGCTCTCGAACTGCCCGGCGGACAACGTCGTCGGCACGGTGACGTTGAAGTTCGAGACTTGCACGCGGTCGGACACCGGACTCACCGCGCTCGGCTCCACGGTCACGTCGTCGACGCCACTCTCGGTCAGGTTCCCCCGCAACAGGAACAACGTCACTCGACTGCCGGAGACGAGCAACGGACTCTGCGTGAGGTTCACCGTCGTCCCGTCGTCGTAGCGGGCGAGAACGTGTGCCGACTCCAGGGTGACGTTGGCTGGGCCGCCGTCGTACGCCCGGTACTGCGGGGTGTAGACGAGGGTCTTGGTGGTGTAGTTACCGTTCGTCGCCGCCGTCGTCGGCCACCCGTCTCTCGTCTCGTCTGACTCCGGAACGTTGGCGGAGAAGTCCGCCCTACTGACGTTCAGCGTCACGTTCCGCGGCTCGCCGGTCTCGATCCGGCCGACCGCCGGCGGCGGGTTGACGAACAACGTCCGGTCGGGGAACCGTGTCCCGAGTTTCACCGACGCCGGGATCGTCTCCCCGGTCGTCCCGGTCGTGACGACGGCGTCGCGGACGCCGACGAAGTCGTCCCGGACTGTCTGTTCGTGGCCGAACTCCGCCTGACTGTTCTGCTGGGGGACGACCGTCGCCTGGTAGGTGGACATCGCGACCACCAGGAAGCCGAACAGGATCACCGCTCCGACGACGACCGACTGCCCCCTGTCGTCCCCCGAGAACGGCATGTGAATTTCTACCCGGTGTTCGTTCAAAAGGTTACGGGTCCCCCGTCGACACCCGACGTACTGCCCGTCTGGGAGCCCGCCACCCGGCGGACGCGACCCCGACCGGGCTCACTCCTCGTCGTCTTCCTCGACGACCTCGGGGTCGGCCATCGCGGTCTGCAACGAGTCGAGCCCGTTGACCCACTCGGAGACGAGTCCGTACTCCAACTCCTCGGCGAGTTCCATCGGGAGCTCCGCCCCGTCGACGATCAGCGTCCCCGCCTGAACCAGATACCCCAGCGCGGCGTCGACATCCTCGCCCGCCTCGGCGTCGGCGGCCGCCTCGACGTACTCCGCGACGGTTCCCTCCTCGGGGGTGCCGCCGACGACGTACTCCTCCGTGGCGTAGAACACCGGGACGAGACTCGTCTGGACGCCGTCGATCAACATCGCCGTCTCCTCGTCGTCCATCTCCACCTCTGCGAGAACCACATCCCGGACGCTCGCGACCTCCTCGACGGCGGCGTCCTCGTCGAGACGGTCGTCCTCGAACGCACGGACGATCTTCGCGACCGCGATGGCAGCGTCGTCTTGGAGGTTGAGGAGGAGTCGTGCCGACTCTTCGTCTTCGGGGTCCAACTCCTGGTCGGCCACGCGGTCCAACCAGTTCTGCCACCGCTCTTCGGTGTAGAACGTCTCGTCCGGGTCGCTCATACCACTACCGTCCGGTGCCGGCCGGATAAGCCCTCCGTATCGACCACCCCCGGAGGCTGTCGCCTCCCGGCCGCGTACGGCACTCGCACGGCGTGAGAGCGCCCACAACGTTCTCGGTGGTCGCGTCCGCGAGCCCGTCCGTGACAGATCGCCTGTACGCAGAGTCCCCTGACTTGTACGACACGATCCAGTCGGAGTGGGACTACGACCGCGACGTGTCGTTCCTGCTGGCGGCCGCCGACCGCCACGACGCGGCCAGCGTCGCCGACGGGCGACTCGCTGACCCACCGGTACCGCTGCTGGAGGGCGGCTGTGGCACCGGCGAACACACCCAGCGGCTCACTCGGGCCGGCTTCGACGTGACCGGCGTCGACCCCAACGAGCCGATGCTCGACCGCGCCCGCGAGAAGTACCCCGATCTGGATGCACGGCTCGTCGGCGGCGGCCTCCCGTCACTCCCCGTCGCGGGAACGTTCCCGGTCGTCGTCGCGTTCAGGGGTGTGCTCAGTCACCTCCCGCCCGCGGAGCTCCAGCCGTCCGTCGACGCACTCGCGGCCCGACTCGCCGACGACGGTCTCCTCGTCTTCGACGTCTCCCGACTCCCGCCGGAGGGTCACGACGCCCCGGCGCTCGACGTCGGCGAGGGACCACACGGGCCGTACGCCCGGATCGTCCAGATGCAGCCCCGCGGGGACGGCCGGCTCGACTGGAACAGCGTCGTCGTTCCGCCCGAGGGGACACCGTTCGTCGACAGCCGTCCGATGACCCCGTTCGACGACGCGGCGGTTCGGGAGGCCCTCCGGGCGGCCGGTCTCACCGTCGAGACGCACGACGGGTTCGGTCCGGACGACGACGGGCGGACGGTGTTCGTCGCGACGCCGGCGTGACTACGGCACGCACCCGAGCGGGGCGGTGTGGTGCGTGTTACGCCTCTCCTCGGTCTAGCGTCGCGCGCGTGTCGATTCCGTACACGTCGCGAGGTGTCTCGACGTGCGCCAGCCGGACGGCCTCCTCGTGCCCCTGCTCCAACAGCCACCGGACCCGCCGCGGAACGGTCTTCGGCCCCATCACCGCACCGGGACGGTCCGGGTCGTCCACGAAGTCAGTCTCCATCAGGAACGGCTCCCCACGCTCGACGGCCGTCTCCAGGTACGCCTTCTCGCACATCACACTCGGTGTCGGGCCGTCGAGTTCTCCGTAGGCGTAGTGTTTCACGACGCGGTGCGGGGAGAGCCCCCGCTCGTCGGCCCACTGTGCCAACTCCGGCTGTGATCGACTCGCCTCCGTGTGGAGTTGGACCGCACAGTCGTGGTCGGCACCGAGCCCGAACGCGTGGCGGGTGGCCTCGTTGGAGGCTGCCCAGACGGCGTCGGACACGTCGTAGTGGGGCCGGCCGGACTTCAGGGCCACCGCCCGGCCGTCGGCGACGTAGTCGGCGGCCCGCGAGAGCCCCGCGCGCATGATCGCCCCCGCGTCCGTGGGGTCGTGGCCCGCCGCCACCAGCCGCGAGACGAGCCCCGGGTGGACACCGAGCACCGGCCACGCCCGCCCGGGGAGCCGCTCGCTGGCCCGTTCGACGACCGCGATCGTGGTCTCGAACACGTGTTCGAAGTCTGCGGCCGTCTCCGGCAGCTCTCCGAGGTGCCACGAGGGCTTGTTGACGACGAGCAGGTGAGTGCCGCCCAGCCGCGCGAAGTCGTCGACCGCGTCCAGTCCACGCCCGTCGTCGGGGTCGAGGTGGAGGTGGTCGTCCAACACCGGCGTGTCGAGTCGCTCGCTCATGTGCGGACGGTGGGGGTCGAAGCTGGTGTGCGTGTCGGTGTCACGTCCGCGTCCGCACGAGGTGTGCGGCCTCCCACACCACGGTCACGGTGACGATCACCAGCATCGCCCCGGCGGCCTCCGTTCCGTGGGGAACCGAGATGGTCGGGAGACTGTTCACCGCGGTCAGTGCCGTCTGTGAGGCCTCACCCAGCGACGGGAGGACCTGCCAGACGTACTTCGAGAGCACCTGACTCGCGAACAACGCCACCAACGCGGAGAGTGTGTGAGACCCGGGGGCTTTCGTCGGCATCGATTACACACACCCAGTAGAGGGACAAATCTGTTCGGGTGGGGGGCGACGCCGTGGGTGATCGGTCGCCGAACCCGGAACTACTCCACGAACCCGTCTTCGAACCGGAACGTCCCGTCCCGTTGGACGACCTCCCCGTCCACCTCGATCCGGGAGTTCTCGCTCGTGTCGCCGATCGTGTCGAGGTGGATCGACGACTCGTTGCGCTCGACCGGGCTGTTCTCCGGGACGTTGTCCTCGTAGGCTCGACCGAGCGCGAGGTGGACAGTGTCGCCCATCTTCTCGTCGAACAACGTGTTGTCGGTGAACTGGTCGACCTGGCGGTTCACCCCGGTGCCGAGTTCGCCGAGTCGGCTGGCACGCCCCGGCCGACCCACCACGAGCGGGTTGGCGTTCCGCTCACCCAGCTTCTCGTGGAGCGCCGTCACCAGCGGCTCCGTCCCGGGGCCCGTCTGGATCACGACGTCGTCGCCCGGCTAGACGTCCGTCGGGTGGTCGACGATCACCTCGGCGTGATCGCGAACGCGTTCGTTCACGTCAGCCGGTGCACACGTCTCCGTATCAAGTCCGGTGGTGTGTCTCGGCTCACAGATCGAGTCGGGTCCGGAGTTTGTCGACGGTCTCTCTGGTCGACTCGTCGGGGTCGGGGTCGCCGTCGGCACTCACCGGCCGTCCGGCGGCCGTCTCGTGGACCGCACCGACTCCCTCCGAGAGGGTGTCGAGGTCGTAGCCGCCCTCCAAGACGAACGCGAGGCCGGCGTCACACGACTCCGCGAGCGAGCGGAGTCGGTCGGTGAGGACCGCGTACCCTTCCGTCGACAGCCGCATCCGCGAGATGGGGTCGTGACGGTGGGCGTCGAACCCCGCGCTGACGAGCACCAGATCCGGATCGTACGCCCGCAGCGCCGGGACGACCGCCCGCTCGACGGCATGGCGGTAGTCGTCGTCGTCCGCACCGGCCGCCAACGGCACGTTCAGTGTCGTCCCCGCTCCCGCGTCCGTTCCGGTCTCGCTGACGGCCCCACTCCCCGGGTAGATCCCGTCCTCGTGGACGGAGCCGTAGAACACGTCACCAGTCTCGTAGAACAGGTCCTGCGTCCCGTTGCCGTGGTGGACGTCCCAGTCGAAGATCGCGGCGCGTTCGACATCCGTCTCCGGGTCGTCGACGACCGTCCTGGCGGCGACGGCCGCGTTGTTGAAGAAACAGAACCCCATCGCGTCGTCGGCGACTGCGTGGTGTCCCGGCGGGCGTCCCAAGGAGAAGGGGGTCTCGCGGCCGACCGTCGTGGTCGCCTCCCTGGCGGCCCACTCCGCCAACCCGGCCGACCGGCGTGCAGCCGCGAACGTCGCCTGCGAGACGACCGTGTCGGGGTCCCAGTTACCGCCGCCGGCCGCGGCGTACGACTCGACCTCGTCGACGTAGTCGGGGTCGTGGACCGCGGTGATCGTCGCCCGGTCGGCCGGCGGGGCCTCGACGTACTCGACGCCGTGTCGACGCGACAGCCCCTCGCGAACCGCGCGGAGCCGGTCGGACGACTCTGGGTGGCGACGGCCGGTGTCGTGAGCGAGACAGTCGTCGCTGTAGCCGAACCGCATCTCACTCGAAGAGGGCGAAGTACGTCTCGATGTCCTCGGCCTGTACCGTCCGGCGGTCGGCGTGACGCGCGAGAATCGCCGCCGCGTGGGCGACGTTGTCGGCGTACCCCTCCAACACGTCCGCGAGTGCGATCCGGGCGTCCATCGACACGCGGTAGCTGTCGTCGATCTCCAGCCGGGCGATCCGGTCGATCGGCGCGATCGGGAGCGTCAGCGCCTCCCGGCCGATCACCTGTTGGACGTCGAAGTCCTCGGCCATCAGTGTCTTCCGGCCGGCCGTCGCCGCCGCCTCGGCCGCGTCGACCGCCAACGACGCCCCGTGTGACTGGATACGACGCGCCAACTCTTCGGCCGCGTCGGCACTCACGCGGAGGTCACCGGCGTTGCGCCGGATCACCTCGTCGACCGGCGCGAACGGCAACTCGACGCTCATACCCCTTACTGCTGCACCTTGTCTGTATAACGGTTTTCCTCGCGTCCGCGCGGTGTCTGTCGGTCTCTGCCGGCCGGACGGCGGTGAGCCGGCGACTCCGACGCTCTAGCCGGGAGCGACGCCACCGGCTGGCGGGGCGGGGGCCGTCGCTCCGACGACGCGGCCGACTCGCAGTGTTTTTACCGGCGAGTGGCGAACCTTCCGGCACTATGGCCGAAGAGAGTGCACGATCCACCGGGAGTGCCGGTCGGTTCGGCGCGCGCTACGGGCGGGTCGCCCGGCGACGCGTCTCCGAGATCGAGGCGGCGATGGAGTCAGAGACAGTCGACGGCAACTCAGTCACACGGATCGGCACCGGAATCTGGGTCGACGAGGAGACCGGCGAGACGCTCACTGGCGGTGCCTACCGGGCGCAGACCCCCGGTGGACGCGGCGTGAAACGGTCGATCCGTGCCGCCCTAGAGACGGACGACGAGTGACGCGACGGCCGGAAGACCGGAGTGTCTCCGTCGTCGAGACGTTCACGAACCAGCCTGCGGTTCGACCCGACACAGACAGATGAGCTACAAGTGTTCCCGGTGTAAGCGAGACGTCCAGCTCGACGAGTACGGCGGTGTGCGGTGTCCCTACTGTGGCCACCGCGTCCTGCTGAAGGAACGGTCCGCCGACGTGAAGTCGGTCGACGTGGTCTGAGGTCGTGCCCGACGACCGTCCGAGTCGACCACACCACCCACACGAGGCGACAGTGTCGCTCCCCTGCGTCGACGCGACGCGTGCGGCACACGTCGCCGCCGCCGTCGGCGTCGAGACCGGAGCGGTCGACGACGACCGGTCGCGGGCGAGCGTGTCGCGCGACGGTCGGTCGGTCGTGGTGACGGTGACCGCGAGCGACCACACGGCGCTGCGGGCCGGACTCAACACCTGGCAGCGTCATCTCGCCGTCGCTCGGCAGGTTGCCGACAGCTGAGCCCCCGACGGCTGGTGTGTGTTCGGCCGTCTCGTCGACTCCCACCACCAGCCCGAAGTGCGTGGGCAGCGTCGGTGACGACATGGCAGAGGAGACGACGGACACAGTCGGCGAGGCCGAGAACCCGCAAGGGGGTGGGGGTGAGCGGTTCCCGAACATAGAACGGATCGTCGACGCGAGCGACTTCCTGATGCACGTCGTCGAGACGGGCGGTGCGGTCGTGTTCGCGTTACTGTTCGGGATCGGGCTGATCGACCTCGTCGTCCTGATCGCCGAGTCGGTCCGGACGGGCGCGATCAGCGACCCCACGGTGGTGGTGACGTTCGTCGACCGTGGGCTCCTCCTGTTCATCATCGCAGAGGTGTACCAGACGGTCGTCGCCTACGTCCGGGGACAGTCCCCGCGCCGGATTCTCCGACTCGTCATCTTCACCGGGCTGATCGCGATCATCCGGAAGGTGATCGTCTTCCGGACGGAGGTGTACGCCTCGAAGATCGAGGCGCTGACCGTCGCCGGGACGTACACACTCCTGTTGGTCGGGCTGGGGATGGTGATGCTCATCGACCAACGCGCCGGCCTGTTCGACGAGTAGTCGCCGCTCCGCGCTACAGTTCCTCGCTGGCCGCACGGAACAACCCGTCCATGATCTCCGGTGTCGTCGGGTGGTACGCCCGGTCGGGCACCGCCCGGACGTCTGCACCGCGTTCGACCAGTAACTGCGCCGTCTTCGCCATCACGTCCGCGTGGTAGTGGAACCCGTGGTAGCCGAGCACCGTCCCGTCGGTGCGGTCGACGATCAGCCGGGCGAGCCCGCGTGGGGCGTCTTTGGTCTCGAACACGCCGTCGTCTTCGGCGCGGCGTTGGACGACCACCGTCTCGTGGCCCGCCTCGCGGGCGGTCTGTGCGGTGTGGCCGACCCGAACGTACGGGTACGTCGCCGCCGCCGCGAACATGACGTAGTGTGGTGTCGGGTCGTACGTCGCGAGCGGCTCACCGGCCGCGTCCCCGAGCACGTTCTCTGCGGCGACGTGGCCTTGTTCTTTCGCGACGTGGAGAACCGGGTCGCGGCCGTTGGCGTCGCCGACGACGTACGTCCGCCCGGTCTCGTCGGCCGTCGCGCGCATCGTCGCGTCGACCCACCCCGGCTCCGGTTCGACCGCCGTCGCGTCCAGTCCGAGCCCGTCGACGTTCGGCCGTCGACCAGTGAAACAGAACAGGGCGTCGGCCTCGACGGTGTCGTACTCGCCGTCGTGGTCGGTGTGGAGCCGGACCCCGTCGTCGGTCGCCTCGACTCGTCGTTCGTACGTCTCGGTGACGATCCCCACGTCGAACGCCTCGCGGTAGATCGACAGGAGTTCGTCGCCGAACGCAGGCGGCGCGTCGTCCAACGGCCGCGTGTCGTGTTCGATCACGGTCACGTCGACACCCGCCTCCGCGAGGTACGGCACCATCTCGATCCCGACGTAGCCGAACCCCATCACGGCAGCCGAGTCGGGGAGCGTCGTCGCGTCGAGCACGTCCGCGCTGGTCCAGTGCGGGACGTCGTCGATCCCCGGCAGCTCGGGGACGTTCACCGTCGACCCGGTGGCGACGACGACGTAGTCGGGCTCGATCCGGTCGCCGCTCCCGACGAGTTCGAGTTCGTGTGGGCTACGGAACCGCGCCGTGTCGCGTCGGAACACGACACCCTCCTGCTCGGCGAGGCGATCGGTCGCGGCGCGGCGGTGTGCCGCGAAGTCGGCAGTGTGGTCGTTCTTCCGGTCGACGATCCGTTCCAGATTCATCTCCGGGGGGTCGCCGTCGAGTCGGTCGTCGTGGCGTGTCTGGAACCGGTGTTGTGCCGCCGACAACACCTCCTTGGAGGGCATACAGCCGCGGAGGATACAGAGCCCGCCGCCGGGGTCGCCGTCGTCGATCATCGTCAGTCGGTCGACCGCTCCGTCCGGCCCGGTGTGGTCGGCGAGCCGTTCCGCGGCGGCGACACCGGCGCTCCCGTACGCGCCGATCACTGCGACGTGCATACTGTTGTGTGGTGTGCCAAGGGTAATAGTCGTCCGTGGCTGTGCGTGTCGACGGGCGGTCGTCGGCCGCGAGCCGGTGGCGAACGACTCCGATCAGGCGACCGTCACCGACAGCTTCCAGACGACAGGCCGTCGCTCACCGGTGCGTCTTCCGATACAGTGACCCGTCGCGACGACCGTGTCGCTCGTCTCCCCCTGCCACCGGAGTGCGAACTCGTCGTCGTCCGTCCCGGTCCCGCTCCGAAACACCTCGGCCCCGGTCTCGTACGAGTTCGTCACGTCGTATGTGGTGAGGTCGGCGTCGTCGTCGAGTTGGACCTGGGTAGTGATCTCCAAGAGCCGGACCGTCTCGGTGGTGGTTCGCGCGGCCGTCCACAACCAGTAGAGGTCGTAGCTGAATCCCTCGCGTTCGATCCCACTCTCGTACAGCCCGAGCGAGAAGTCTGCGACGGCGACCCGTTCGCCGTCTCGTGTGGCGACGAGTCGGTCGGTCGCGAGGCCTCGTCGACGCTCGGCGGTGACGCCCGGCTGACCGAGCACACTGGGATCGGGGGTCTGCCGGGCGAGTGTCTCGTCGCTGTACCCCGACGGTGTCTCTCGGGGTGTCGCCGGGTCGTCGAAGTCGACCGCGTGGGTCTCGGTTACGGGGTCGTCGCCCCCGAGACAGCCGCCGACGGAGACGCCCGCACCCGCGGCCGCGGTCGTCTGGAGGAACCGTCGACGGGTCGAGACGGACTGGTCTTCTGCCGATCGGGTGCCGTCGTCGAACACACCGGTGCGACAGCTACGACACCCATAACTGTCGGTGGTCGGTCTCGCGACGGCGGTCACGCCCGCCAGCGACAGCCACAAACTGCCGCCGGCCCGACCGTGACACGTGCGTGATGTCGTCTTCCGGGACCGTGCCGTCTACTTCGCTCGCGGCGACACACTCGTGCTCGCGGACCTCCACGTCGGGCGCGGCGAGGCCGCCGACGTGGAGTTCCCGCTCGGTGAGGCGAGTGACCTCCGCGAGCGACTCGAGGCGTCCCTCGCCGCGTTCGACCCCGATCGGGTGGTCGTGGCCGGCGACGTGCTCCACCAGTTCGCGCGTGTCTCCGACGCCGTCGACCGTTCGCTGACTGGGCTCCGGGAGGCGTGTCTCGACGCCGGCGCGCGGCCGGTGCTCGTCACCGGCAACCACGACGCGATGTTGTCGTCGGTCTGGAACGGCCCGACCCCGGACAGTCACGAGATCGAGTTGTCGAGTGGACCGTCCGGAGGCCCGTCGGACGACTACCTCCCGAAGACCGTCCCGGGCCCGGTTGTCGTCCGACACGGCCACGAGCGGCCACCCGACGAGGAGGTCGACCGGACGGGGCTGTACGTCGTCGGCCACGACCACCCGACGGTAGAGATCCAGGGCCGTCGGCGACCGTGTTACCTGTTCGTTCCGGACGCGGTCGCTGGCACGCCCGCGTTGATGTTGCCGGCGTTCAACCGACTCCCCGCGGGTGTGCGGATCAACGGGATGACCGGCGACGAGTTCCAGTCCCCGTTCGTCACGGACGCCGGCAGCGTCCACCCGGTCGTCTGGGACCCCGAGGCCGACGAGCGGCTGTCGTTCCCCCGGCTGCGGGAACTGCGGCGACTGCTGTGAGAGAACGGGGTGTCGGAGGTCGGTCGCTGGTGCCGAGGGTGGGACGCCGGTCTGGAAGTGGGCCGTTGGCGTCGGGGAGTCCCGACCGAGGTGGGGTAGCTGCTCGGCTCCGGCTACTGGTACCGGCCGCGCCCTTCGACCTCGCGGAGTCGGTCCAACACTGCCCGGCCGTCGGCGACAGTCGTCTCGACACCGTCGGCGACGGCCGCGTACCGCTCCTCGACGGCCGCGATCGACTGGTCGGGATCGTCGGCCGTCCCCGCGAGTGACTGCTCGAACACGTGGAGATCCACCGCCAGGTCCTCGACGTGGTCCGTGTGGAACCCGAGTCCGAAGTCGATCAGGAACGTCTGTGGGCCCTCGGGTGGATCGCCCGTGGCGACCCGGACGTTACGAGTCGTCGGGTCCCCGTGGACGATGCCGGCGGCGTGGAGTCGGGCGAGGTGTCCGCCGACGCTCCCGACGACGGCTTTGGGGTCGAGATCGGCGGGACCGTCCGACCCACCCGCGACGACCGCCGCGAGGTCACAGTCACCGACCCGCGACAGTCGGAGTTCGCCCGTCTCGGTGTCCGTCTGGCGGACGAGCGGGGTCGGCACACCCTGTCGGCGAGCCGCCGAGAGGAGTCGTGCCTCGTGGGTCGTCCGCTCGCGCCGGAGCCGGTCGTCGAGCTCCGAGTGGCGGTACGTCTTCGGTTCGCGGCGCTTGACGACCGGGTCCGCGACGGTGACCGTCGCCTCCGCGCCGCGGACGGTCCCAGCCGGAGCAGTCGTCCGGCGGACTGACTCCCCGTCGCGCCACGTCACGGGCACCTCGTCGGGTCTGAAGTCCGGGTCGACCGCGGAGTCGGGGACCGCGACGGTGTCGCCGGCGGCGGCCATCCGAGCCCCGAGCACGGCGATCATGCTCGCGTTGTCGCGGAGGTACCGCGGTGCGGGGGCGAAGAACGCCGCGTCGCGTTGGGCACACATCCCTCGCAACATCTCCCGCAGCCGGTCGTTCTGGCCGACCCCCCCACCCAACACGAGTTCGTCGGCACCCGTCAACGAGAGTGCCCGCTCGCTCACCTCGGTCAACATGCCGAAGATCGTCTCCTGGAGCCCGGCACACACGTCTGCGACCGGGACGCCGTCGTCGATCGCCTGTTGGGCCGCCGAGACGATCCCCGAGAAAGAGAAGTCCATCCCCTTGACCACGTACGGGAGTTCGTAGTACTCCCCGTCGGCGGCGTGGCGTTCCACCTTCGGGCCGCCGGGGTGGCTCCAGTCGAGGTGCCGGGTGAACTTGTCGAGGGCGTTCCCGACACCGGTGTCGAGCGTCTCGCCGAGTACGCGGTACCGGCCGCCGTGGAACCCGAGGAGGTGGGCGTTCGCCCCGGAGGCGTTCAGACACACCGGCGCGTCGAAGCCAGACTGGTGGCGACCGATCGCCAGGTGTGCGACCATGTGGTTGACCCCGACGAGCGGCACGTCCAGTCGGCCGGCGAGTGCTCGCGCCGCGGTGCCGACGATGCGGAGACACGGCCCGAGTCCCGGGCCGCGGGAGAAGGCGACGGCATCTGGACCCGTCCCCCAGCGGTCGCGAGCGTGCTCCAAGGCGTCGCCGACGACCGCCGGCACCGCGTCGCTCATGTGTTCGGCCGCCTCGCGCGGGTGGATCCCGCCGCTGTCCGGCTCGTAGCGATCGTGGAACTCCGTCGGGTCGGCGTCGCTGTCGGTGTCGTACACGGCCGCACTGGCCATCCAAGCCGTCCCCTCGATCCCGAGAACGCGCATCCGCGGGGGGCCTTACGCCTCTTCGGTCTCGCCGATGCTGTTGCGCTCCAGCATGTGGTCCTGCTCGACGTCCGTCGCGTGGCTCGCGGCGTCGTACACCTTCGCGCGGCCGACGGTCTTCCGCATCCCGAACTTGGTGTCGAGCTTGCGGACGACGACTTCCTCGGCTGCCTTGTCCAACGCCGCCGCCAGGGAGTCGCGAACCTGGAGCCGCTCGGGGGTGGCGTCCTCGTGGACGACCTCGAAGGTCACGTCCGTTCGGTGCAACATCGGGTTCTCGTCCTCGTCGACGATGTCGATGTCCATGGTTGTGTTGTCTGTTGAGTCGCCCGATACTCGGAAAAGGATTTCGAAGCGGGCGGTAGAACCGTTGTCGAGCGGCGACTGCGTCGGTTCGGCCCGTCGGAACCGCCGGCTACTTGCCCGCAGCCGGCGACGGACGGACGTGCGACAGTTCGTCATCTGTGCTCACGAGGCGGCTGCCGACCCGGACTTCTCGTTGGACGACCTCCCGGGCGACGGCGGGCGGATGGACCTGTTGTGTCGCGCCGTCGGGGCCGGGCTGTTCACCTCCCACGGGATTCGCGACGCCCGCGTCCACCTCGTGATCGACGACGTGACAGTCCAGTTCGACGGCGCGACGGCACGCAACCTCAACCCGGACGCGCGCTCGACGGCCGCCCGAGTACGCGACGCGCTCGACAGCCGCGCGGACGCGATCGGCCACCAGCCCGCGGAAGTGAGCCCCGGCGTGAAACTCTACCGGACGGGACTGGCAGCCACGCTCGACCGGGTCGACGGCACGCTCGTCCAGCTCCACGAGAACGGAACGCCGTTGGCGAGTGCGGACCCGCCCGCTCGGCCGGTGTTCGTGCTCTCGGACCACCGCGACTTCGACGACGAAGAGACGACCCTGTTGGCCGACCGCGCCGACCACCGCCTCCGGGTCGGCCCGGAGGCGATCCACGCCGACCACGCCGTCGCCGTCACCCACAACTGGCTCGACACCGACGGCTACACCGACTACGGGGACTGAGCGACCGCGGGCCGTCGGGCGTTTCGGAAAGGTTAAGAAACGGCCACCGTTATCCTCTCGTGCGGGCCGGTGGGGTAGCTTGGTATCCTTCGGCCTTCGGGTGGCCGTAACCGCGATTCGAATTCGCGCCGGCCCACTTCCCGCACTTCGTCCCGAAACTGGTAGCAGTAGCACTCGGGTGGCCGTAACCGCGCTCTCGTGAGCGAAGCGAACGAGAGCCAGCGAGACGAACGGAGTGAGTCTCGCTCAGATTCGAATTCGCGCCGGCCCACTTCCCGCACTTCGTCTTGA
>P_A23_Liq_2_FmtDRAFT_1000135_pt1 | contig 17066 bp, 12 predicted proteins | sample PonA232FremontCA_FD_10599 | JGI IMG/M metagenome (IMG submission 10599) | reverse complement strand
CCGCCGCTCTAGCGAGGTCGAAGAGGCCAGAGACGACCTCGAAACCGCCCGCGAGGAGCTGCCGGATCTAAAGGCCGAACTGTCGAACCTCCAGAGCGAACTCGACAAAGCCCAGAAGAACAAGCAGACGATAGAGGAGAAGATCGAGACGCTCCACGAGAAACGGGAGGACGCGAAAGCCGAACTCGACGAGATCGAGTCCGACCTCCGCGAAAAGCAGTCCGAATACGCCGACATCGAGGCCCGCAGCGACGACGATAGCTCGTGGCCGCGGTCGGTGACGACGATCCTCAACGCCGGCAAACGCGGCGTTCACGGCGCGGTCGGCGATCTCGGGAGTGTCAAGGGTGAGTACGCCACCGCCTGTGAAACCGCCGCCGGCGGCCGCCTCGCAAACGTCGTCGTCGACGACGACAGCGTTGGCTCGGAGTGTATCGACTACCTCAAATCCCGCAACGCCGGCCGTGCGACCTTCCTCCCGATTACGGAGATGGACGACCGCGGGCTACCGACCCTGCCCGACGATCCGGGCGTCGTCGATTTCGCGCGCACCCTCGTCGAGTACGACAGCCAATACGAGGGGATCTTCTCCTACGTACTGGGTTCGACACTCGTCGTCGAGGACATGGACACCGCCCGCGAGTTCATGGGGCAGTTCCGGATGGTCACGCTGGACGGCGACCTCGTCGAGAAATCTGGGGCGATGACCGGCGGCTCTGGCGGCGGCTCTCGCTACGCGTTTTCGGCGTCAGGCGGCGGCAAGCTCGAACGGCTCGCCGAGGCGATCGACAAACTCGAAGACGAACGTCGCAAACACGAGGAGGAAATCCGCGATTTCGAGGAACAGATCGACGCGGCTCGCGACCGGGAATCCGACGCCGTCGAGAAGGTCCAATCCATCGAGGCCGACATCGAACGCACCCACGAGGAGATCGACGATGCCGAGGCGAAAATCGACGACCTCGAAGCCCGCCTCGACGAGATCGAAGCCGAACGCGAAGCTGTCGAAGAAGAGATGGCCGAGGTCGACGCCGAACTCGACGAGATCGAGGCTGAACGCAAGGAAGTCGACGCCGACATCGAGGAGATCGAAGCCGAGCTCGCGGAGTCGAAGATCCCCGAGTTGACCGACGAGGCCGACGCGATCAGCGAGGAGATCCGCGACCACGAGGATCGGATGGACGATCTCGACGGTCGACTCAACGAACAGCAACTCGAACAGCGATACGCCGAGGAGGCCATCGACGACCTCCATGACACCGTTGAGGTGGCCCAAGAGCGGAAGGCTGACGCCAAAGACGAGATCGACGATCTTGAGGGCCAGATCGGCGACAAGAGAGACAAACTTGAGGAGAAACAGGAGGCCATCGAGGAACTCGAAGCCGAGTTGGTCGATCTCAAAGACGACCGCGAGGAGTTGAAAGCGATAGTCAAAGACGCCCAAGCCGACCGCGACGAGGCCAAGGAGGCCGTCGGCGAGATCGAGTCAAAACTCGACGCAGCCCGCGAGGAGTGCGACCGGCTTGAGTGGGAGCTTGACGAACTGGAGCAGGCCGTCGGCAACTACGACCCCGAGGAGATCCCCGATCACGACGAGGTCGAATCCAATATCGACCGGCTGGAGGGCGAGATGGCAAAACTAGAGCCGGTCAACATGCTCGCGATCGAGGAGTACGAGGAGGTCGAAGCCGACCTTGACGAACTCGTCGAGGGCCGCGATACCCTTGAGCAGGAGCGCGACGGCATCCGCGACCGGATCGACCAGTACGAATCCCAGAAGAAGGCGACGTTCGTCGACGCCTTCGAGTCGATCAACGGCCACTTCGAGGACATCTTCTCGCGGCTCTCCGATGGGTCGGGCGAACTCGTTTTAGAAGCCCCCGAAGAGCCCTTCGAGGGCGGGCTGACGATGAAGGCTCAGCCGGCGGACAAACCGATCCAACGGCTGGCGGCGATGTCCGGCGGCGAGAAGTCGCTGACCGCCCTCGCGTTCATCTTTGCCATCCAGCGACACAACCCCGCGCCCTTCTACGCGCTCGATGAGATCGATGCCTTCCTCGATGCGGTCAACGCCGAGCGCGTCGGCGAGATGGTCGACGATCTGGCCGGCGACGCCCAGTTCGTCGTCGTCTCCCACCGGTCGGCCCTGCTTGAACGCTCCGAGCGCGCTATCGGCGTGACGATGCAGGACGACAACTACAGCGCGGTCACCGGCATCCAGTTCGACGGCGACGACACCGAGGCGGAGGTGCCAGCCGATGACTGAGGTTCCCGATTTGGCTGGCCTCGACGGGATCAGCGGCGAGTACAGCGACGAACAGGAACGACCGGCAGAACCGACTGTCGATGACGACGAAGTCGAACCCGTCGAGCTGTTGGTGCAGTTAGCCGAAGAGGGCGAGATCGAGCCGTGGGATATCGATATCGTTGAGGTCACCGACGCCTTCCTCTCGAAACTCGAAGCGACTGATCTGCGGACGAGCGCGCGGGCGTTGTTCTACGCCAGTGTCCTCCTGCGGATGAAAGGCGACGAACTACTCGATCCCACAGAAAACGACCCCGACGACGACCCCGAACCGTGGGAACAGGCCTTCAAGAGCGGCGCGGGAGCCGGCGACGAGACTGACGGTGGGCCAGGCTTCGACCCGGTCGACGAACTCGAAGCCGAGATGGATCGCCGTCTCGACCGGAAAAGCACCCGTGGGAACCCCGAAACGCTGGACGAACTCGTTCGTGAGCTTCGAGAGGCCGAACGCGACAACTGGTGGAAGCGACGCCGAGAGTACGACACCAGCGACACCAGCGGTGGGACGTACGGCACCCAAACGGTCGACTACCGCGCGGCCGATGATTTTCGGGAAGATGACGAGCCGACCGAAGGCGACGTGACCGCCAACACTCACACCGAGGATATCGATCACGTCATCGACGAAGTACAGGCCGCCCTTGCCCCCGAGTTCGACAACGGCCGCAGCGAGGTGCTGTACGCCGAAATCAAATCCGCCGGCGGCCGGCCGTTTATGACCTATCTCGCGCTGTTGTTCCTGTCGCACCGCGGCGAACTCCGGTTGCAACAGGACGACCTTTTCGGCGACCTCTGGGTGCAGGATCCTGCACAGCCATCTGGGGACGACAAACAAGACGAACCCGACGAAGAACTCGAAGCGACAGCCGACTGAATCGCCGTCGCCGCGACGACGACCGAGCGGCGGTGTGTTTATATGGGATCTTACCCGACACGGAGACAGTGACCTCCGATTCGTCTCCCACACCACCCGAGGAACGGATTCTCGGCCTTGACGTGCTCCGTGGGTTTGCGCTACTGGGGATTCTTCTTATCAACATTCAGGTCTTCGCGATGCCGTTTGCAACGCTGAACAACCCGACCGTGTACGCGTCGGCAACCCCCTACGGCGAGTTCACCGGCGTCAACTACCTCGTCTGGCTGGTGGGTCACATCGCCGCCGAGCGGAAGTTCATCACCCTGTTTACCGTCATGTTCGGCGCAGGGATCATCCTCTTTACCCAAGGGAAGGATGCAAGCGAGGTGCTTCGCCTCCATTATCGTCGAACCGGGTTCCTGCTGGCGGCCGGCCTCGCACATGCGTACCTGCTGTGGTACGGTGACATCCTTGTCCCCTACGCGCTGTGTGGGCTGGTTGTGGTGTTTGTCCGCGATTGGGAACCAAAACAGCTTGCACGGACAGGGCTGGTGTTGGTGGCGGTTCCATCGCTGCTCTATATCATGTCAGGGCTCTCACCGAGCTCGACACAGGCGGTCGCTGCCCAGTGGGCACCCGCCGAGGCCACGTTGCTTGCGGAGGTCGAAACCTACCGGAGCGGCTGGCTCGCCCAACTCGATCACCGTGTGCCGACAGCGTTCGCCCAACAGACCAGCGGCTTCATCAGCATCATCTTCTGGCGGACAAGCGGCCTGATGCTGTGCGGGATGGCACTGTTCAAATGGGGCATCCTCACGAATGAGCGGTCAACAACGTTCTACCGGCGGCTGCTCGCCGGCGGCCTGGTGGGCGGACTCGGCGTAACGCTTGCTGGCGTCTGGTATACCGAGACAGTCGACTGGGCCGCCCGGGAGGCCCTGTTTTTCGGCACACAGTTCAACTACTGGGGCAGCCTCCTGTTGGCCAGCGGGTATGTCGGCGGGATCATGTTGTTCTGTCGGCGGTTCGGCGGCGGGCTCATCACAACCGCGCTGTCGGCGGTCGGTCGAACCGCCTTTAGCAACTACCTGTTACAGACGCTGATCGCCACCTCGATCTTTTACGGCTATGGCCTCGGACTGTTCGGAAGTGTGACTCGCATCGAACAGGCCGGCATCGTCGTCGCCATCTGGACGGGACAGATCGCCCTCTCTGTGCTGTGGCTGCGGTACGTCCGGTTCGGCCCCGCCGAATGGCTCTGGCGCGCCGTAACATATGGGCGTCGACCGCCGCTACGAAACGATCGATCGACCGACGCAGCCGGCGATTAGTTCGGTGTCGACGCGGCGTGGGCGTCGGCGACACCCTCGACGGTTTCTCGAACCGCAGCACAACCCTCCTCGTGGAGGAGGTCGCCGACAACGATCACGTCGGCGTGTTGGCCCATCTCGTAGGCACCGTCGTAGTCGCCGATCCCGCCGCCGTAGAACAACGTCGCATCCTCAACGCCGTCGGCGGCGGCCTGGACGATCTCGGGATCGCCGAACGTACCGGAGTATTCGACGTAGACGATCTCTTGGCCGAACATCTTCTCGGCGACGCGGGCGAAGGCCCCGACATCCTCGGCGGACTGCTCGCAGTCGGCCTCGGTGTACTCGGCGACAGAGGCCTCAGGGTTCATGACGATGTAGGCCTCGGTCGTCGTGCGATCCCAATCGAGGCCGTCCTCGATGCGCACCCACTCCTTGTGGGCCCCAACCATCCAGAAGGGATCCGTCGAGTTGAACACCGTCGGGATGAGATAGCCCTCAAGAACCGGTGAGTCGATGACGACACTCGGGTTTGATGGCTCCTGGTAGAGCGGCACATCGTATGCGGCGCAGGCGTCGACGACGCGCTGCATCTTGTCCTCGGTCATCCCCAGCGTNCCGCCGATCTCGATTGCGTCGGTGCCGGTCTGACAGACATCCGCAAACGTCTCGCCGTCAACGAGGGGCTTGTCGGGGTCGATCTTGAGGATATGATCCCACGTCGCCCAAGGTGTGCTCATTGGCTATTGGATGCTCACGCGGAGAATAAAAAGCGCACGGTGGCGAGAAGGCGTGTATCGACCCACACAATCGAATCTATGCCAGTTTCGATACCGTCTCCCGAAGTAGGCCATCGAGCAGTTCCGGCAGTGTCGGGTGATAGGAACGATCCGGCACCTCGCGGACATCGAGTTCGTTTTCGACGAGTATCTGCAGTGTTTTCGCCATCGTATCGGCGTGGGCGTGCAATCCCTGATAGCCCAGTACCGTGCCGTCGTCGCTATCGACAGTCAGCCGGGCCAATCCGTAGGGAAGATCCTTGACGGTGAACACGCCGTCGTCGTTGGCCCACCGGGTCGCGGTCACGACCTCGTGGCCAGCGGATTCGGCCGTCTCCGGCGTGTGGCCAACCCGGGCGAAGGGGTAGACGCTGGCTCCGGAGAAGATGACGTGGTGGTGAACGGTTTCATAGGCGTCCATCGGCTCGCCGGCGTGGTGGGCAAGGATGTTGTCGGCCGCAGCAGCACCGTGCTCCTTGGCAACATGGAGGATCGGCTCTCTGCCGTTTGCGTCACCAACGACAAACACCTGCTCGTCGTCGACAGCAGCCATCGTGTCGTCGACCCACCCCCCATCAGGGTCGATGGCTGTGGTGTCGAAGCCGAGGTGGTCGGTTGAGGGACGGCGACCAGTAAACGTGAACAACGCGTCGGCTTCGATAGCCCGGCTGTCGGTTGTGTCGCCTGCGCCGTCGATATGAAGCCGAACACCGTTATCCTCGGTCGGTTCGATCCGTTGTTCGGTGGTGTTGGTGAGGATCTCAACACCAAACTCCTCCCGGTAGAGTGTCATGAGTTCGTCGCCGAAGATCGGATCGGCCTCGTCGATCGGCCGGTCATCGTGTTCGACAACGGTGAGATCGACACCCGCTTCGGCAAGATAGGGCACAAGTTCGATGCCAACGTAGCCAAAGCCCATAACGATTCCCGAGTCGGGGAGGTCGGTCGCCGCGAGCACGTCCTTGCTGGTCAGTGGCTCGATAGCATCCATCCCAGGCAGGTCGGGGACAAACAACGAGGAACCCGTGGCGATGACGACGTACTCGGGTTCATATCGGTCGCCGTCGATCTCAACAACGCGGTCGTCGACGAACCGGGCGGTGTCGTGAATAAACTCGACGCCCTCACGATCGGTCAGCTCGTGGATCCCCTCTCGGCGGTGGGCTGCAAAGCGGTCGACATGGTCGTTCTTTCGGGCGACGACACGGTCGAGATCGATACGCTGTGGGTCGCCCGCGAGCCGATCGTCAACCCGTGTCTGAAATCGGTGGGCCGCCGCCGAGAGCACCTCCTTTGAGGGCATACAGCCGTTGAGAATGCAGAGCCCGCCGCCGGGTTCGCCGTCATCAACGAGTGTGAGCTGATCAATCTCGCTGCCGACATGATCTGTCAGGGTGTCGGCGACAGCGGCTCCAGCACTGCCGTAGGCACCAATAACGAGTACGTGCATAGCAAATGGTGGGGCTGGGGCTACAAAACCGTGTGGCGGCTGGACGGCGGGGGATCACAAGCGCGGTTGTATCCGACGAGAAGGGAAGATCCACTCGATGAGAAAGGCGTAGATGTGGGAAGTAGATAGTACTTCCCGACCTGTTCCGGGCAGGCGTGTTCGACAGTCGCCGTCGTTGACACGAGGCGACAACTGTGTGTTTTGGCCTATGGGATAAATAATCAACGATCTAAATATCAATTGTAATAATACACTGGAGATGTCACAGTTAACCCCCATCCGGTGCGGCCGTGATACGAGTGATATCGAGCCATTCAAATTATTCAATGTGAGAACTTGATCCTAGTTTTTATGATAATCGTCCGCATTATCTCAGTTACCGTCTGACCGTGTTCCGGGCAGGCGGTGGCCGTCTCCGGGCAGGCGGCACGCGATACGGCATCCGGGCAGATGTCGTTCGACATCCGGGCAGGCATCTCGGTATGCTACCCTCTCATCTATCATTTCTCGCCTTGATACTGATAGTCCGAGTCTTTGCCGGTTCCGGTCATCGGTTGCTTGTCGGCTTTCAGCACGTCATACCGGTATATAACCGCCACAATCGCTATCAGACATCGCTACTGTTGCCGAACAGTGAAGACGCCTACCGAGAGATCCCAGCCGACTCAGCAGCAAGCACCGACTCGATCTCCGCGCGTGTCGAGACCAATACATCACCCGTGATCGTCCGCTTGACCGCCGCGGCCGCCGCTGCGTACGCTTGGGCGGTTTCGACATGCTCCGGCGTCAACGCGCCAGCACCGTTGGTAAGCAGTTCACCGAGAAAGCCACCAACAAAGGCATCGCCGGTGCCGATGGCATCGACCGTCTCGTCCGAGTAGATCCCTTCTTCGATGACCGCCTCGTCAACGAGGGCGAGCGAGCCGTCCGCGCCGCGGGTGACGACGACCGCATCAAGCTCGTAGTCGGCGACCAGCCCGCGAGCGACCGCTTCGGCGTCGCCGTCGTAGCCGAGAATCGCACTCGCATCGCGGTGAGGGGCAAACAGTAGATCAATGTGGGGCAGCAGGCGATCGTAGGCGACCGCGGCCGCCTCCTGTGACCAGAGCTTTGAGCGGTAGTTGAGATCGAACGAACACAGCGTATCGGCCGCCGCAGCAGTAGCGAAGAGCTCGCGTGTTGTTTCGGCGGTGGCGTCGCTGAGGGCGGGTGTGATCCCGGTGGTGTGAAACACGTCAGCGTCGGCGACGGGCTCGGTGTCGAGTTCGTCGGTGCTAACCGTCGTGATCGACGCGTTGGCGCGGTCGTAGACGACAGTCGTCTCTCTGGGGTCGGCCCCGTATTCGAGATAGTAGGTGCCGAGCCGAGCGGTGTCGCTGTCGTCCCACGTGACCGCAGGTGTCACGTCGTGGCTACGGAGGGCGCGAACGACGCGCCGCCCGAGCGGGTTTGCCGGGAGCTTCGAGCACCACGCCGCGTCGACGCCGAGACAGCTTGCGGCGGCGGCGACATTGCTTTCGGACCCACCGACCTGTGCGTCCAGCTCACCCCCCGTTTCGAGTCGCGTGCCGCGGGGTGGCGAAAGCCGGAGCATCGTCTCGCCGAACGTCACCAGTTCAGCCATGGGATCGACCGCCATGCATACCGCGTGGTTAGGTGGTACGGCTCTTAAGTCCAGCCGTTATCACTCCGCCCGCCGACCATGGCCCGGATAGTCGCGCTCGAAGCGGTCGGTGATCTCCTCGCGGGAGATCTCGATGAGCACTGGTCGGCCATGCGGACAGGCATAGGGGTTCTCGCAGTCGTCGAGCGTCGACAACAGCTCGACAACCGAGCCCTCGGTAAGTGCGGTGTTGCCGGTCACGGCAGGGTGGCAGGCGAGATCGGCGAGTAGATCGTCGATGGCGGCCTCGACGGTCGCATCGCCGTCAGCCGATTCGACGACGCCGAGCAGCGCGTCACGTAGAAACTCGGGTTCCAGCGTTGTCTCAAAGATCGCCGGCACACCGGTAACGGCAACCTCGCGGTCGCTCACGCGCTTGGCGCGAAACCCGATCGTCGCGAGCTGGTCGGCGACCGACCCAAAGAGGGCTGCCTCGCGGGCGGTGAGTTCCAGAGACACCGACTCCGCAAGCGTTTGGGTCGCCGGCGACTCGCCAAGGGTAGCTTGGAGCCGTTCGTAGTTGACCCGCTCGTCGGCGGCATGCTGGTCGACCAACACTAACCCATCATCGGTCGCTGCCAACAGGTAGGTGTCATACAACTGGCCGAGTACACGAAGGGTCGGCAAGGTGTCATACTCCCGCTCGGCGGTTGTCGCCTCGCCGGTGAGCGTTCGCTGGGTCGTTGGCTGGGTCGGCTTGGACGGCCGTGCGTCAGAGGGTGGATGTGCGGTGGCGTCTTCGTCAACAGCGGTGTTGTCGGTCTCGCCGTGCTTGGCCGGTGTCGACAGATCGCCAGCTGTCGACGACTCCTCGGGCGTCGACGAGTCGGCTGCTGGCACCGAATCGGTCGCCTGCTCAACGGGTTCGGCCGGTGGCGACTCGGTTGCGATGTCGTCGACAACCCAACTGTCCTCCGCGCTCGGATCGACCGGTTTGGCAGGATCAACACCGTCGGCTGGTGGTGTGATCGTCGATTCGGACTCCGATGGCTGAGGGGCAGTCGTCGTATCGTCAGCGTTGCCGGTGGAAGCTGTAGCATCGCTGTCAGGCGAGCGATCGGTATCGACATCGATAGTCTCGACAGCGTCACCGGCGTTGTCGCGGTCGCCACCGCCGACGGCAGTTGTGTCGGGTGATTCCGGCTCGATAGCTGTCTCCTCGGGTGCCGATCGCCCACGGGGGGCCGACGAGCGGATCAAGCCATTGTCGAGCAGGGCCGCACTCACAGCCTCGCGGACAGCGGATCCAACGGCCTCCTCGGCGTCAAACCGCACTTCTGTTTTGCGCGGGTGAACGTTGACATCGACCGACCCCGGCGGGAGGTCGACAAAGAGCACAGCGAAGGGGTAGCGATCAGGAGCTAGCTGGCCGCCGTAGGCGTCGACAACCGCGCCGCGCAGCAGCGAGGCTGTTACGTATCGATCGTTGACAAACGTCGCCAGATACGACCGCGTGCTCCGGGTTGTCTCCGGATCGCTGACAAGCCCCGAGACGCGCTCTATCGGCCCATCGTCGTCTGAATCATAGTCAACTTCGACCATCGATTCGGCGACATCACGGCCGTAGACTGCAAGCACGGCCGAGCGCAGCGAGCCGGTGCCCTCGGTCGCAAACACCTCCCGGCCATCATGTTCAAACGCGACGGCGACACCGGGGTTTGCCAGGGCGTACTGGCTGACGACCGTGTTGACGTGATCAAACTCGGTGCGCTCGCGGTTGAGAAACTTCCGGCGGGCAGGCGTGTTGTAAAACAGGTCGTCGACCTCAACGGTCGTCCCAACCGGGCAGCCGGCCGGGGTGGTATCGCCGGTATCGCCGCCAGCAACGGAAAGTTCGGCTCCCGAGGCGGCGTCGGCCGGCCGCGATCGAACCGTCAGCCGGGAGACGGCACCGATCGTGGCGAGCGCCTCACCACGAAAGCCGAGCGTGCCGACACCGGCGTCGAGGTCGTCGATATCGGTGATCTTGCTCGTTGCGTGTTCGGCGACCGCCAACGAGAGCTCGGATTCGGGGATGCCGTGGCCGTTGTCGCGGACGCGGATATGTTCGGTGCCGCCACCCTCGATGGCGACCGCGATCCGGGTCGCGCCCGCATCAAGGCTGTTTTCGAGAAGTTCCTTGACGACGGAGGCCGGTCGTTCGACAACCTCACCGGCAGCGATCCGCTGGACGGTCTGTTCGTCGAGCTGGTTGATCGCCGTGTCGTCGGTAGCGTCCTCAGTCATCGGTAGCGGTCGTCTGTCCGATCGGTGACTCGTCAGCAGCCAACAGCCGATCGATCGCCGTCTGGTGGATGCTTACCGTCAGCAACACATCGCGAGCGGTCGACGGCGAGACCCACTCGTAATCACAGTGTTCGTCGCTGAGCTCGACATCGGTTGTCTCGGTCTCACAGTAGTAGACGACACTGAACCGCCCGCGACCGGCGTCATTCCGCCAGGCGGCGGTGTGGATCGGCTTGCCGACGGTTACCGAGAGACCCGTCTCCTCGGTTACCTCCCGTTTGAGTCCGGCGATCGGTGCCTCAGTCGCCCCCATCCGGCCGCCGGGGAGTTCCCAGGTGTCGGCGTCAACCTGCATCACCAGTAGCTCATCGGCAGGCGATCGAACGAGTGCCTTCTGGCTGACCTCGGCGATCAACGGTTGGTCAGTCATCGGTGGGCGGATGTCGGCGGTGATTCACCTCGTCCGGGTGGCAGCCGGCTGCCTGGCTGCTGGCGGATCGATGGGAAGCAAACGAGTGCATTGGTTAACGTTCGTGGGTGAGCGGTATGAATCCATTGTTGCTTCCGTGTCACATCCGCGGGAAGAATGCGTTCTACGGCGCCGGACGTTGACGACAGCCGTTGCTGGCGGTGAGAGAACAGCAGTGAACGGAGTGGGGTGGATCGACGGCGAGCACTCAGGCAGTTCGCTCAACGCGCCACGTTGTCGCGCCGGTGTACGACCATCGTTCGATCGAGAGGTCGTCGATCGAGTCTTGCAACTTGACGATCAGGGCACCGATCTCTTTGGCGGAGAGGCCGACTTCCTCGGCGATAAACTTGCTTTTGAAGTACATATCGCCGGCGGCGGCACGCTCACGCAGATAGTCGGCAAGCCGTGCCTCCTTCGATTTAGGGTTGTCTACGTCGGTCGATTCCTCGGCCTGAACAGGTTGAGTCGTCGCAGTCATGATTATGATCTCTTATATTGGTGGCCAGCACGCAATGCGAGCAGTTGACAGCCGAGCAGTCCAAGGAAGACTGCTCCAGTGTGGGTGCCGATGCCGAGGGAGAGAACCGGCAGATACACTACCGGCAGGACGATCGCCGCCCAGAAGCCAAGCCAGCGGATCGGCTGGGTAAGCGACAGGCTATGAGCGGCCTGCGGGGGCGACTCGGCTTCGGCCGGCGATGACCGACCAACGGTCGATGGGGAACCTGTCATTGAGTGTTCACCGTCTATCGGGATCAACAGACCGTATCCATATATAATACCCCGAGTGTTCGAGAGAATTCATCGGCTAAAACGTCGTGAAATGCGTTCAACTGATAGTTTATAACCTCCTCAAACACGTTTTAAAATTTTATAATCGCTTCTAAGTCGCGTACTCGTCTACAAGCAAATATTGCTGATGAATGAACGATCACGCTGGTTAAATACGAGTTTTCCTGCCGGTCAGTGCTTGAGGTCATCAGCGTCGGCGAGGCGATCTTGCCACTGCTGTACCTTCGCCATCAGCTCAACCGGCGATGTTTCGTCGATATCGGTCGCCTCCAACTCCGAGAGCACCGATGTGACCGCCGGGTCGGATCGCTCACCCGGTTCGGTTGTCGCGGGGGTATCTGAGTTCAGACCGTTGTCAGCCGTACGAAACTCACCCGCGCTTAGGTCGAAGACCGCTTGTGTCGGCTCATCGGAGCCGCTACCTTTCGCTTCGACAGCCTTCTCCGACCGAAGTTTGTCGAGTACGTCGCGCGCCCGCCCAACAACAGGATCGGGGACGCCCGCAAGATCAGCGACGTGAATCCCATAGGAGCGATCGGTCGCGCCCTTTTCGACCGTCCGGAGGAACGTAATCTCCTCGTCGGTCTCACCCTCGTTGGCGACGGCGACGTGGACGTTGCCAACGCGGTCAAGATGAGAAGCCAGCGCGGTCAACTCATGGTAGTGGGTCGCAAACAGACAGTGACAGCCGATCCGATTGTGGATGTACTCTGTTGCGGCCCACGCGATCGAAATCCCGTCGTAGGTGGCGGTGCCACGGCCGACCTCATCAAGGATCACCAGCGATTCGTCGGTCGCCGAATGGAGGATCTTAGAGAGCTCCTGCATCTCAACCATGAACGTTGATCGACCCTGTGCGAGTTCATCGAGCGCGCCAACGCGGGTGTAGATCCCATCGACGACGCCGACGGTCGCCGCGTCGGCGGGAACAAAGCTGCCCACCTGTGCGAGTAAGGTAATCAGTGCGGCCTGTCGCATGTAGGTCGATTTCCCGCTCATATTCGGCCCCGTCACGAGCAGAAAGCCACGGTCGTCGTCAACTCGAAGATCGTTGGGCACGAACTCGGTGGTCTGTTCGACGACGGGATGGCGGCCCGCCGTGATGTCAAGGGTGCCCGGTTCGGCCAGCGTCGGCCGACACCAGCCGTTGGCGGCGGCGTGGGTCGCCAACGAGCAGTAGACATCAAGTTCGGCGATGGCTCGGCCTACGTCTTGCAGTAACGCTGCCTGCTCGGCTACTGTCTCGCGGAGTGCCTCGAACAGTTCGTATTCGAGTTCACCGCGCTGTTCTTCAACCCGGAGGATCTCGCGTTCCCGCTCGGCTAACTCGTCGGTGATAAACCGTTTTGCGTTCTTCAGTGTTTTGACGTGTGAGAACGAATCAGGGACAGCGTCGGCTTCCGACTGGCCGACCTGCACGTAGTAGCCGTCTGTTTTGTTCCGCCCGACCGAGACGTGAGTGAGCCCGTGTCGTTGTTTGAGTCGGTCAGCCAGCCCATCGAGCCACTCCTTGGCGTCCTCGTGTTGGTCGATGAGGTCATCAAGGTCGTCGTTGTAACCGCGTTTGAAAAGCTCGCCCTGTGTCACCGTCTGCGGGGGATCCGCAACGATGGCATCGTCCAGCATGTCCCGAAGGTCGGCTGCGGCATCCCGGTCGATGTCGGCGAGAACACCGGGGAGTGGCGAGTCTGCGAGCTCACCATCGGTGAGTTCACTGGCGATATCGGGCAGTAGTGCCAGCGTGTCACGGATCGACAGCAACTCGGTTGCGCCCGCACTCCCGCTGGCGACGCGGCTGGCGAGGCGTTCAAGATCGCTTGCGCCGTCGAGCGTTTCCTGGAGTCGTTGGCGGGAAAGCGCGGCCGAGGCGACGGCGGCGACGCTGTCGAGGCGGCGATCCAGTGTTGTGTGGTCGCGACGCGGCCGGGTCAGCCATTCCCGCAGCAGGCGACGCCCCGGACTCGTTTCGGTGTGATCGAGTGTCGCCAACAACGAGCCATCGCTGTCGCCCTGCATCGTCTCGACGAGTTCGAGGTTCCGCTGGGTCGTTGCATCGAGCGTCAGATGATCGTCGGCTGTGTAGGGCTGGAGCCGCGTCATCGATTGGCGAACGCCGACACCGGTTTCGGTGACGTACGCGAGAATTGCGCCCGCAGCCCGACGGGCCAACGCGGAGTCCAGCCCGATGCTATCTGCGGTTTCGTCGCCAAACTGTTCGGTGACAGCGTGGGTCGCTCGGCCGGGCGCGAAAGCATCGGTGGTGTGTAGCGTTACCTCGGCGTTGCTACGGTCGGTGACAGCGTTGAGGAACGCGTCGTCGGTACGAACCGTGGGGCCGGGCAGCAGTTCGACCGGGTCGAACCGATAGCATTCGGCGACCGCGCTGTCGGCGTCAGCAACCTCGGTGACGAGAAACTGGCCGGTTGTGATGTCGGCGAAGGCCAGCCCGTAGGGGCCGCTATCGTTGTCAGCGGTGTCGCCGGCGGTGGCATCGTCGGCAGCGGGTGCGACAACTGCCGCGAGGTACTGGGCGTCGCTGTCAGCGGTTTCCAGCAGCGTCCCGGGTGTGACACGGCGGGTGATCTCGCGGTAGAACTCCCCCGAATCGTCCGCAAACTGGTCGGCGACAGCGACGGTGTAGCCGCGTTCGACGAGCGCGGTGAGATACGGTTGGAGCTCCGAAACCGGCACGCCGGCCATCGGGTAGGACTCACCACCGGAGGATTTCGTTGATGTTGTCAGCTCTAGTTCGGTAGCCACACACTCAGCATCATCGTCGAAAAACTCATAGAAATCGCCGCACTGCATCGCCATCAGGTCGGCGTCACTATCGGCCTTCAGCGCGTGGAACTGGCCGACGATTCCCTGCGACATACCGGTCGTGGGGCGGACAGTCGCTAAAACGCTACGGTGCAGTGGTGCTGAAAGTGGGCAGCGTCACTCCGTGATCAGCGCCTCGTGAAGCCCCACCAGCCGCTTGCGGAGCGTCGCCGCCGTGGGTGCGGCCACGATCACCGCGGGCTGTCGATCTATACCACCGGCGTCGATGATCGCTGCCGGGGCGGCGTCAACATCGTCGAGTGCCGTTTCGACGACATCGGTCGCGTCCGTCCCTGAACTGCGGGCGACCGGCCCATCGAGTGTATCGAGAGCCTGCTCGATGGCGTCGTCAAGGCGACAGGTAGCCGCAAACCGGAGCGCGGGGAACGCCTCGCGGGCGGCCAGGAGTTGGTGGGCGAGATCGCTGCCGACACCGGATCGAACGCCCGCGTTGTGTCGGATCCCGGTTCGCGTCCGGCTGAGGCGGCCATCAACGCCGACGACCTCGGCGGCTGACTCGGCGTATCGGGTCGCGCCGACAATATTCATGCCGCCGGCGGGAACGAGGGGTTCGACGTTGGTCTCGACCAGCCGGGCGACGATCCGCTCGACGGCGGCGGTTGTCGCCTCGCGGTCGGCGCGTTCACGCATCTCGACGAGGTGGTGGACTGATCCCGGCCCCTCCCCCGTGTCGATCCCGTAGCGAACGGCTCGCTCCATGAACGCGACGCCGCCGCCGACGGCCTCGGTCAGCGTTTCCTCGTGGGCCAAGCGGGCAGCGATACCACTGGAAAGCGTACACCCCGAGCCATGCGTCGCATCGGTCTCGATACGTGGATGACTGAACTCTTGAGTGTGGATCGGGTCGGTGGCCGACTCGTCGATGACGAGCGTGTCAACAACGCTCTCGCCGTCGATGTGGCCGCCCTTCACGAGCGCGGCGTCGGCCCCCAACTCGACGATATCGCGGCCCGCGGCCTCAGCGGCCTCGACGCTGTCGACCGGCCGGTCGGTCAGGAGTTCGGCCTCGTCGGCGTTCGGTGTCACGAGCGTCGCATGATCAAACAGTGCCTCGTAAGCGGCCTCGGCGTCCTCGCTCAGGAGTCGGTCGCCGGTCGCCGCGACCATGACGGGGTCGACGACAACCGGACCGTCGAATGCGGCGAGACAGTCGGTGACCGTTTCGATCACGTCGGTGGTCGCAAGCATCCCGGTTTTGATCGCCTGAACCTCAAAATCGTCGATGACGGCGTTGTACTGGGCGGCGATATGGTCGGTCGGCAGGACGTTGATATCCGCGACGCCGGTCGTGTTCTGGGCGGTCGTCGCGGTGATCGCTGAGGTGCCGAAAACATCGTGGGCCTCCATCGTTTTTATGTCAGCTTGAATCCCCGCGCCGCCGCCGGAATCACTGCCGGCAATGGTGAGTGCGACCGGCGGGGAAACGGGTGCGTGGGTGCGCATCATAGGTTGGTTTGGGTGCTGAAAGCGGTCGGTTGGGTGACACCACTCGTCATACAGACAGATACGTCGGTTTCGGTAAAAAGTCGCGGGACTCGTTGGTCGCTGTCGGCGTCGGCCTCAGGCGTTCGGTTGTGGGTTGTCGATGCCACACCCGTCGCTGTAGTCGACCGCATCGACCGAGTCGACGGCGTCGGCACCACAGACTGGGCAGTCCGGCGACTGCTGGTAGGGGACGCGTTCGGTCGNGAGTTCCATCGCGTCATATGACAGCAGTGTGCCGACCAGCGGGTCGCCAAGATCGGCCAGCAGTTTCACCGCTTCGGTCGCCTGCAGACAACCGATAGTGCCCGGCAGCACACCCAACACACCGGTCGTCGCACAGTCGGGGACGGTTCCGGGAGCAGGGGCCTCAGGAAACAGACATCGGTAGCAGGGCCCGCCGGAAACAAGCGTCGTGACCTGTCCCTCAAACGTGTAGACCGCGCCGTTGACCAGCGGAACCCCCGCCAGCCGGCAGGCGTCGTTCAGCAGGTATCGTGTCGGAAAATTGTCAGAGCCATCGACAACGAGGTCGTAGTCGTCGATCAGTTCGGCGGCGTTGTCGGGATTGATGCGTCGCTCGTGGGGTTCAACCGTCACATCCGGGTTGAGATCGGCGACAAAGTCAGCCGCGCTGTCGACTTTCGGCCGGCCCACATCGCCGTCGCCGTGGATCACCTGTCGCTGGAGATTTGACCGCTCAACGACATCGTCGTCAACGATACCGAGCGTGCCGATGCCCGCGGCCGCGAGGTACTGGATCACCGGCGCGCCGAGGCCGCCCGCACCGACGACGAGGACGCTGCTATCTAGCAGTGTTGCCTGCCCCGCAGGGCCGATCTCGTCGGTGATGAGATGCCGCGAGTAGCGGTCAAGTTGGGTCGACGACA
>P_A23_Liq_2_FmtDRAFT_1000134_pt1 | contig 17093 bp, 18 predicted proteins | sample PonA232FremontCA_FD_10599 | JGI IMG/M metagenome (IMG submission 10599) | reverse complement strand
CGCCATCGTCGGCCTGGTGTTCGTCGCCGCGCCACGGGCTGCCAGTGGCGCGGCGGGCCTGCTCGCGGTGTACCTGGTCGGGATCGCCGTCCTCACGCTCCCACACGTCGCGGTCGTGACGTGGATGGATCTCCGACAGGACGTGTGGTAGGTGGCGGTCGAACGTGTTCCAGCGCGTTGGATATCTGTTCACGGGGCCGGAAGACCACTCCGTGAGTTCGGATCACTCCGACGGAGCGGGGGGACAGACGCCTCGGCAACCAGTGGCGAGCGCGTTCGCGCGGCGGCCCGGACACTCCGCCAGCCGCGGACGGCCTCGTGGGTCGCCGACGAGACGGACACCGCGGTCAAGACCGCACAGAAGTATCTCGACCAACTCGTCATAGACGGTGTCTGCCGACAGGTCGACCGCGGCGACACCACTCGGTACTGTGTCGACCGACTGATGGCGACGTACCGGGAGGTGGTGACACTCCAAGGGAGCACGACCGCGAGGAACTCACCGAGACGCTCGCGACGATGCGAACACAGATCACAGACTGGAAGCGTCGCTACGACACCGACTCACCGGACGCGTTGCGTGCGAGTCTCGGATCGCTCGACGACCCCGAGGAGATCGCGACTCGCCGCGAGGTCGCGAGCGAGTGGGAACACCTCACCGACCGAGTCGAACTCGTCCAGACGGCGCTGGCGGCGTACGATCTCGTAGAGCATCCGCCGGTGACAGTCGGGTGAGTCTCTCCTCCGCTCGAAATTCGACAGTCTCGAACGCCTTCCCTCCGGCTCCCGCAGGTTCGGAACCGGGGCGAAGTGTTAATTAGGTGGTTCGCGTCTGTACTTGCCATGGCCCGGAACACAGAGTGTCACATCCCGGAGTGGGCGGAGCTGCTCGACGCCTCCGTCCCCGAGTCGGCGTGTGACCGCCAGCCGCAGACGGCTCAGGACGCGTACGAAGTCGACGCCGAGGTGACACTCGACCGGCAAGAGGGGTCGTGAGACTCGGGCGGCGCGACACAGTCGGTTCGGTGCGGTTCGTTTCTCACTGGCGTTGGTAGTATCCATCCGGAACAATCAGGTACGACGGTCGCCAGTCGCTGGTGTGTCAGAGACGAACGACGACGGGGAACTCCCGAGAGCCGACGTGCCGAAAATGGCCCGTCTCATTGAGGGGACCGGCGACTACGCCTTTCTGATCGGTGCGGGCACGTCCCGCCCGCGGCCGTCCAGTATCTTGACTGCGGGGGAGTTGATCGACGAGTGGCGGGAGGAGTGTTATCGGTTCGAGCATCCGAACGAGAACGACCCGTCGGAAGAAGCGATCGCAGACTGGGCAGAGGGACAACAAGAAGCCGACGGCATTGAGCAGAGCGACGAGTACGGCTACTGGTTCGACAGGTTCCGCCCGGACCCGGCGGCACGACGGGAGTACATTCAGGACCTCGTGGAGGGTGCCGACCCGACCACCGGCCACCTCGTGCTCGCGTCGATGATGAGCGGTCGGAGTGGCGAACAACAGGTGCCACTCACCCTCACCCCGAACTTCGACGACCTGTTGTTCGACGCCTTCTACCTGCTCTCGGAGGAACGCCCACAGATTATCAACCACCGCGCGGTCGTTCCGGAGTTCCAGATCACGCGAGACGACCCCGCGATCGTCAAACTCCACGGGGACTATCTCTACAGCAACCTCCGAAACACGGGCGAAGAGACCGACCGACTCAACGAGTCGATGGAGACGGTGTTGACCGAGACGACCGAACAGTACGGGCTGGTCGTCGTCGGTTACAGTGGTCGCGACGACTCGATCATGTCCGCGTTGGAACAGGCCGACATCTCCGGCAACCGATTGTACTGGTGTGTTCGCCGGCCGCGTGAGCATCACGACGCCGACACTGTCGACGAGAAAATCAGTGACCGTGCGGCCGAACTGGTTCGGGAGTCGGACGGACGTATTGTCGAAATCGAGGGTTTCAACTCGCTGATGAGTCGGTTTCGGAAGCTGATCGACGGTTTACCACCGGTGACAGAGAAGGACGAGTTACAGAATCGGTTTGACGAGCGCGTCGCACAGCTTGACGAGATTCTGGAAGAACGGAGCGATGCAGAACCCAGTCAGGCAGAGAAAGAGGAGCTGGGTATCTCGGAACTCTCTGATGAGGCGGCTGAAGCAGCAAAAGAAGGCAATTTCAAATATGCAAAATCATTATATAACCGTTTAATGGACAGAGACGGTGAAAATGTAACTCGACTTGGGATCCGTGGAAGCCTGAAACAGGAACTAGGCGACTACGAAGGGGCAATTGCAGATTATAACAAAGTGGTTGAAATCAATCCTCAAGAACCACTCGCCTACCATAGCCGTGGAGACGCAAAATATATGATAGGTAACTACGAGGACGCAATCGCAGACTACGATCAAGCAGTTGAAGTTGATCCCGAATACTCAGTGGTCTACTACAATCGCGGAAACGCAAAACGAGCACTGGGTGACTACAAGGGCGCAATCGCAGACTACAACCAAGCTCTCAAACACGACCCAGAGAACGACCTGATCCTTCGGAACAGATCAGAGGTCAAAATCCTACTTGGCCAGTCACCCGAGGCAAAACAGGATGCCGAGAGAGCGAGAGACCTGAGCGACACCACTGACGAAAACGCTACAAGTAGTCTTCTCTACTTAATCGCCGTAATCCTCCTCGAAGAAGACACCCAACCGCAAGAACAGGAGTACCGCGACCTCTGCGAACAGGAATTCACCACGTCGTGGAGCTTCGAAGAACTCGACACCTGGCTCGAAGACGCCGATCTCGACCCAGAGAAAGAAGCCCACATCACCGAACTGATGAACCTCCTGCGCGAGCACAAGGCAGACTGATCACTCTCGCCTCGCCCACAGCGAAGCTTTACCCACGAACCGACCCAACGACCGGTGATGGCAGAGGCCGCCGACACGGACGACCAGGCGTACGTCGACCACCCACTCCTCACGCCGCAGGTGGTCGAGGACCGCCGGTACCAGGGACTGCTCGCGGACGCCGCGAGCGACGCGGACACGCTCGTCTGTCTCCCGACCGGGCTGGGGAAGACGACCGTCTCGTTGCGGGCGACGGCCCGGCGGCTCCACGAGATCGGTGGGAAGGCGTTGTTCCTCGCACCGACGAAGCCGCTCGTGCGGCAACACGCGACGTTCTACCGCGAGGCGTTGCGGGTGCCCGACGAGGAGATCGTCGTGTTCACCGGCGAGGTCGCGCCCGACGACCGCGCGGCGCTGTGGGACGAGGCGACGATCGTGATCGCGACGCCGCAGGTGGTCGAGAACGACCTGATCGGCAACCGAATCTCGTTGTCGCGGGTGACACACCTCACCTTCGACGAGTGTCACCGCGGCACCGGGGAGTACGCGTACGTCTACATCGCCGAGCGCTACCACGCGGACGCCCGACGGCCGTTGGTGACGGCGATGTCCGCCTCGCCCGGCGGCGACGCCGAGGAGATCCAGACCGTCTGTGAGAATCTCGGCGTCGACGAGGTGGAGGTGATGACCGAGGGTGACGCCGACGTGGCGGCGTACACCCACGAGACGGACGTGGAGTGGGAGGAGATCGAACTTCCCGAGGAGGTGATCGAGATCCGGGACGCGTTGAACGAGGTGATCCGCGACCGACTCGGGAAGCTGAAGTCGCTGGGCGTGAGCGACACCACACAGCCGGACGTCTCCCAGAAACAGTTGAACGCGATGCGCCGGGAGCTCCAGAAGATGATGGACGCGGGCCAGTCGGACGCCTACGAGGGGATGTCCACCCACGCGGAGGTGATGAAGCTCCGGCGGGCCGTGGAGTTGGTGGAGACCCAGAGCGTCGAGGCGTTGGATCGGTACTTCGAACGGCAACGGGAGGCCGCACGCTCCTCGGGTGCGTCGAAGGCGAGCCAACGGATGGTCGCGGAGCCGAAGGTACGGGAGGCGATGCGGCTGGCGGACGCGTTCGACGACCTCCACCCGAAGTTCCGACGGACCCGCGTTCTGTTGGCCCAGACGCTCGGGATCGGCGGCGGGGAGCGCGTGATCGTGTTCACCGAGTCGCGCGACACCGCAGAGGCACTCACGGAGTTCCTCTCGGCGTCGTTCGACACCCGGCGGTTCGTCGGGCAGAACGACACGGACGGCTCCGACGGGATGACCCAGCCGGAACAACAGGAGACGCTCGACCAGTTCCGTGCCGGGGAGTTCGAGGTGCTCGTCTCGACGAGCGTCGCCGAGGAGGGGTTGGACGTGCCGGAGGTCGATCTGGTGTTGTTCTTCGAGCCGGTGCCGACCGGGATTCGGTCGATCCAACGGAAGGGTCGAACCGGCCGCCAGGAGGAGGGGCGCGTCGTCGTGTTGATGGCCGAGGACACCCGCGACGAGGCGTACTTCTGGATCTCTCGGCGGAAGGAGAAGAAGATGGAGGAGGAACTCCGGTCGTTGAAGAGCGTCGCCGACGAGATCAGCGAGGAACTGTCGGGTCAGTCCGCGCTCGACCAGTTCGACGACGCGAGCGAGGACGACGATACGGCGGAGTCGACAGACGCGAGCGAGGACGACGATACGGCGGAGTCGACAGACGCGACGAACGGAGACGACCAACCCGGACTGACGGCGTTCGACGCAGACGACGCCGCGGGCGGGTCCGACGCCGGCGACGATCCCGACACCGAGGCGACCGCGAGTAACACCGAGACGGTCGACACCGCGGAGCCGACACTCGGAGACGCGCTCGACGACGAGGGAGTGGTCGCGACTGCGGGCGAAACGGACGACGTGGAAGTGGTGATCGACCAACGCGAACTGGAGACCACCATCGCACGCGACCTCTCCACCCGCGAGGGGGTGACGACGCGGCTGGAGACGCTGGCGGTCGGCGACTACGTCCTCTCGGATCGGGTCGCGGTCGAACGGAAGTCCGTCGCGGACTTCCTCGACACGCTCGTCGGCGGGGACCGGTCGTTGTTCGAACAGGTCGGCGACTTGGCGCGAGCGTACGCCCGGCCCGTGGTGGTCGTCGAGGGTGACGACCTGTACGGGGAGCGGAACGTGGAGCCGAACGCGATCCGTGGCGCGTTGGCGTCGTTGTCGGTCGACTTCGGTGCCTCCGTCCTGCGAACGACCGACCCGACCGGCACCCGGGAACTGCTGGCGACGATCGCCGACCGCGAACAGACCGACAACGACCGGACGGTGTCGGCCCACGGCGAGAAGGCCGACAAGACGCTGGCCGAACAACAGGAGTACGTCGTCAGCTCTATCGCGGACGTGGGGCCGGTGACGGCACGCGCCCTGTTGTCGGAGTTCACCACCGTCGAGGCGGTGATGACCGCCCGCGAGAACGACCTCCGCGAGGTCGACGGTGTCGGCGAGGTGACGGCCGACCGCATCCGCGAGGTCGTCGGGAGCGACTACCAGACCCGGTGACTGTCGAGCCGGCCGTGGTCCCCCGACCCGCGACGGGTGACTCACACAGGCTTTTCACCGCTGCCGCTCGTACAGCGACCGTGACAGAGACACTGTCAGACGACGAGATCGAGACGCACCTGCCGGCCGACTGGGAGCGTGACGGCGACGAGATCGTCCGCGTGTACGAGTTCGACTCCTACCTCGCGGGCGTCGGCTTCGCCGCTGGCGTCGGCGGGCTCGCCGAGGAGGCGTTCCACCACCCGGAGATCGTCGTCCGGTACGCCGAAGTCGAGGTGCGACTCACCACCCACGACGCCGGCGGCATCACGACGAAGGACACCGAGTTGGCCGAGCGGTTCGACGAACTCGCCGACTGACGTGCCTCGACCGTCCGTCCACCCGACTCGTCGAATCGGACCGTTTATTACGTCTAAGTAGCACAGTCGGCACATGTCGACCGACACAGTTCTGATCCCGGTCGTGTTCCCCGATCCGGGGATCACCCCACTGCACGACTCGTTCGTCCGAGAACTGCGTGGGTTCGAGGTCACCCTGCTCGGCTACTGGGAAGTCGGGGACGGACAGTCACCCGAGGAGACGCGAGACGCACACGAGACGGAGGCGGAGGCGACCCTCTACGATCTGGCCAGTCAGTTCAGTAGAGAGGGAATCCCGACCGACGTGCAGCTCCAGTTCGGGCCTGCGGGCGAGGAAGAACGGGAGTTCCGAGAACACGTCGCCGACCAGACGCACGCGTCGGCGATTCTGCTCTCCGAGTCGCCCACACTGCTCCGACGCGTTCTCGTCGCAGTCCGCGACGAGAACGACGAGGCGCGGCTGGCAGAGCTGACGGGTGCGCTCGATCCGGAGACGACACTCCGAGTCGAACTCTACCACGCGGCCGAGAACGACGAGGCAGCCGCTCGCGGTGAGGAGCTCCTCGGGGAGATGCGGCAGACGCTCCACGAGCAGGGGTTCTCCGACGTCGACCTCGCGACGACGGTTGAGGTCACGGACGACCCCGCGTTCGGCATCGCACAGCGGGCACGGGAGTACGAACTCGTCGTGCTCGGTGAGACGGCACAACTCGACGTCGAGGACAGAGTGTTCGGAGAGACCTACGAGTACGTCGCCGAACGGACCGACGTTCCGATCCTCCTCGGACGCAGAGACGCCGACACCTGACCTCGCTCGAGACTCCACGAGACGGGTGGCCGCCGAGAACACGACCCGCGTGTGTCTGTCCGACCACCCCGACGGCAAAACGCCAGTTTCAGTCTCCGGTCGGTTGAAGTGCCAGCCGCCCGACAGGACAGACACCCGACGCGACGACACGCCCCCCTGTCGTCGTCGCGCTGGGTGAACTGCCCCGGAGCCGTCGTGGCCTGCCCCCCTGTCGGCCACGCGCGCTCGACTTCTACACGCCCCCGTTCTCTCTCTTTCGACCTCTCGACAGGTTCCCGTCACGCAGAACGTTCAAGCCGAGCCGTGTCGTACGAGCCGTGTGCAACTCGACGACTTCGTGGAGTACGAGGTGGACGACGACGCCGAACGCCGTCGCCTCGCCGAGGAGAAGTCCTACGAGATCCTCGACCACCTGGAGTCGTTCGAACACCGGTTCGCGGAGGCGACCGGCGGCGGCGACCAGTTCGGCTCCGTCTCGCCGGGGATCTTCGTCGGGCGGGCGAACTACCCGAACGTCTCGACGGGGATCCTCTCGCCGGTCGGCCACGAGGACGACGCTGCCCGGTACGAGACCTCCGGCGACTGGTACGAGGAGGGGGTGTCGATCTCGGACGTGTTCCGCCGGCGGACCGCTCTGTTGAACGCCTCGCAGCCGACCGACCGAGACGCCACCGCCACCGCACGGACGGCCGACACGACCCCGCGTGGCGACGGCGGGCTCCCGAACGTCCACGACGCCTGGAACGGCTTCCTCGGCACGCAACGCGAGGTCGCCATCGCCGACCAGCCGGTGGACGTCGAGGTGGCGCTCGCGGACGGCCCGGACGTGGACTTCGATCTGGGTCGGGACGACATCTCGACGCCGACGGGACCGCGTGCAGCCGCCGCGGGGGCACAGTTGGGTGAGAACCCACACGTCCCGCGACCGGTCCAGAAGACGTTGGAGGACGACGACTGGCGCGCACAGGGGGCGATCAACTATCTCTACAACCGCGGGTTCGACGTGTACGAGGTCAACACGATCCTCTCGGCGGGCGCGCTCGGCCAGACCGACCAACGGCGACTCGTCCCGACGCGGTGGTCGATCACCGCCGTCGACGACACCGTCGGCCAGTTCCTCCGTGGCTCGATCCGGACGAACCCCTCGGTCGACACGGTCCAGGTGTACCACGACAGCTACCTCGGCAACGACTTCTTCGTCGTGCTCGCGCCCGGCAACTGGGAGTTCGAACTCGTCGAGGCGAAAGCCGCCGGCAGCATCTGGAACCCCGGTGGGGAGGAGCCGTGGTACGCCAGCGACCGCGAGGGACGGGAGGGTCGCACTGGCTACCCCGACGAGACCGCCGGTGCGTACCACGCCGCCCGACTGGGCGTGCTCGAACACCTCGACGAGATCGGCCGGTCGGCGAAGGCGTTGGTCGTCCGCTACGTCTCCCCGGACTACTGGGGGCCGGCGGGGGTGTGGCAGGTGCGAGAGTCCGTCCGTCACGCCTTCGACGGGACGGTCGGCGAGGCGGAGACACTCCGCGAGGCGGTCACCGGCGTCGCCGACAGCCTCCCGGTGCCGCTGACGGCGCTCCGCCGGAAGTCGACGATGGTCGCCGGGCTCCAGTCGACGCTGTCGTCGTGGGGGAACTGACCGCCCCCGACAGATTGAACTGTCCGCCGTCGGTGGTGACGGGCGATGACGACCCCGCTTCCCCTGTTCGGGAGCACCCCGGACGGCTCGACACTCCTCTTGGAACTGTTGTTGTCGGTGGTCCCGCTCGTACTGCTGGTCGCCGGCGTGTGGTTCGTGTTCAGACTCCGGCGTCGTGCCCGCGAGACGGACCGCACGGGCCGTCTCGCCCAGACTGTCGAGGCGTACGAGCGAGGCGACGAGACGGATCGCGACGGGCCCGAAGAGTAGTCGACTGCGGTCGACAGTTCGTCGTCGGACGGGTCAGTCGTCCAGGTTCGCGAACGCCGCCTCGACCAGTTCACCGGTGTCGTCGATCACGCCGTCCAACGCCTCGGTGTCGGTCGCCAGCCCGAGCAGCCGGGCGATCCGCATGATCGAGACGTGGTACACCTCCTGACGACCCGGCTCCAACTGCCGGACGATCACGTTACACGGGAACAACGCGCCGATGGAGCCGTCGGTGGCGTCCAGCGCGCGGTCGGCCATGTTCGGGTTACACGCCCCGAGGACGTAGTACGGGTCGCGACCCGCGTCGACCTTCTCGTTCAACAGCTCCGACGGGGAGAACTCCGTCGCCACGCCGAATCCGGCGTCGAGGAACGCCTCGCGGACGTGTTCGACGGCAGCTTCGTGGGCCATCGCCAACTCGGTGCGCTCTTCGCCGAACTGCTCGCCATCGACGTTCGCGGGGTCGAACGGGAGTTGCATACCTGAATTGTGATTGCGAGGCACTAAACACTGCTGTGAAGCAGGATCGATGGTATTTCCATACATCTTGCCCCTATAGTTGTGATGTATGGTGTACTTTGGCGATGCCTCTGGACACCTCCGAGGGGTTCTAAATGGAGACTGTGAGGTGTACGTTGCAGCAGTTGTTGGAGGTGATAAAATCAGGTGTGGAAAGTGTGCGAAACAGGCTGTCCGTCGTATTGACGATTTGCCAGAAGCGAAATGGAATTCGCTTAAACAAACACCTAAAAGAAGGCTAGTTGACTGTCTTGCTGATCACCAGTCTATCTCTCTCGGGGTCGCACAGTTTACCAGAAAAAAGTTACAATCTCTTAACAACTATCACTTATTGTATCAAGATGTCTCTCTTCCTCCAGACTGGGACTTGGCACTCGAAGGGTACGCGTACGGTGAAATACTGTACGAAATGGGTGCCAAAAGTGATCGAAGACCGGTCTTTGAGTTCGATAGAGTAGCATCAAAAGAACAGTCTGTGGCGGTTCGGGATCACGTTGAGAAGTTCGTGCCTGACACAAATGTCTTTTTTCAGGGGTCTAGGAAAAGCAATGGAATACAAACTGCTGACTGTCTCGCCGGTGCTGCTGCGGAAGATTTCAAGTCCAATACCGGGTGGTTATCACGCATCAACGACGATCGGATTGTGAAATGCAGTAACTTCTCACTCATCCAGTTAGAGCAACGTCTATCGGAGCACAGTACCGCACCGTGATTGGCCTCCCACCCGCCAGCCCAGCGGAGCACGGTGCATCAATCTACAGCGTGACTCGTACTGGACGAGGTGGTTTTCCCACCCTTGCGAGGTCATCGCCCTTTCACGGCTTTATCGGTACCCTAGCTACTCGTCGCAGCTATATCCATCTTGTGCATTAAACCGCTCTAGAAAACAAATAGAATATAACTGTGGGAAAGTAGATTTGTCCCTCCCGCGCACGACAGCACTGCGAGACAAGCGTTTTCGGGCTCACCCGCAGACGGACAGGTGTGACAGAGATCACGGAGGGTGGCGTCACGGTCACCGTCGAGGAGGCCCGCGACGGGGCCAGCGACGGGACGAGTGACGCGGTGTTCTACAACCCGGAGATGGAGCTGAACCGCGACGTGACGATCGCGGTCCTGCGGGCACACGCCGACCGACGGGAGCCACGCCGAGACGGCCAGCCCACGTACGTCGACGCGACGGCCGCCTCGGGCGTCCGGGCGACTCGGGCGGCCGCAGAGGGGTACACGGTGACGGCCGCCGACGTGGACCCGGACGCCGTCGCGCTCGCACGAGAGAATCTCGCGGACACGGACGGGGAGGCGGTCCACCGCGACGCGAACGCCCTGTTGCACGAGTCGTCGTTCGACGTGGTGGACCTGGACCCGTACGGCTCTCCGGTGCCGTTCGCGGACGCGGCCGTCCGTGGCGCGCGCGAACTGCTGTGTGTGACGGCGACGGACACCGCGCCGTTGTGTGGCGCACACTTCGAGAGCGGCCGCCGGCGCTACCGGACGACCCCGCGGAACACGGAGTACCACCCGGAGATGGGGCTGCGTGTGTTGTTGTCCGCGTTGGCCCGGACGGCGGCGAAACACGACGTGGCCGTCGAACCGGTCTGTTCGCACGTCTCGCGTCACTACGTCCGCACCTACCTCGCGGTCGAGGGCTCGGCGACGCGAGCCAACGAGACGGTCGCCGAACTGGGACACGTCTCCCACTGTCAGGACTGTCTGTTCCGGGAGCACGAGCACGGCCTGCTCGCGGACGCACCCGACACCTGCCCGAACTGCGGGGGGAACCGCCTCGTCACTGCCGGTCCGTTGTGGCTGGGCCCGATCGCCGACAGCGAGTTCACCGAAGCGGTGCGGGCCGCGATCACCGACGACATGGGCGAGGCGGCGCGCGCTCGCCGGCTGCTCGACACCGTCGCGACGGAGTTGGGCCGGCCGACCCACTACGACCAACACCGACTGTGTGAGCTGTGGGGCCGGCCCGCCAGCGGGATGGAGGAGTTCGTCGGGGCGTTGCGGGACGCCGGCCACGCCGCGACCCGGGCACACTACTCGGGGACCGCCTTCGAGACGGACGCCGATGTCGCCGAGATCCGGACCGCGACCGCCCACCTCGGGTAGCTCGCCGCCCGTCCGACTCGACTGCTCGTCCGATCCACCCCCCGTGTGAGTCACTCCGAGGCGTCGCGGTGGTCGTCTCCGACCGTCACGCGTCGGTAGCGGACACGGCGTTCGACGGCGAGCCAGCCGACGACCACGAGCGCACCGAGCGTGTTCGCGGCCTGATCCAGCAGGCTGAACTGTCGCCTCGGCAACGGTGCCTGCAACGACTCGACGAGTAACCCGTAGCCGGCGACCCCGCCCACGACGACGAGGAGCCGTCGTCCGGGTCGGTCGCGCAGCGACGTGGTCGCGTAGGCGGCGGTGAGCGCCAACCCGGTGTAGCCGGCCGCGTGCGCGTACTTGTCGAAGAACGGCCCACTGTCGGCCGGCTGGACGTTCGTCACGAGCGAGAAGTAGGCGATCACCCCCGCGACGAGCACCACCGCAACCACACGGAGTGGGCGTGGGAGCAACGGGAGTCGGACCCGCCCCGACCCGTCCGCCGCGACAGCACTGTCCCCTGGCGTCGAGTCGTCGGCCATCGCCACACACTGCCGTTCCCGCGTAGGTAAACTCACCGACACGACCGGGGAGGGTCCTCCCCGAGAATCAGAATCGGTAGCGACCCGGTCACATTTATGTATGCCAGGCGACTGCGTTCCGACGAATGCCGCCAGGAGACGGCACCCCCGGCCGCGTCCTCGTGGTGGCGCTCCTGGTGCTCGTCGCCGGCGTGGCGGTGCCGGCACTCGCACAGGAGGACACACCGACGCCGACGGGAACACCGTCTGGCGACGGGACGGCCACGGGTGGGGGAACGCCGACCGGCGACGACACCACGACAGCCGCCGGGAGCGGTGCCACCGGTCTCGTCGTCGATCCGGACGGCGACGACACGTACGGCAACGTCTCGGCGGCGGTCGCGGCTGCCGACGCCGGCGAGACGGTCACTGTCCGGCCGGGGACCTACGAGGAGACCGTCCGACTGCGAGAGTCGATCACGCTGGTCGCGCCGGACGGGGCGGTGTTGGACGGCCGGAGTCGCGACGCCGACGCCGGGATCGTGATCGTCGGCGACGCGGCCCCGACGGTTCGCGGGTTCACGCTCGTCGGTCACACCGTCGGCGTCGCCGCCCCGCGGACGACCGGTGACTGGGCCGTCGAGAACGTCACCGTCGCCGACAGCGACCGGATCGCCGTCCACGCTGCCCGCTCGGTGGGCGACTGGCGACTCGCGGAGGCGACACTGTCGGGGACGACCGGTGTCGGGGTCGGCGCGTTCCGGAGTCGTGGTGACTGGACGGTCTCTCGTGTGTCGATCACCGACACCGACGGTGTCGCCGTCAACGCTCGTGCGGCGACGGGTGACTGGCGCGTCACCGACGCTACGATCAACGGCACGGCCGCCGACGGGGGACTGAGTACGGAGTGGGCCGGTACGGCAGTGTACGCCGGCGACACGACCGGCGCGTGGGTGGTCGAGGGGGCGGCGTTCGCCGACAACACCGCCCCGGTCGTCGACGCCACTGGAGCCGCCAGCGGGGACGCCACCCGGAACTTCTGGGGTGACTCGACGAGCGACGAGAACACGGCCCCCGACGACGCCTGTGTGGGTTCGGTCGACTGCGGCAGCGCGCTCCCCATCCGGCCGACCGGTGCCGTCGGCGACCCAGTGTTCGACCAGCGTGTCCCCGCCGGCGGCGGCGGACTCCCGCTCGTCGGCATCGCGATGGGCGTGTTGGCGTTACTCGGACTCGTCGGCGGCGGTGTCCTCGCCGTCCAGTACGTCGGTGCCGAGTCGGTGCTGGACCCGTTGGAGGAGGTCGCCGGCGGCCTGTTGGGCGCGGCCGGCAGTCGCGACGGGAACCGCCAGATCACACTGGAGAACGTCGGTGACGACACTGTCACCTGTCGAGTCGAGTGTCTCACGGACGACGGGGTCCAGTTCCAGTACGACCTGACGCTGAAAGACGGGGAACGGCGCGAGGCACAAGAGCTGCCCGCCTCCGGGCGGTTCGCGGTGAAAGTCGAGGTAGACGGAGCCGACGCGGCCGAGGAGTTCCCCGACGCGACCGACGTGACGGTCCAGGTGGTGCCCGGTGACTGTGAGGTCGCGGCCACCTGAGCGGTCACGGCTCTCCGTGGCCGACCGGCGACAGCTACTCCATCCCGGGCGGCGGGTCCTGACCGAAGTCGTCGTCTTCGGTGTCGACGTCGACCCCCATCTCCTCACGGCGCTCTCGGAGGTCCCGGATCTTCCGGAGGTAGTAGGCGACACCACCGGCGGCGACGAGCCCCCCCACCGACAACACGACCGCGAGGATCTGCAGGTCACGCGGTAGGTAGAACTGGGCGACGACGCTGTCGCTCGTCACGTCGCTCAGCGTGGCGTGGACCCGGTCGTCCGTGTCCGGCTCGGACAACTGGTCTGCGGCCGGAGAGACCTGTCCGAAGACCGGCAGCGAGGCACGGCGTCCCGGCGGCAACAGGATCTCGTAGTCCCCCTCCACGAACGCCGGGAGCGCGAACCGCTTGGGGGAACTGCCGGCGGTGAACGCCACCTTGTCGCCCTCGACGTCACCCTCGGGGAACTCGATCGTCACCGCCTCGCGTGACTCGTCGACACCGCCTCGCTGGGCCAGTGTCGTCCCGTTGACGACGGTGCCGTTGGGGTACTGGTAGCGGATAGCGCTGACAGACAACGGGTTGCGGCCGCCGAGACCGTCACGGCGGTACAGCTCTACTTCTTCGCCTTCGGCGCGGTAGACGCCCTCGAAGGTGGTGTTCTCGTGGATCGTGACGTGGACGTCTGCGTCCGCGTCCCACGTGTAGTCACCCTCGGGTGGTGTCTCGTCTAAGTCGGCGTCGGAGACGCCACCGAACACCCCGGTACAACCGGAGAGTGTCACCAAGAGAACGAGCGCGAGCAACCCACGGGTCCGTCGTGTTCCGAGCATATCCCAATCGAACACCCGTTGTTAGGGGACGACACACTTCAGTTCGGCGGGGAGCCGCCCACCGATAGCCGCGAGCAGCCCCGGCGGGTCGGTGCCGGCACGACAACGCACGCTCTGTTCGAGCAACCCCTGGCGTTCGACGGTGACGATGTCGCGCCCGTGGCCGGTTCGGTTGACGGCCGCACGCACTTCCGCTCGGGTGGCGTTGTTGACGTTCACTCGACCGTCGCCACGCTGCCAGTCGTACAATCGGTCACGGGTCGACTCGGCGAGTTCGTGACTCCCGTCCGCGTCGTAGACGAACGACAACGGGAGGTGTTGGACGAGTCCGAACCGGTCGCGGATCTGTGTGGCGGTGCCGACGCCGAGGCCGAGTCCGTCCGTGTCGATCTCGATCTCTCTGCCGGCGTCGAGGACGACCCCGTCGTCGTCCCACGACTCCAACGTCCCGGTGTACGTCTCGCCGTGTTCGAAGTGGTCGGTGACGGTTCCCCACTGCTCGGCGAGCAGACTCCGCGCGGCCGGGGCGTCTGTCCCCTCGACGGTGACGGCGACGAACTCGTCGCGCCTGACCCCCACGCCGTAGTCGACTCCGAGGTCACCGAGCGCGTCCGCGAGCAACGACTCCATCCCGTCGAGCGCCCGGTCGCGTGCCTCGCCGCCGACGTAACACTTGGTCGCGAGAACGACCATCTCAGGCCTCGGCGCGTTCTCGGTCGCGATCGACGCCGAGCTCCTCGCGCAGTTCCTCGATCCGACCCTCCATCGACTCCAACAACCGGGAGTTCTCCATCGACTCCAACGGGGAGCCACACTCCGGACACTCGAAGCCGAACTCCATCGCCTCCTCGAACTCGAAGCGGATGGAGTCGACCTCACAGAGGTAGAACTGGTGGTCGCGCTCGTAGTCGCGGCGCTCCTCGAGCCCCTCCAACAGCCGGTGGAGCTCCTCTTGGAGGTTCTCCGGGATGTTGTCGTACTCGAACGTCCACAGGTACGTGAGCCAGCCGGAGTCCTCGTCGCGCACGCGCCGGTACGACGCGAGGTCGTTCTCGTAGAGGATGAACAACGCCCGGCGCACGTCGTTGAGCTCCAACCCCAACTCCTCTGCCAACTCCTCGTCTGTCACCTCGCCGTCCGGCGGTGCCGCCGCGACGGGCATCCCCGTCGGACCGACCAGTTCGTGGAGGTACTTCTGGATCACGGGGTCCTCGAGGAGGTTCTCAAAAGCCATTGCGGGACTGTCGGGTGTGCGACCGTTTCAACGTTCCGGTGGAACCACCACACCGGGGAACACCGCTCGTGACGCTGTGGGTGTTATCACCGTGTCGGGTGCACCGGACAGAGGCGAGTGTGACGGGACAGTGCACTCGGCGTCGACGGCCGACTCCGTCGCGGAGCTGTTCGACCTCTACGGGCTCGTGGGGTGACGACGCGGACGCCGACTACCGCTCGACCAACTCGATCTCGTGGCCGTCTCGGTCTCTCGTGAACGCGTAGCCGAACCCACAGGACTCGGGATCGCGGTAGTCCTCGCTCTCGCGGGCCGTCACGGTCGCCCAGCCGTTCTCGAGGTCGGCCGTCCGGACGGCGAGGTGGCCCCACGCGTCACCCATCGTGTACGTCCGTCCGTCGTAGTTGTACGTCAACTCGACGGCCATCGCCTCCTCGGCGGCGTCTTCCGGCTCCAGGAAGTAGTTCGCGAAGGTGTCCGCCTCCCACCGCCCGGTGTGTTCGTACTCGAAGGTGCGCGTCCAGTAGCCCAACGCCTCGGTGGCGTCCTCGACACGCATCATCGTGTGGTCGATCGACCACCGCGCGCCGTGGTCACGCTCGACGATCTCGATCTCGTGGCCGTCCGGGTCCGTGACGAACGCGTAGCCGGGGTTCTCCTCCGGCGGGCGGTAGTCCTCGACACCCTCGTCCATCAACTCGTCGTAGGCCGCCGCCACGTCCTCGACACGGACGGCGATGTGACCCCAGGCGTCACCCACCTCGTAGCTCCGCCCGTCGTGGTTGTACGTCAACTCGAGGATGGCGGCGTCCTCGTGCATCTCCTCGGGGCCGAGGAAGTAGTTCGTGAAGTCGCCTCCGTCCATCTCGCCTTTCAGCTCGTAGTCGAGGTGTGTCGTGTACCAGTCCAACGCCTCGTCGTCGTCTTCCACCCGCATCATCACGTGGTCGAGTGTGTACGCCATGTCTGTGTGGTCGGTTCCGCGTTCGATAAGGCTACCGACAGCGTCACGTCGACTGCCCGGCACGCCGACCCCGGTCGTCACGAGCCCGCGAGCACCGCCCCGCCGGCTGCGCCGACGAGTGCCGCCGCCAGTGTCCCACCGGCGAACACCACTGCCGTCTGCCAGTCGCCGTCGGTCAGCGACGACTCTGTCTCGACGGCCACCGAGGAGTAGGTGGTGAACGCGCCACAGAACCCCGTTCCGACCAGTGTTCGCACTGTCGCGCCCACTGCTCCGACGGCTGCCCACCCCGTAACGAGACCCAACAGGAGGCTCCCGACGGCGTTCACCACGACTGTCGACCGCCGTCCCTCCAGGCGACGACCGACTGCCGCTCGTGCCGTCGCGCCGACCGCGCCGCCGACGGCCACCGCGACCGCCTCGACGACACCCGTCACAGTCGCCTCCCCAGCCGTGTGCCGACGGTCGCCGCGACCAGTCCCAACCCGTACGTCGCGGCGACGTAGCCGACGGCCAGCGACGGCGACAACGCCAGCGTCTCGACCGCGAACGTCGAGTATGTGGTGAACGACGAACAGAACCCGGTCGCGGCGAACGCGTGCAGCCGCGGCGGCACTGCTAGCGCGCCCACCAGCCCCAACAGGAGGCTGCCGGCGACGTTCGCGAGCAACGTCCCCCCCGGGGTCGTGGTAACACCCGCAACGGCGGCTCTCGCGAGCGCCCCCGCCGCGCCGCCGCCGGCGACCAGCCCGACTCGCAGCCGTTGTTCGTCCATGCTGCCGCTCCGGCGGGTCACC